>Ga0187893_10010952_pt1 | contig 13312 bp, 8 predicted proteins | sample MA1701074metaG_FD_139574 | JGI IMG/M metagenome (GOLD analysis project Ga0187893, IMG submission 139574) | White microbial mat communities from a basaltic lava cave in the Kipuka Kanohina Cave System on the Island of Hawaii, USA - MA170107-4 metaG ...
CGCCGCTCCAGCCGCGGAACGCCGGCGTGCCCAGGTCGAGAGGCCCGGGCTCGAACAGGCCGAGGTCGACGACGTTGGCGCCGCCGGCCTTGTCGTACCGGTAGGCGATCTCCAGGCGTGTGGTCCCGGCCGGCACCTCGAAGGGCACGTGCTGATAACGGCCGACCTGCTGCTGCTTCGGCGTGTAGTGGAGCCTCAGCGTGTGCTGCTGCGATGGGCCGGAGTCGGCCCGCGGGACCGCGGCCAAGGCGATGGCGAGGCCGGCCCAGACGCGCGGCGGCATCAGTCCTGGGCCAGCATGTCGAGCACGATGCCCGTCCACGAGAAGTCGTGGGCGCCGTGTCCCTCGCCGCTCGAGGGGTTGTAGTACTCGCGGAAGCCCTGCCCCTCGACCAGGCTGGCCGAGCGATCCACGAGGCGCTCGGCCAGGTCCGGCCGCCCGTGGGCGCGCAGCCCTCGCCACAGGTACCAGTTGGTGTTCATCCAGGTGGGGCCACGCCAGACCATCCTCTCGCCGCACACCCCCGGCGTGTAGCTCGGTTCGTTCATCGCAACACTCGGCACGGGGTAGGGCGCCGCATACTCCTCCGGATCCTCGAGGTGGGCGATCAGGCGCGCGGCGATCTCGGCCGGCAACTCGGGCAAGGCCAGCGGCATCAACGACGACACGGTGTTGACGCGCAACATCTGCTCCTGGTGTCCCGCCAGGTCGAAAAACAGGCCGGCCTGCCGGTCGTAACACTTCTCGACCAGCGCGCGCCGCGTGCGCTCGGCGCGCGTTACGAACTCGGCCGCGCCCGCGGCGTCGCCGGCCTCGGCGCAGAGCCGGGCCAGCGCCTGCTCGCCCAGCGCGTAGATGGTGTTGACCAGGACGTCCTCCACGACGAAGGCCGCGCGCGCGAACATGCGGGCCGGGTCGCGGCCCACCGCGCGCCAGGCCGCCGCCACGCGTTCCCAGGCGGCCGTGAACTCGGCGTCCAGAACCCGGGTGACGCCGAGGTACTCCTGGTACTTGGGTGTATGGTCGAGGCCCGACTCGTCGGGCTGGAGGGTGGCGACGAGTCCGTCCCGGTCGGGATCACGCACGCGGTCGAGCCAGTCGAAGAAGCGGCGCGTCTTGGGCAGCAGCTCGTGTAGCGCCTGCTCGCCCCCGCCTCGACGCACCACCTGCTCCAGCGACTCGCCCAGCACCGGGGGCTGGATGCAGTCCGAGAGGTACGGCGTGCGGTAGGCGATCGAGTAGGTGGCGAGCAGCGCCTGGTAACGCTCACGTTGCCAGAAGGTGACGTGGGCCACGAAGCCGTCGGGCTGCTGGTTGGCCAGCAGGCTACGCAACTCGGCCACGGCGCGGGCCGGATCGAGGTGCGACAACGTGATGGCGTGGAAGCCGGAGTCCCAGAACCACTGGAACGGATAGGTCCCGCCGGAGGGGGAGACGAAGTCGTAGTCGAGGCCGCACCACGCCGCGTGGCCCGCCTGCCGGTTGCGCTCGCAGAGCGCCTGCACCCTGTCGCCCATGGCCCTGGCGCGGCCGCTTTTGAGCGTCGAGCCCGTGGACATGGGACCAGAGTGATACCACGGACCGAGCCCCCGCCCACACGCCCCGGGTGCGCCGCGCCCGCGGCGGCTTCCTTCCGGCGGCCGCCGCGATAGACTGCGCCCGCCGTCCGTCGCTGAGGTGAGCCCCGATGATTGGAGTCCTGAGGCCGGCGCCGCCGGCGCCGCGTCTGCCCGTGGCGGAGGTCGCCCCGCTGTACCGGCGGCTGCGCCGCGAGGTTTTCCTGGGGATCTTCCTCGGCTACGCGGCCTACTACCTGGTCCGCAACAACCTGGCGCTGGCCATCCCCGACGTGCTGCGCGAGCACCCCGAGTACACCAAGGCCCAGCTCGGCACGGCCCTGACCGCCTTGTCGCTCGCCTACGGCCTCTCGAAGTTCCTGATGGGCTCGGTGTCGGACCGGAGCAACCCGCGTTACTTCCTGCCGCTGGGCCTGCTGCTCTCCTGCGGCGTGATCCTGGTGTGTGGCGTGGTGAAGGCCGTCTACGCCTCGTTGTTCCTGCTGATCGGCCTGCAGGCGCTGAACGGCTGGGTCCAGGGGATGGGCTGGCCCCCCTGCGGCAAGACCATGGTGCACTGGTTCAGCACCCGGGAGCGGGGCCTGACCGTCTCGTTCTGGAACGTGGCCCACAACCTGGGCGGCGCCCTGGTCGCCAACCTGGCGCTGGTCGGTGTCGCGTTGTTCCACGACTGGGGCGCGAAGCTGTACTTCAACGCGATGGTCGCCGCCGTGATCGCGCTGGTGGTGTACTTCCTGCTGCGGGACACGCCGCAGTCCTGCGGCCTGCCCCCGATCGAGGAGCACAACGACGACTACCCGCCGGAGTACTCGGACGACCACGAGCGCACCCTCGGCTTCAAGGAGATCTTCTTCGGCCACGTCCTGAACAACGGGTACCTGTGGGCGATCGCGGTGGCCAACGCCTTCGTCTACTTCGTCCGCTACGGCGTCGTGAACTGGATCCCGACCTACCTGGAGACGGCCAAGGGGTTCTCCTTCAAGGACTCCAGCCTGGGCTGGGCGCTCTACGAATACGCGGCGATCCCGGGCACCATCACCTGCGGCTGGATCTCGGACCGCGTGTTCAAGGGCAGGCGGGCCCCGGCCAACATGCTGTTCATGGGCCTCACCCTGCTGGCGGTGATCGGCTACTGGCTCAACATCAAGGGCCCGCTCTGGATCGACTACGTGGCCCTGGTCGCGATCGGCTTCCTGATCTACGGGCCGATCATGATCATCGGCCTGCACGCCCTCGATCTGGTGCCCAAGAAGGCGGCGGGCACGGCCGCCGGCTTCACCGGGCTGTTCGGCTACGTGTTCGGATCCGCGATCGCCGGCACGGGGGTGGGCTGGATCGCCGACCGTTTTGGCTGGGACGGCGTGTTCCTGAGCATGGTGGGCTGCTGTGTCCTGACCATCGTGTTCACCGCGTTCACGCTGGGGCACGAGGTGCGGAGCGAAGGGCGCGCGACGCCCTCCTGAGGCGAGGAGGCCGAGCTTGGGGTTCCGGTACCTGGGCCGTTCATGTGGCGTCGTCGTGCTGGTCGGGTGTGCCCTGAGCGGAGCGCCACGCGCCGACGCCTCGCCCCTCGTGATCGCACACCGCGGCGCCTCGGGGTACCTGCCGGAGCACACCCTGGAGGCCGTCGCGATGGCCCACGCGATGGGGGCGGACTACCTGGAGCAGGACGTGGTGCTGAGCCGGGACGGCGTCCCGGTCGTGCTCCACGACGTCCACATCGACACGGTCACCGACGTGGCCCGACGTTTCCCCCTCCGCAGACGCGCCGACGGCCGTTACTACGCCATCGACTTCGACCTCGCCGAGCTCAAGCAGCTTCGCGTGAGCGAACGTTTCGACCCGCGCACGGGCGGCGCCGTCTTCCCCGGCCGTTTCCCCGTCGGCCAGGGCTCCTTCGAGATCCCCACGCTGGAGGAGGAGCTCCAGCTCGTGTTGGGTCTCAACCAGAGCACCGGCCGCGACGCGGGCGTCTACCCCGAGATCAAGGCGCCGGCCTGGCACCGCCAGCAGGGCCAGGACATCAGCCGGGTCGTGCTCGAGGTGCTGGCGCGTCACGGCTACCGGTCGCGTACGGACCGGGTGTACCTGCAATGTTTCGAGTTCGACGAGGTCAAGCGCATCCGGGGCGAGCTGGGTTATCGCGGCAAGCTGGTGCAGCTGATCGACGACAACAAGCCGGAGCAACCCACCGACTTCGAGCAGCTTCGCTCGCGAGCCGGGCTCGCCGAGGTGGCCCGGGTGGCCGACGGCATCGGGCCCGCCCTGCGCCACGTGATCAGCGGCAGGAGCGGCGGTCAGCTCCAGATCACGGAGCTGGTGGCCCGCGCCCACGAGCTGAAGCTCGAGGTGCACCCGTACACCTTCCGTGCCGATGCCCTGCCCGACTACGCCGGCTCCTTCGAGGAGCTGCTGCGCGCCTTCCTGGTGGAGGCGGGTGTGGACGGCGTCTTCACCGATCACCCCGACCGGGCCGTGGCTTTCACCCGTTCGCTGCGGGGCGGGGCCGCCACCTCACGCGAGTGAGGATGCTACGATCGGTGGGATGGCCCTGCTGCTGACGCTGTTGGCGGCGGCGGCGGCACAGTCCGCGCCCACGCCGGCCGCCCACGCCCGCTACGAAGCCGGCCTCCGGCACGAGCGGGCCGGCGAGCTGGCCTCGGCCGAGGTGGCGTACCGCGACGCGTTGCGTCTGCTCCCGGGCCTGGCGCGAGCCCACGACCGGCTCGGCTGGGTGCTGGGCCAGATGGGACGCACGGCCGAGGCCCTCGACGAGTTCCGGCGCGCCGCCGAGGCCGACCCGAAGCTGTTCGACGCGCAGTACCATCTCGGCGCGACGTTGTGGTGGACGGGGGACGCGGCGAGCGCGCTGATCCCGCTGCGGGCGGCGGTGGCCCTGGATCCCCGACACGCCGAGGCCCGCTACTACCTCAGCCTGTGCCTGAAGCGCGCCGGAGAGCTCGACGCCGCCCTCGAGGAGCTGCGCCGGGCGATCGCGCTGAACCCCCGCCTGCCGCCCGCCCACCTGCAGCTCGGCGTGATGCTGCAGCAGATGGGAGACTCGGCCGGCGCCGTGAAGGCGTTGCGCCAGGCCGTCGCCCTCGACCCGCGATCGAAGGACGCGCGCCAGAACCTGGGCCTGGCCCTCAGCTTCGACGGCCAGGCGGAGGAGGCGATCGCGACGCTGCGCGCGCTGGTGGCCGACTTCCCGGAGGCCGAGGAGCCGCGGCTGAACCTCGGCAGCGCCCTGCTGCAGAAGGGCGACCTCGACGCGGCCGTCGCCGTATATAAAGAGCTGGTCGCGCTGCATCCGGACAAGGCCACGGCCCACTACAACCTGGGTCTGGCCCTGAAGCAGAAGGACGACCTCGCGGGGGCGGAGACGGCGCTGCGCCGGGCGCTGGAGCTGGACCTGTCGCTGCCGGACCCGCCCTACACGCTGGGCGTCGTCCTCTGGCAGGCGAACCGCCCGGGGGAGGCGATCGCGGCCCTGCGCAACGCCATCCTGCGCCGGCCGGATTTCCCCGAGGCCCACTACCTGCTCGGCACCATCCTGCGCACGCAGGGCGACCTCGAGGGCGCGGCCGCCGCGTTCCGCCTCACGATCGCGCAGCAGCCCGGCCTGGCGGAAGCCCACATGAGCCTCGGCCAGGTCCTCAGGCGGCAGGGCGACTCGGCCGGCGCGGCGGCGGCCCTCGCGGAGGCCGAGCGCCTCACGAAGAAGAAAACGGATGCCCAGGCCGCGGCGTTCGCGATCGACCTCGGCAAGCGGCGGCTCGCGGCGGGTGACCTGCCCGGCGCACTCGAGAGCCTGCGCGAGGCGGTGCGCCTGGCGCCGGACCTGGCCCAGGCCCACTACCAGCTCGCCCTGGCCCTGCAACGCCAGGGCGCCAGGAGCGAGGCGCGCACGCACTTCGACACCGCGCGGCGCCTGGCGCCGTGGCTCGCGCCCGCCGAGTGAAGGCCGCCCTGCCCGCCGGCCTCGCCCTGCTGGCCCTCGCCGCCGCAGCCGCGGAGGACGCCGCGCTGCCCTATTCCTTCACCGAGGTCGCGCGCAGCGCCGGCCTCACGGCCGCCACGGTGTTCGGCGGGCAGAAGAGCAACCGGTACCTGCTCGAAACCACCGGCTGCGGCGCGGCGTTCCTGGACTTCGACGGCGACGGCTGGCTGGACGTCTTCCTGGTCAACGGCACCACCCTGGAGGGTTTCCCGCGCGGCCAGGAGCCGATCAGCCACCTCTACCGCAACCGGCGCGACGGCAGCTTCGAGGACGTGACCACGCGCTCCGGTCTCGGCCAGAGCGGCTGGGGCCAGGGCGTCTGCGTGGGCGACTACGACAACGACGGGCGCGAGGACCTCTACGTCACCTCCTACGGCCAGAACCGGCTGCACCACAACCTCGGCGACGGCCGTTTCGAGGACGTGACCCAGGCCGCCGGCGTCCTCGACCCCCGCACCCGCTGGGGCACGGGCTGCGCCTTCATCGATTACGACCGGGACGGACACCTCGACCTCTTCGCGGCCAACTACATCGACCTCGACCTCGCCACCGCGCCCGTGCCCGAGTCGGGCCTGTGCCGCTACAAGGGCATCCCGGTCGCCTGCGGACCGCCGGGCCTGAGCGGCGGGAAAAACGTCCTGTACCGCAACCGCGGCGACGGACGCTTCGAGGACGTCTCCGAGCGGGCGGGGATCCTGAAGGCACGCGGCACCTACGGCCTCGGCGTCAGCACCCTCGACTTCGACGCCGACGACTGGCCCGACCTGTACGTGGCCAACGACTCGAACCCGAGCACCCTGTATCGGAACAACCGTGACGGCACCTTCACGGACGTCGCGCTCGAGGCCGGCTGCGCCCTGAGCCTGGACGGCAAGAACCAGGCGGGCATGGGCGTGGCGGTGGGCGACTACGACCACAACGGGACCATGGACATCTTCAAGAGCAACTTCGCCGGAGACACCTCCACCTTGTACGCCAACACCGGCGACGGCTTCTGCGAGGACCGGACCTATGCCGGCGGGATGGGCGTCAACACGCGCTGGCTGGGCTGGGGCGCGGGTTTCGTGGACCTCGACAACGACGGCTGGCTCGACGTCTTCCTCACCAACGGCCACGTGTACCCGGAGGTCTGGCAGCTCCCCACCGAAGCCGGCTATGCGCAACGCAAGGTGATCTACCGCAACCTGGGGAGCGGGCGTTTCGAGGACGTGACCGAGCGCCTCGGCTCACCGGTCGCCGACCCGCGCCCGGGCCGCGGCACGGCCTTCGGCGACTACGACAACGACGGCGACCTGGACGCGCTGGTCAACAACGTGAACGACACCCCGGACCTGTACCGCCTGGACCTGCGCTCGGGCCACCACTGGCTCACGCTGAAGCTCCAGGGCACCCGCTCCAACCGCAACGCCATCGGGGCCCGGGTGCGCTGTGTCACCGCCCTGGGCGTGCAGTACCAGGAGGTGCGCGGGGGCGGCAGCTACATCTCGCAAAACGACCTGCGCGTGCACTTCGGTCTGGGCGCGGCCACGACGGTGGCCTCCCTGGAGGTGCGCTGGCCCAGCGGCCTGGTCGAGGAATGGAGGGAGCTGGCGGTGGACCGGATCCTCACCCTCACCGAGGGCAGCGGCACGGCCCGCGCGGGGACGACGTGAGGCTCGCGCTTGGGCTCCTCGCGCTCGTGGGCCTCGCCGCCCGGGCGGCGAACGCTGAGGAGGTGGGCGAAGCGCTGGCCGCGGCGCGTGGCCTGCTGGCGCAGGACAAGCCGGCGGCGGCGCTCCAGAGGCTCCAGGGCCTCGACACCGAGGATCCGCGCGTGGCCCTCGTCCTCGGGGTAGCGCATTACCACGCCGGCGATGCCGTCCAGGCCGTCGCGCTGATCGCGCCCGCGGTCCCCCGTTTCGAGGCCGAGTCGGTCGAGCGGCGCGAGGCCGTCCAGGTGCTCGGGCTCTCCCACTACCTGGCCGGACACCTCGAGGAGGCGGTTCCGTTCCTGGAGGAGACGCGCCGCTGGGCGGCCGACAACCTCGAGCTGCTCCAGGTGCTGGGCAACGCCTACGTCCAGACGCAGCGCCCCGACCAGGCCCGGGAGTGTTTCGCGCGGAACTTCGGTGTCGACCCCGCCTCCGCGCCCGCCCACCTCCTGGCGGCGCAGATGATGTTGCGGCTGCAGCAGGAGAACATGGCCGAGAGCGAGCTGCAGCAGGCCCTGCGCAAGGACCCGCGTCTGCCCCAGGCCAGCGTGTTGCTGGGCCAGATCGCGTTGTTCCGCGGCCGGCTGGCGGAGGCGGTCGAACACACGCGGCAGGAGCTGGCCCTGAACCCGGGCAACGCCCTGGCCTGGAGCCAGCTCGGCGACGCCTACGTGCGGCAGCAGTCCTGGGACGAGGCGACGGCGGCGCTCCAGCGCTCGATCTGGATCAACCCCTTCTACAGCGCGCCCTACATCCTGCTGGGCCGCGCCTACGCGAAGAAGGGACAACCGGCCACGGCGGAGGGCATGTTGCGCCGCGCCATCGAGTACGACCCCAACAACCGGACCGCCCACTACCTGCTGGGGCAGCTGCTTCAGCAGCAGGGCCGGACCGACGAGGCCCAGAAGGAGCTCGAGGCCGCGGCGCGCCTCCAGGGGCCGCCGGGACGATGAGCCGCCTCGCGGCCGCGGCGCTGATCCTCGCCGCGGGTGTTCTGGTCCGGGCGGCCGCCGAGGAGCCCTGGCCGGTGCGGCTCGTGGACGTGGCGCGGGAGGCCGGCCTGGTCCAGCCCTCGATCTACGGGGGGCTCGATCACAAGCGCTTCATCATCGAGACGAACGGCGCGGGCGTCGCCTTCGTCGACTACGACAACGACGGCTGGACGGACGCCCTGGTCCTCTCGGGCACGCGCCTTGAGGACGGCTCGCGGCGCGACGCCGAGTGGCCGGCGGGCGAGGCGCCGACGAACCGGCTGTATCGCAACCGGCGCGACGGGAGCTTCAGCGACGTCACCGACGCCACAGGCCTGCGCCGGACCGGCTGGGCCTCGGCCGTGTGCGCCGGCGACTTCGACAACGACGGCTGGACGGACCTGTTCCTGACCTACTATGGGCGCAACGTCCTGTACCGCAACGCCGGGGGGCGCTTCGAGGACGTCACGGCCCAGATGGGCCTGGCGAGCGGGACCAGGCGCTGGGGCTCCGGCTGCACGTTCCTCGATTACGACCGCGACGGCCGGCTGGACCTGTTCGTCGCCAACTACCTCGCCTTCGATCTCGAAGGGGCCAAACAGCCGGGCCAGGGCGCCAACTGCCTGTGGAAGGGCATCCCCGTGAACTGCGGGCCGAAGGGGCTGCCCACCGACGTGAACCTGCTGTTCCACAACGAAGGCCGTGGGTTCCGCGACGTCTCGGAGGTCTCGGGGATCGCGAAGGTGACGGGACGTTACGCGATGACGGCGGCGGCCGCCGACCTCGACGGCGACGGATGGACCGACATCTACGTCGCCTGCGACACCACCCCCGCGATCCTGTACCGCAACAACCGGGACGGCAGCTTCACCGACGTGGCGCTGGCGAGCGGCGCCGGGTTGTCGCAGCTGGGCAGCGAGCAGGCAGGGATGGGCCTCGGCGTCGGCGACTTCGACGGCGACGGCGTGCTGGACCTGCTGAAGACCCACTTCGCCGACGACATCCCCGCCCTCTACCGCGGCCTGGGCGGCGGGCTGTTCGAGGACGTCGCGGGGGCGATCGGCCTGGGCGCGCAGAACCGCTACGTGGAGTGGGGAGCGGGCCTGCCCGACCTGGACAACGACGGCTGGCAGGACGTGTTGTACGCCACCGGCAACGTGTATCCGGAGATCGAGGCGAAGTTGCCCGGCTACCCGCACCGGGGGCCGAAGATCGTGTTCCGCAACCGCGGCGGGGTGCGTCTCCAGGACGTCAGCGCCCAGAGCGGACCGGGCGCCACCACACCGCACTCCAGCCGCGGCCTGGCCTTCGGCGATTACGACAACGACGGCGACCTGGACGTGTTGGTCATGAACATGAACGAGCCGCCGTCGCTGCTGAGGAACGACTACTCCGGGAGCAACGGCTGGCTCCAGGTGGCGCTGGTCGGCACGCGCTCCAACCGCTCGGCGATCGGCGCCACGCTGCTGGTCGAGGCCGCGGGCCGCCGCCAGGCCCGGGTGGTGCTGAGCCAGTCGAGTTTCTACTCCCACGACGAGCTGCGCCAGCACTTCGGCCTGGGCGGCGCGGCCCAGGCCGACCGCGTGGAGGTCCGCTGGCCCGGCGGCGGCGTGGACGTCTTGCGTGGTGTCCGGGCGCGGCAGCGGATCGTGATCCGGGAGGGCTCCTCGCCCTGATCACCTCGGGAGCCGCCCCTCAGGCGTCGGGCGGCCCGGTGGTGCCGCGCACCACCAGCTCCAGCGGCAGCACCTCGCGCCCCGGTGGATACGGATGGCCCCGCACCGCGTCCAGCAGCAGCTGCATGCCGCGCTGGCCCGAGCGGAAGAGCGGCTGGCGGACCGTGCTCAGGCCCACGATCTCGGCCAGCTCGATGTCGTCGAAGCCGATCACCGAGAGCTGGTCGGGAACACGCAGGCCCAGGTCGCGGGCCGCCTCCAGCACCCCCGCCGCCTGGGTGTCGCTGGCCGCGAAGATGGCCGAGGGCCGGTCCGAGGACGCCAGCAGGCGCCCCGCGAGGCGGCGCGCCTCGGCGCGACAGTGTTCGCCCTGCACCCGGTCGTCGGGCCGCACCGGCAGGCCGGCGGCCTCGAGGGCCTGCAGGTGGCCGCGCAGGCGGTCGCGGGTGGAGGTGAAGTGGAAGGGGTTGTCGGTGTGGTCGCCGACGAAACCGATGCGCCGGTGCCCGAGCTCGAGCAGATGGCGGGTGGCGAGCCGCCCGCCCTCCTCGTCGTCCACCACGACGCGCCGGAAGTTGGTCAGCCCGGGATGGTCGGCGTCGATCATGACGATCGGGATCTCGGCCTGGTTCAGCCACGCCACCTCGGTGTCGCACAGCGGCGAGATCGAGATGATCAGCAGGCCGTCGGCCTGCCGCCGATGCGGGATCTGCTGGAAACAGGCCACCCGCTCGCTGGGGACCTGGATGTTGTGGATGATCAGGTCGTAAGGCGTGCCGGCCAGCAGGTTGATCGCTCCGCTGAGGCGCGCCGACATCGAGGGCAGGGTGAAAAACGGCACCGTCACCGCGACGGTCAGGCTCCGGCCCGACGACAGCCGCTGCGCCGCCGGGTGCGGCCGGTAGCCCAGCTCCTCCACGGCACGCATCACGCGCTCGCGGGTCGCTGCGGTCAGGCCCTCGTAACCGCGTGTCGCCCGCGAGACCGTGCCCGGCGACACCCCGGCGCGCCGGGCCACGTCGTGGATCGTGACCGGCGGCTTCGTCACCGGAGCGGCAGCGTGAGGGCGCGCCGCTGGTATTCGCCGGGCGCGCCCTCGAAAGCGACGGTGAGACGCCACAGCCCCTGGTCCACCGCCGACACCGAGACCCCCTCCACCAGCTCCGGACGGCGCGGCGAGCGGACGAACAGCGTGTCCGCGCCGCCGGCGCAGCCCTCGAGCAGGAGCCGCAGCGTGTTCTCCTCGGCGCGCGAGCGCAGGAGGCGCAAGCCGTGGCTGCGCGCCCCCGGGGCCGGGGCCACGGCCCGGACGAAGGCCTCGCTGCCCTCGTCGTAGGCGAACTCGATACTCGTCTGCGGGCTCGCGGCATCGACGGCGACGCGGGCGCGCTGCACGTCGCCGCGGCGTTCGAGCTCAAAAGCCACGCTGCGGCCGCCGACGGACACCGATCGCACGCGAGCGTCCAGAGGGAACGCCGGAGCGACGCTGAGACGCGGCAGGGCGCCGCCACGGCAGCTCACGCCGATCCCGAGCCGTTCCGGCTCGCGCCGCGCGCGCAGGTCGCAGCGGGCACCCCCGACGGCGACGTTCCTCACCTCGGCCTCCGGCCACTCCGGCGGCAGCTGCGGCGCGAACACCAGGGTCCGGCCGGCGTCGCGTGCCTCGATCCCGAACAGGCCGCGCAGCAGCGGCGCGGCGAGCATGGCCTGGGACCAGATCTGGTGGTGCGAGGAGCGGCCGAAGGGCGCGGCGTAGTCGCCCGAGAGCAGCTCGGTGACCGAACCCTGCGCCCCTTGAAACGTCAGCAGCGCGTTGGCCATCAGCGCCTGGTACCCCACCGCGGGACGCCCGTGGCGGTAGGCGGCGAGGGAGGCCCAGCCGGTGAACAGGGGCCAGACAGATCCATGGTGGTACGAGAGCGGATCGTAGAGCAGGCTGCGGTCCGAGAGGAGTCGGGTGCCCCAGTCGGTGGCGAGCGCCCCGCTCCCCAGGTGGTCGAGCTGGCCCTGCATGCGCTCGGCGTCGAGGACGCCCCAGAGCCCGGGCACCGCGGGCATCACGGTGTTTTCGTCCACGAGGCCGCCTCCGGCGAGGGCCTGCATACGCGCCTGGCGGCGCTCGCGCTGGGGTCCGGGCTCGGCCTCGGGCGGCTTCTCCCGGCGACCGGCCGTGGCAAAGGCGTAGAAGCCGCGGTCCTCGAGCCAATACGTCCGCTCGACGGCGGCCCGGGTACGCTCGGACCAGGTCCGCGCCGCCGCCGCGGTCTTGGTTTCCCCCAGCGCCTCGGCCATCTGCGCCAGCGCCGCGCAGGCCTCGACCCACGCGCCCTGCAGGTAGAGCTCCTCGTGGGCCGGGTACAGGTCGCCACCCTCGACCCAGCCATGGCCGAAGGTGTCGTTCTCCACGAGGCCGTTGCCGTCCGTGTCGGTGGCCGCCGTGAAGCGCCAGGCCGACAACACCTTGGGCCAGGAGCGCTCGAGGAAGGCGCGATCCCCGGAGGCCCCGAAGTAGTCGCCGTGGGCCACCACGAAGAGAGGGCTCGCGTCGGCGCTGTTCCAGGGGTACTCGTACTCGTCGAACCAGGGCAGGAGCGCGGCGCTCTGGGAGATCTCGTGGGGGATCTTGCCGTCCTTCCTCTGGTGCGCCCCCAGGAACTCGAGCGCGGTGCGGGTGGCGCCCCAGTCCCCGTAGGACGTCGTGGCGAGAGCGGTCCAGAGCGCGTCGCGGCCGAACAACCAGGCGAAACCCGGGCGCTCGCTCTCGCCGGAGGTCCGGAAGCCCGCGAGGAAGCCGGTGCCCAGCAGCGGGTTCGTGACCAGGCCCTTGTCGATCCCCACCCGCGCCCAGTCGAAGGCGGAGTCGAGCCTCGGGTCGGGGGTCGAGATCGAGACCGTGCGCCGCAGCAGCTCCCGCTGGCGCTCGACGCCCTGGCGGTACAACTCGGGGATCGAGGCGAGGATCCGGTCATAGGCCGCGTTGGCCTCGTCCTTGCCCTTCAGGCCCCCGGCGAACACGATCGGCACGTACCGGCGCCTGTGCTCCTCGACCGGGACTTCGACCGAAAAACGCAGCGGGACGTCCCTCGGCTCCTCCTGGTAGGGCATGACGGAGAGGTCGACGGCCCCCGGGGAGCCCACCAGGCCCACGTAGCGTTTCGTCTCCTCGGTCAGCAGGTAACGGCTGGTCTTCTCCTCCCACTCGACGTTCGCGGTCATCAGGCCGGCGGGCCACATCAGCTTGAGCCGCGGCTTGAAGGACGCCAGCACGGTCATCGGGAGCGCGGAGTCCACGTCGAGCAACACCACCACCCCCGGCTCATCGAAAGGAGCGAAGGCGGTCGCGCGCACCGTGAAGGCCGCGTGGGAGTAGGTGAAGCTGGCGGCCTCGGGCCTGAC
>Ga0187893_10010953_pt1 | contig 13311 bp, 10 predicted proteins | sample MA1701074metaG_FD_139574 | JGI IMG/M metagenome (GOLD analysis project Ga0187893, IMG submission 139574) | White microbial mat communities from a basaltic lava cave in the Kipuka Kanohina Cave System on the Island of Hawaii, USA - MA170107-4 metaG ...
AACCCATCCATCGCTCGTAGCGGTGCGCGCAGGTCGTGAGACACTGAATACGAGAAAGCTTCGAGTTCATCGTTGACAGCTTTCAGCTCGACAACCTGCGCCTGAAGGCGTGTGTTGGCCTCCTTGAGCTCCTCTTGCTGCGTGGCGATGACGTCCTGCATCTTCTGGTATGCTGCCGCAAGATACGCCACTTCATCGCCGTGGGATGCAGATACCACCAGGGATGATGACCCCCACTGATGTGCGTACACCCGCATCCTACTAGCCAGTCTTGCCAGTGGCCGCGTGACGATCTGCCTGGTTCCCATGACCACAGTTCCTACGACCAACAAACACAACGTGGCTCCCCCTCCCACAGTTAGGACCAGATCCCGTTGATTCTCTTTGATGTACCTGTCCATGGGCATGGTGATTTCTAGCCCACCCATCAAATCGTTCAATTTGAAATCGCGCCTGGGGCTTTGGGCATGGGCGTTGTGACAATCCACGCAAGACTGAGCCGAAGCGTGGTCGGCCATGAGGACCCGCATGACAGCCCGGCCCTCAACTCTGTCGGTCCGGAAAAACTGACCTATCGGATACTTCGTCAGATAGGCAAAGGCGTCTTGTTGGAACTCATCTTTTAATCCTTTCTCTCTGTTAATTGGCCAGGGGCTTATGAGGTTCGCCGAGTAACCCTCGTTTTTAGAGTTTGTGACGTCCGACACCTCACGCAAAAAGGTGGCTGGTAGCGGGAATTGTCCATTCACTCTGTGATAGTTTGGTCCAAGGGAACCACCCAGTTCGATTATCCGGGGGACAATGACCGAGGCATAATATTCTCGATCTGCCATAATCTGCGTGTGGAGGCTCCGGGCTCGTTGAATGAGTCTGTCGTTCAGTTTGGTCGTATTCCGGTGATGCAGGGTCCAGGCCGCAATTACTGTTATCAGAGTAACAAGGGGGACGATGAGGACGATGAGTTTCGTGCCGATCCGCCAATTCTGAAGAGCTAATCTCTGAAGGAGAATCATGGCGTATTCGTTTTGCTGAACGGTTCAGCGACCGACCTTGAGAGCCAATGGATGTGAGTCATCGTCCTTCCGAGAGAATCACGGCCCGAATCGCTTGAGACGCGCCTTCCTCACAACAAAATTTAGACCCTATTGCATGGTTGTCAAGGATTTTGCCATTTCTTGCTCTAGGAGCGATTCAGCGAGAGCCAAGAGAACGGACGAGCAACGCCTCCGGATTTGGAGGGATTAACCGATGATAGCTGCGCTGGGTGTCGGTGAGCTTATCAGTCAGGTCGTGGACGTGGTGGTTATAGACAATCGTGGTTGAGCCAGTATGGTTTTGGATTGGGGAGCTTACAGCTCAGTGCGCAGCAGAGGCCGTTCTGGAGTACCGTCTGAGGAAGTCACGTTTCCGCGGTACCCACCGACAAGCTAACGTTCGCGTCGAGCGGCCGTGCCAAGCGCACGCGAGCCAGCGGTCCGCACCAACGCTCGGTTAGGCGGCCCGTATGTGCCGGCAATGATCCTAGCCAGGCAGTGACTCGATGAGAACATGGCCATAGCGGGCGAGATCTCTAATCGTGAGCGACTGACCGACTCTCTCTGGGGGTATCTGAGCGGCCTCCCAGCTCCCAGGTGGCACCATGAACGGGTCGATCTCAAGATCCAGGAGGTGACCCATAGGAACGAGATACGAAAGATGGTCGCCCTCGTGGTCGCTGCCTCGAAAGTCCCATCCGCGGCAGTTCACGGCAACTATGCGTCCGGAAGAATCGAACACGGGCCCGCCGCTGGCTCCGCTATGCAGCTCAACCGTACTTTCGAAGTACGGAAATTGCAGGAACGGATGTTCTGGTTCCGACACGAACCGTAGGAAGCCGCCCTGGAAATAGTCGCCACGGATTTCCGGTATGTAGCTATCTAGGTTGAAATCGAGAATCGCGTTCTCGGGATATGCGTACGTCACGAGTGACTCGCCGGCTTCAGGAAGCGCCGCCGAAAGTCGTGGTCGGAGGTTCATGAGGGGAGCCGTCGGATGACGTTCGAGAAAGTTGTCGGCTTGGACAACGCAAACGTCGGCCTCCTTCAATAAATGCGCCCTCCGGATCAGCCTGAGAAAGATGGTGTTGTCGGGACCGAGGTGGAGAACGAACCCTGGCAGCAGCTTCAGTTCACCCGGGACCTTCAGCTCCTCAATCACGTGCTTTGCTGTCGCCACAAGGCCGTAACGGGTGATGTAGAAGCCAGTTCCGACCACCTTCAGGCGCTTGGTGCCAACCTCTTGCAGTATGGGAACGACCCCGTCGCCTGGCTCTATCGGCTGGCCGTCACCCCGAAGGGCCACTGGACGCGGCATGCAGTACCTCCTGATGACGAGGCTGTCGCCTTATGAGTAAGGCGATCAGCTGGGCCGAGCGAGTGTACTATGCGAGCGAGGGAACGCTGAGAGACGCGTCAACGGCCCCCGAAGCGCGTCGGCTGCAGCGAATAGTTCGACCTCATTTAAGTAAGTTGTTTACTGAGACGGGGCTGCTACCTAGGTCTTGGAGGGCTTTAGAAAGAATATCTGCGAATGCTCGAAGCCCCTTCGGTCGCACACCATCTGCCCAGAGCTCGTTCGTATAAGTAAAGTCGCCCGAGCTTTCTTTCTCGACGACCTTAATCGCGCCAGGGGCCTGCTCATATTGCCGGTGATATCCCCAATTAGGATCAGAGTCGGGAACAACCGTATCCGGTAAATGCCTTAGAACAGCCTCAGAAAGTTCGGTCCGCAAGTGTGGGCAAAAACGATAGCGAAAGAGATTGGTGGCTAGTTCATGTCGGATTCTTTCCTTATCGAAACGCCACTGCACCTTGCCACCAAGGATGCCAGCCTTTTCCCAGCGACCGTAACAAAACCAGTTCGCCCATTCGGTCCAGTCCATGCGGGCTTGTTTGCAACCCCAAGGGTTGAGTCGATTTTCATCTTTGCCGAAGCAGTATTCCAGTGGTCGATATGCTGTGGTGTGCTGTGCAGCGCACCAAGCAAAGCCGAAAACCTCATCCCAGGGCTTTTCCTGTCCATCAATGTAAACCCGACGATTGCGGATTCCGCTTAACGACTCGACCACAGGCATTGCCTGTTTTAGGTCTCCAGAGGGGTAGACTGCCAAATACCAAGTCTTCTTGTTCTTCTGGCAGTTTTGAAATCCATCCGTTGCCTTTGCTAGTTCCAATGCTTTCGGGAATGATGCTGCAGTCGATTCGGCAAACTCAATGGCCAGTCCAGAGCTTGGAACCGTCATCTCAACTTGAACCGCTTCGTCTGCTAAAGTGAGGCTAGAACCACACTTTGGACAAAAGCGCGCCTCCGTACCAGCAGAGGCTCCGCAAGACGGACATATTTTTCCGTGCTGTTTTAGCGAAGCTAATACTTCTCCGCGCAGCTTCTCTAACTGATCCTGGTAAATACCAACTGCTTTGCAGAAGTCGCTTACAAGGGAGGCTTCAGCCTCCTCTAAGTCGTCATCTGCATACGCGACTCGCAAGATCAGCTCCAAGTTTCTTACTTGGTCAGCAAATGACCCGACAGGAGTCATTTTGTGGTTACCCTGCTCGACCAATCGGATAGCTGCGTTGAGATCGCCTTTTTTGAATTTGAGCTCGGCGCGGATCGACTCCAACTGACCGAGCTCAGATGCAGATAGTTTGCCGTTAGCGTGCGCGACAAGGACGATATTTGCTAGAAAAGGAATCGGTTCCGATATCATCTTGCTTTTCCTTCTTAGTTGAACTTTTGAGTCTATTGCTCAAGCCCACGCAGTCCATCTTCTCCTCTAAGCGGGTGGCTGGATGGCCTCCCCCTGCGCGCGTCCTTTCCTACGTCCACATCCGCTAAGCAGGGCATGTCAGGGTTCGGAGCGTACTTCGCCGGAGAAGCGGGGACCCACCGAGGCTTTGCCGAGAAGGAAAGCGGAAACTGACTGAGTCCGCGAGGGAATTTCCGTAGGCTTCCGCTCGGCAAAGCCCGAAAGGGTCGCTTCGAGAGGCGCGGAAGCCAGAACCTGACATGCCCTGCTCCCTACTCTCCTTCGATCGGCACATACAGCACCGTCCCCTGGCGGTTGACCAGCAGGAGGGTCAGGTCCTTGGGCCTGATCGGCTCCACGATCCGTTGGTAGGTCGCCAGATTCGGCACCGGCTGGCGATTCACTTCGAGCACCAGGTCGCCCGGCAGCAAGCCGGCCGCCTCCGCCAAACTTCCTTCCTCCACATTGTCCACCACGACGCCGCTCGTGGACGCAAGTCCGAGTTGACGGGCTACGGCGGGAGTGACTTCGTCCACCACCAGCCCGCCCAACGGATGCCCGGCCGGCTCCAGACTGTTCGCCGAGGAGGCGCGGCGGACCCGCTCCCGTGGCGCCTCCTGAATGACCAGCTCCACCTGAGTCGGCCTGCCGTCGCGGATAATGTCCACCCGATGTTTGCTCCCAATGGCCGACCCGGCGATCAGATTTCTGAGGCGACCTCCATCCACTACCTCCTTGCCGTCAAACCGCACGACCACGTCGCCTCGCCGCAGGCCGGCCTTCTCGGCCGATCCCTTGGCAACCAAGTCAGTGATGATGGCGCCTTTCACATCCGGCAGCTTGAAGAGTTTCCCCAAGAGCGGGGTGACATCCTGGGTGGAGGCGCCAAGGAAACCCCGCACCACGCGACCGGTTTTGATCAGGCTTTGCATAGCCGCCCGTGCCATGTCGCTCGGGATGGCAAACCCCACACCCACGCTGCCACCTGTCGTGCTGGCGATGGCGGTATTGATCCCGATCAACTCGCCCCACACGTTCACGAGCGCCCCACCTGAGTTACCCGGATTGATCGGCGCATCGGTCTGGATAAAGTCCTCATAGTCGGCGACCCCCACGTCCGCACGTCCCACCGCGCTCACAATGCCGAAGGTGACGGTCTGGTTGAGCCCCAATGGATTCCCGATGGCCAGAACAAAGTCTCCTACCGACAGCGCGCTCGAGTCACCCCACGGAACCACGGGCAGGCCGTGGGCCTCAATCTTCACCACTGCCACATCGGTCTTGGGGTCAGTGGCGACGACACGACCTTTGAACTGCCGTCGGTCCCCGAGCAGCACCAGCACATCCACCGCGTCCGCCACAACGTGGTTGTTGGTGATGATGTATCCATCGGCTGACACGATCACCCCGGATCCCTGTCCATATTGCCGGCGCGGCGGCGGCTCTTGCAGTAGCCCGAACGGGAGGCCCTCGTCGCTCAAGGCCAGGTCCCGCACGACGACCGTGGAGGCGATGTTCACGACGGCCGGCAGGACCTTTGCGGCTGTCGCTCTGATCTGTGACTGCAGACCGGTCGCAAGCGATGGGACGCGCTGGGCTGGTCTCTCCGGTGCCGCAGTCGCTCCACCGGGGGCGCCACTGGCTGCTGCGCTCGCGATCTCAGACCCACCTACTTCCAGCAGCAGCATGAAAACCAGCAGCGCAGGAAGACTCTTGGTCCTCCAACCGAGGACGACCTGTGCAGAGATTCTGTTCATTGTGGAACCGATCAGATTGTGTTTACCGCTTCCCGTCAGAAGCCAGGATGCTGTGGATCACCGTCTTGAGGTTCTCAGGATTGAGCGCGTCAGCCTCCAGCTTGATATTGCCGTCCAACAGCACAGTTGGCGTGGATTGTACCTTCACCCGCTGTCCCCACTTCTTGCCCTCTTCCAACGCGCGAACCGGCTTGCCGCTCGCCAGACCGGCTTCAAACGCGGCCACGTCCAGGCCCACTTCCTTGATGAGCGACTCCCGGATCAACCGATCCAGGATCTCTGCCCTATCCTTGTGGATCGTGCGGAACAGGACCCGCTTCATCTCGTTTCCCTTCCCCATCATCCTGGCCTGTTCGTACATTTCAAAGGCGGTCGGCAGCTTGCCCGCAATCACAGGGAACCCGACCATCGTGACTTCCACCTTATTTCCAAACTCCTTTTCCAGCATAGGCAAGGCGGTTTGTTCGAACATATGACAGTGAGGACAATAGAAATCGGCGAACTCAGTCAATTTGACCTTGCCGGGGGTGTGGGTGGACGGTTCTTTCAATTCCTCGAATTTTCCTTTGAGCCCGGCAGAGGCAGCCACGGTCACGGGCGCTGGACCCACCAGTCCCAAGACGCACGCCGCGACCGCTCCCACCACCCACCGGACCCAACCAGCTCCATGCCTCATACCGTCAACTCCTTTCGTAGAGATGCCGTGCCTGGACGGTCGCGCCAATTATAATCCAAGAACCATGCGCGATGCCTCTGTTATAATCAATTCATGCAAGGCAACCGGATGGCAACTCGTGCGTGGATCATGGTTGCGGCTCTCTTACCGGGCTGCGCGCCCACCAGCGACATTCCTGCCTCGCTCCAGACTCAGGTGGATTACACGCTCACATTCAGCCAACTCAAGGAATCCCCTCCCTCTTACAGAGGCCGTCTCGTCCTCTTGGGGGGAGAGGTACTGACCGCCAAGCGACTCAAAGAGGGCACCCGCATCGAGGTGCTGCAACTACCTCTCGATGGGTACCAGACCCCGGATATGGACCGCACCGCGTCACAGGGGCGGTTTCTGGCCTTTCAGAAAGATTTTCTGGATCCAGCCACAGTGCCCCCCGGCACGAGAGTGACCATCGTGGGCGAGGTCACTGGGGCCACGACCCTTGCGTTGGACGAGACGGAATATTCCTATCCCACGCTGGAGATCAAGAACCTGAGGGTCTGGCCCAAGTCAGTGGGATCGTCCCCTTGGCCCAGGACCTACATGGCTCCCTACTACTGGGGACCCTACTGGGGTCGCTATCCCTACTGGTGGTGAAGACAGGGGAAGCGTAAACAACAAACGCCCCCTTCACCAGTGACTGGTGAAGGGGGCGTTTCTGTTTCGCCTCTGCGTGAGTCGTGCGCGCGGACGCGTCGCTTACCTGCCACCCCGCGTCTCGAAGTATTCGTCGTAGCGGTGCACCCAATCCTTCTGAGCCCCTAAAGGTACGTGGCAGGCCCGGCATTCGTTGAAGTTCGCTTTGAGTGGCTCTCCGTCTGGGGTAAAGGCTGAATACACCCAGTTTCCCGTCTTCAAATTGTCAGGAACATCCTGGCCCCAGCCGTCCCCTTTCTGCATCACGAAGACCTTGGCGAGCCGGTCCTTTACCAGCTTACCGTCTGTCCCTTTCTCCATGTTTCCATCCGCCATCTTCTTGGCCTGATAAATCTCCATGACGAAGACCGTGCCGTTCGGGAACATTTGGCCTTGAGACGTCGTTGCACCTTTCGGGTTCACATATAGGTCGCGGACTGCGTCGGGTTTTTGGACTGCCTTGAGAAACGTCGGCCAGGACTTATAGTCCGCCCGCAAGGCCAATTCGCCATCCTTAGGCGTTGACAGCTTGGACATACCCTCTGAGCCGCTCTTCGAATCCATGCTCGAACAGGCCGCTAGGTTGAGTGTCGCCACCAAACACAAGGTCGAAAACATCACCGTAATGCTCCAATTACGTTCTGCCATCAGCCACCCTCCCTTTCTGAGATAAACTACTCTTCGCTCCATGGCTACCTATACGTAAGGTCGCTGTGATCGGATCTCTGGGGGAGAAATAATTTTTGCAGAGCGGGAAGCTTGTACCCTTACCTGGGTCTCTGTCCAACGATGCGCTCGACCCGTTCATCCTTACCGCCCAGCTCCAAATACTTGCGATACTGAGCCAGCGCCTTGATAGGATCCTTCTTGTTCAACTCGTAGAACAGGCCTAGGCTGTAATGAGCCTCGACCATGGTCGGCTTCAACGCGATGGCCGCTTCATATTCACGCTCTGCCTCTTCCAGCTTATTGAGGCCGGCGTAAACAACGCCCAGATTCATGTGCGCCTCGGCGTATTCCGGTTTGAGCCGGAGCACTTCCAGGAACTCCTTGGCAGCCTGCTCCTCCTTGCCTTCGCTCCGATAAATGAAGCCTAGGTTGTAATGTGCGTCCACCAGGTCAGGCTTCGCCGCAATCGCCATGCGGTAGGCCTCGGTTGCCTGTGAGAGATTGTTCTCGCGTTCTGCGATTCGCCCGAGCAAATACCAGCCGTCTGCGTGAGCCGGGTTTGCCTTGGTGAGCCGGCCCAAGATGGCATGGGCTTGTCGGCCGTCGCCCCGGCTATCGTATAGTTCTGCGAGACTGTAAAGCGCCTCTTGATGATCCGGCTTGAGGGTCAGCACCGCTTGGTAAGCTTGAACGGCCTTGTCAGTGGCGTGGTCGTGGTCATATAGTTTAGCCAATGCCAAATAGGCATTCTCAGAGACTGGGAATGCAGGAGGAGAAACCTCAATGGCCTTTTTCAACGCCTGCTCTGCATCGGCGGACTTGCCCTGAGTCTGATAGATCAGGCCGAGATGGTAATGCGCCTGTGGAAAATTGGGTTTGATCTGAATCGCTTTTTTAATTTCCTCAACGGCTTCTGCTGGCTGCTTCTTGCCGTTGAAATAGATGACTCCAAGCAGATGGTGCACTTCAGCAAATCGAGGCTGGATTTTAGCCGCCTTCTGCAAGGCCTCGGTCGCTCCGTCATAGTTGCCCTGCCGGTAGAGCTTGACACCCTGCTCATACAACTGCTTAGCGGCATCGGCCGGTGCTGTTTGGGCCAGCGCTACATGCGAAGCAGCAAGGGCGAACATTCCCACCACCAGAACCATCAGCCTAATTTCTACTCGGGTGTGCAGTTTTATCACCGCTCGCTCCAGGTTAGTCCGGTGAAAAGGAAGACCCACGCGCCAGACTATAAACGGAGCACAGGCCGAAATCAACGTGCTGTGACCTTGAGTTGGGCACCGGTCCTGATTCGGTCCACAACCTCGTATATTCTGGGTTCGGTCAGCAGTCCCCCTTTGATGTACTCTTGCACGATACCTGCCTCGTCGATGAAGACGCTGACCGGCAAGCCATACACCCCGTACTGGTTCGCCACCCGGTTATCATGATCCATCAAGACCGGGAACGTATGGCCGTACGCTCGAATGTGTTCACGCACCTTCGCTTCATCCTCTAGCTCGTTCACGGCCAGCACTATGAAACCTTTGTCACGCAGTTTGTCATACGCAGTCTGCATGGCCGGCATCTCGGTCGTGCAGGGCTTGCACCAGGTGGCCCAGAAATTCACTAACACGATCTTGCCGCGGTGCTGGCTCAGACTCTGAGCACGACCATCAAGGTCCGGCAGAATAAACTCCGATGCGGGCATTCCGATGGCTGGAGGCCTCGTGCCCATGCCCCACGCTGGAACATCCATCTGCCCCATCAAGGCAATGGAAAGAGCGGCAATGCCAACAACAGCCCTGATAACCTGTGATTTCATCTCACCCTCCTCTTTCACTCTGCCTGCATGCCAGAACGCTAGGAGGGCCAAGCCGCAGGAGCGGCCCCGCCCTCCTAATCTCTCTACTCAAACAAACTAGGCCCCCGAAGATACTGCGTCACGCCGAACACAAAGCTCGTTCCCTGCGCAAGATTGTTGTTGGCGTCTCGCGCAATCGGAATCTGCGAATAGAAGTAGACGGAGGTGCTTCCTCCGAAATTGATCTGAAACCCGGGCGTATAGGCCAGGTAGGTTGACCCAGTATTGGGGACCCGGCGGTTACTGATGTTTGGATCGAGCCCGATCGGCTCGTCGGGGAAGGTCGGATCACTTGGATTCTGCGATCGTTCCAACGAGGCGCTGATGTTATCGTGAGTGAGATAGCGGTAGTTGAGCTGCTGGGTTAGGACAAGCCAAGGTACCGTCACGAGATTCAGACCTAGGTTGAGCAGATATTCATCCCCGAATTGGTAGCCGTCGTTGTTCCGAAAGGTGTGGCGATAGCTTGCAAAGCTGAACTGGTTCACACGGTGTGGAACCAGCTCATAGGTCTGATAAACCGATCCGATCAGACCGACATTGCCACGCCCAAGCTGTGTGGGTGCTTCCATCACTCCCCCGCTACTGTCCCTCGCGTTGGTGTCGCCGGTCGGGATGTCCACACCGAATCCCATCACCACCATACTCCGCAGTGTGGGCAGCACGTTGTACTTGGTGGTCACACGAATGTCCCCGATGCCATTGTCGAAGAAATTGACCGACTCGCCGGCGCCGCCGTTCGCTTCACCCAGCTCGTCAATGTGACGGTGTGTCCTTTTCAGATACGGCAGGGTGACTTGCAACCCAAATCGTTCCGTAACGCCGTAGTTCAGATCGAGCGTGAAGGTCTGGGTAATGGTCCTGGTTTCCTGATGATGATCCAGAATCAAGCGGCGCCCCGCCTGATCGATGGCCGGAATCACCCCGGATGTCCCTTCCAACAATCGCATCGGTGTATAGTTGTAGATCCCGTTGATTGTCAGAAGACCTTTCTGGGGCACCTGCTGCTGTGATCCGATCACCACGAAGCAGGTCACGGCCCCGCAGGACGCCTGCACGGGCGACGTCATTACGATACTCAACACAACCCCGGTCAACAGCAGAAAGAGTCCGGAAATGATGCGAATCGTCGTTTTGCCCATGTCTTCTCCGTCTCAACGCTCCGGCCACGGGCGCCCGGCGGCGCCGTGACTGAGCCAATTGATCACCGCTATGGGCTGCATCAATATCTTTCATCATTGTGGTCCCCCAAGGAGTCAGTCTCACCGAAAGAACGGTTACCTCCCCTCATGTGTACGCGAGGGTGCGGCGTACATGGGCTTGAGGCAATCCGATACAGCCCGGTTGTCTCGAGGTTACACTAGACGGAGAAAACTGGAGGGCCGCGGGTTGAGGAGGAGGGAAGAGCGGCACTAGGCGGCTCGTGGGAAACCACGATACCGGTCAGTGTGACTGGATTGAGATGCGTGTCGAAACCGAACGAAACCCCTTCGAGCACCTGTCCCGCCGCACACATCCACGAACAGAGGGCAGTTGCATGAGTCGCAGCCTTGTGGTGTGCATGATGCACGGCATGCGGCACCATCAGCGGGTACATGAGCCCGCTGAGGAGCAGGAGGCAGACGGTCAGGGTAACCGCGAGGGAGCGTAGCAGGGCTCTATTCATGTTCCATGCACTAGATCCCGAAAGAGCGTGAGGCCGAATACTAAACAGAGGGCGATCGGGTGTCAAGTCGCGACGCTTGCCCGGTTTCCTATTGATTACGGTCCGAATTGCTGTATACTCTTCTAAATGCACACAAATTTGTCTGTAGTCTGAATGGGTTAGGCTTCGATGCTCACACACCTCCTGAATCTGATCTTCGGCAGCAAAAACGACCGCGAGATCAAGCGCTTGCGGCCGACGGTCGACCGCATCAATGCACTTGAACCGTCATTGACCTCCCTTTCGGACCTCGCCCTTACGGATAAAACCCAGGCATTCCGGAAGCGGCTCGAGGCAGGGGAACCACTGGATGAACTTCTGCCGGAAGCCTTCGCGGTCTGCCGGGAAGCGTCCAAGCGGAAGCTGTTGATGCGACATTTCGATGTGCAACTATTGGGCGGCATGGTGCTGCACCAAGGCAAGATCTCTGAAATGAAAACCGGAGAAGGGAAAACCTTGGTGGCCACTCTCCCGCTCTATCTGAATGCGCTCAACGGCAAAGGCGCGCACCTAGTCACCGTCAACGATTACCTGGCCAAGCGGGATGCGCAATGGATGGGGCCCCTCTACCACGCCCTGGGCCTGTCGGTCGGTGTGATCCAGCACGATGCCTCGTTCCTGTTTGATCCCAATTACGACGCGTCGGATAAACGTCTGCAGCACCTGCGTCCCTGCACGCGTCAGGAAGCCTACCGGGCCGACATCACTTACGGCACCAACAACGAGTTCGGCTTCGACTACCTGCGGGACAACCTGATCGTCACCGACATCGGCCAGGCCGTTCAGCGGGAGTTGAACTACGCCATCGTGGACGAGGTGGACAGCATCCTGATTGACGAGGCCCGCACGCCGCTGATCATCTCCGGCCCGACCGACGAATCCACCGACCTCTATTACCGGATCAACTCGATTATTCCACAGCTTAAGATCGAGCGAGACTATACGATCGAGGAGAAGACCAAGACCGCCGCCTTGACGGAAGAGGGCAACGCGCGCGTCGAAAAGCTGCTGGGCGTAGAGAACCTGTACGATCTCGCCCACATGGAGCTGGTCCACCATGTCGTGAAGGCGCTCCAGGCCCACGCGATCTACAAGCGGGACGTGGACTACGTCGTGAAGGACGGCGAGGTCATTATCGTGGATGAGTTCACCGGCCGCCTGATGCCCGGACGCCGGTGGAGCGACGGTCTGCACCAGGCGGTCGAGGCGAAGGAAGGCGTGAAGATCGCCAACGAGAACCAGACGCTGGCGTCGGTCACGTTCCAGAACTACTTCCGCATGTACGCCAAGCTGGCCGGCATGACCGGCACGGCCGACACCGAGGCGAGCGAGTTCGCCAAGATTTACAACCTGGACGTGAACGTGATCCCGACCAACCGCCCCATGATCCGGACCGATTATGCCGACGTGATCTACCGGACTGAAAAGGAAAAATTCGACGCGATCGTCGAGGAAATCAAGGACTGCTATGAGCGCGGTCAGCCGGTTCTGGTCGGCACGATCTCCATTGAGAAGTCTGAGCGGTTGTCGGGCTACCTCAAGCGCCATGGCATCAAGCACAACGTGCTGAACGCCAAATACCATGAGAAGGAAGCGGAAATTATCGCGCAGGCTGGGCAGAAAGAGGCGGTGACGATCGCCACAAACATGGCCGGTCGCGGCACCGACATCCTGCTCGGCGGCAATCCGGATTTTCTGTTCAAGCGCGTGCTGTACCAGGATGAGGAGTTGCCCGAGGACCGTAAAAAAGCGATGTACGAGCAGATCAAAGCGGACTGTGAAGCCAATAAGAAAGAGGTGGTCGCCCGGGGAGGCCTCCATATCCTGGGTACGGAACGGCACGAAAGCCGTCGCATCGACAACCAGCTTCGTGGCCGTGCCGGCCGACAAGGCGATCCCGGCACCTCACGGTTTTACCTCTCCCTGGAGGACGACTTGCTACGGATCTTTGCCTCGGAGCGCATCTCCAATCTCATGCTGAAGCTGGGGATGGAAGAAGGGGTGCCGATCGAACACCGCATGGTCACCCGCGCGATCGAGAACGCGCAGAAGAAGGTGGAGGCGCACAACTTCGACATTCGCAAACAGCTCCTCGAGTACGACGACGTCATGAACAAGCAACGCGAGGTCATTTACCAGCACCGGCGCGCCATCCTCATGGGAGAGGACCTTGCCGAGGAAATCAGGGAGATGATGTCGGAA
>Ga0187893_10010955_pt1 | contig 13309 bp, 14 predicted proteins | sample MA1701074metaG_FD_139574 | JGI IMG/M metagenome (GOLD analysis project Ga0187893, IMG submission 139574) | White microbial mat communities from a basaltic lava cave in the Kipuka Kanohina Cave System on the Island of Hawaii, USA - MA170107-4 metaG ...
GGCGGACGTCGCCCACGGCACCACGATCGTGGCCATCATCTACGCCGACGGGGTGGTCATGGCCGGCGACCGGCGGGCCACCGAGGGCTACAGCATCGCCCAGCGGTCGATCGAGAAGGTGTTCCCGGCCGACAACCACAGCGGCGTGTCGATCGCGGGCGCCGCCGGCCCGGCGATCGAGATGGTGCGGCTCTTCCAGACCGAGCTCGAGCACTACGAGAAGGTCGAAGGGTCGGCGCTGAGCCTGGAGGGCAAGGCCAACAAGCTGAGCCAGATGGTGCGGTCCAACATGCCCATGGCCATGCAGGGCCTCGCGGTCGTGCCCATCTACGGGGGCTACGACCTGCGCCGGCGCGCCGGCCGCATCTTCAAGTACGACCTCACCGGCGGCCGGTACGAGGAGGACCAGTTCCACGCCACCGGCTCGGGCGGGCGCGACGCCCGCACCGCCGTCAAGCTCGGCTTCCGGGACGGCATGGACCGGGCCGGCGCCATCGAGCTGGCGGTCGGCGCCTTGTACGAGGCCGCCGACGAGGACAGCGCCACCGGCGGGCCCGACGTCGTCCGGGGCATCTACCCGACCGTGGCCACCATCACCGACGCCGGCTTCGCCCGGGTGCCGGAGGACGAGGTCAAGGAGCGTTTCCAGGCCCTAATCGAACGCAAGATGACCGAAGGGAGACCCACCTGATGGCGGTGCCCTTCGGCTACGTGTCGCCCGAGCAGGCGATGAAGGACCGGGCCGACTTCGCCCGCAAGAACGTCGCCCGCGGCCGCCCCCTCGTCGCCGTCGTCTACGACGACGGGGTGGTGATCGTGGCCGAGAACACGTCCCGGACCCTGCACAAGATCAGCGAGATCTACGACCGGATCGCCTTCGGGGGCGTGGGCAAGTACAGCGAGTTCGACGGCCTGCGCACGGCGGGGGTCCGGATGGCCGACGTCACCGGGTACCAGTACGCCCGGGAGGACGTACGGGCCCGCACCCTGGCCAACGCCTACGGCCAGACCCTCAACAACGTCTTCACCCACGAGATGAAGCCGCTGGAGGTGGAGATCCTCGTCGCGGAGGTCGGGTACCAGCCGGGCGACGACCAGCTGTTCCACATCCTCTACGACGGCACCGTGGCGGACGAGCAGAACGTGACCGCCCTGGGCGGCGACTCCGACGCCATCCTGGAGCGGCTGCGGCGCTCGTTCGCCGAGGCCATGAGCCTGACGGCGGCCGTCAAGGCGGCCGTGGGCGCGCTGGCCGGCCCCGACCGCCAGCTCGCGCCCGGCGAGCTGGAGGTGGCGGCCCTGGCGCGCAGCAACGGGCGCCGCGCTTTCCGCCGGGTCGAGGGCAGCGAGCTGGACCAGGCGCTCACCGACTGAAACGCTTCGGGCCCTCCGGCACACTGTGGGGCATGACCGCACAGATCGCACGTTGGGCACGGATCGGCATACCGCTGGCGGCGGTGGCCGTGGTGGTCGCCCTGCGGCCAGAGATCGCCACCGGGACGTTCTCGAGCGCAACCAGTGTCTTCAAGGTGCTGGCGCTCGTCGGCGCATGGGTGGGGTTCTCGTTGCTGGTGCGCAAGTTCGTCGCCCATGCCGCGGCCCGCACCGCGGTCGTCGCGGTGGCCGGCGCCGCCGTCCTGGCCGTGACGGTGTGGCCCTACTTCCGGGACAAGACGGTGGACGACCCCTTCCCGGTGGTGGCGGCGCCCACCTCGACCGTCGCCACCATCATGCCGCCCGACCTGGCGCCGTCGACCGCGGCCCAGAGCGGCGCGACCGACATCGGCGCCCCGGCGGCGGCTGCCGCGCCGGCGATCGGCGCCCCCGTGGAGGCCGCCGCGCCGGCGCCAACCGGCCCGGCGACCGCCGCGCCGTCGACCGCCGCGCCGCCAGCGACCACCCCGCGGGCGCCAACCGGCCCGGTGCGGCTGGCCAGCGGCGACCTGCGGGGCCTGGCCGGCCACCGGGGCTCGGGGCAGGCCGTCCTGTACCAGCAGCCCGACGGCTCCCACCTCGTCCGGCTGGAGGGCTTCGACGTGTCGAGCGTCCCCGCGCCGGTCGTCTACCTCGTGCCCGGCGCCGACCGGGAGCGACCGGGCGGGGTCAACCTCGGGGCGCTCCGCGGCAACCAGGGCAACCTGAACCTCCCCCTGCCCGCGGGCACGGACGTGAGCGGGACCCAGACCCTCCTGATCTGGTGCGAGGCCTTCTCGGTGCCGGTGGCCGGGGCGACCGCTACGCCGGCCTGAGCCGCGCCGCGGCCGCGGCCAGCACCGGCGCGGCGGCGGCGTCGCGGCCGTGCTCGTAGAACAGGCGGACGAAGGCCACGTAGGCGCCGGTGCGCATCGCCGCCATCAGGTGGCGACCGGGCTTGCAGCAGAAGAACAGCACGGCGAAGGCGTCGTCGGCGTCGACCGCGAGGTCGACCGTTTGCAAGTCGTACGCCTGCGGCCGGACCTCCCCGTTCACGACGAAGTTCGGGACGTCGTGGAAGAGGCGGCCACCCCAGAAGCCGTCCCCCGGGCATGCGTCGACCTTGGCCCGGAAGCTGCGCAGCACTTGGGCGGCGGCCGCCTCGGACGGGTAGCGGGCGACCTGCTCCTGGACGTACTTGACGTCGGGGCCCTGGGGCCACCGGAACGCAAACAGCAGGGTCACTTCGTACCGAGCCAGCGCCGCCGAGGTGTCGCCGAACGGGAAGCCACACGGTGAGAACTGCGGGTCCTCGCCCCGAAGGTCCGCCATGGTCGTAAAGCGGGTGCACGGCACGTCGGCTTCCCGCAGCGCCCGTGCCTGCAACGAGGTGTCGACCGGCGCCGGCGGCGTGGTCGTTCCCGGGGCCCGCGTGATGACGAGGTCCGAGTAGTCCGGGTACGTCCCGCAGCCGGCTGCCCAAGTGGTCGTCGTGGTCGTCGTCGTGCTCGTGACCGTGATCGCCGTCGCCGTCGTGGTAGGCGCCTGGCTGCGGGCGGTCACGCCCTCGCCGCACGCAGCCAGCGTCAGCGCCGCGACCAGCCAGGCCGCCACCCGCCGCCGCGTCACGCCGGCCTCAGAACCTCAGGAACAACAGGACGGCCAGCAGGACTGTGGCGGGCAGGACCAGCCACAGGGGCGGCGGGCGGAACCCCTCGTCGAACGCCCGGTCGTCCTCGTCGAAGGCCGACTCCACCTCGTCGGCCAGCAGCAGCTCCTGGGCGATGGGCAGATCGATCTCGGGGACGTAGACGTGCACGTCGCCCATGGGGTAGGGGCCGTCCACCGACCCCCGCAGTTCGGTGACGATGCCCTCGCAGCCGACCCGGGCGGCGATGACCCGGGCGTGGAAGGAGTGGGCCACCGTCACCAGCCGGACCATCTTGGGGCCAGCCCGGGTCCCTTCCATCACCCCGAACGGTAGCCTCACCGGTAGTGGAACGACGGATATTCGGGCTCGAGAACGAGTACGGGGTGACCTGCACCCTCCGGGGCCAGCGCCGGCTGAGCCCCGACGAGGTCGCCCGCTACCTCTTCAGGCGGGTGGTGTCGTGGGGGCGGAGCAGCAACGTCTTCCTGGAGAACGGGGCCCGCCTGTACCTCGACGTGGGCAGCCACCCCGAGTACGCCACCCCGGAGTGCGACTCCATCGAGGACCTGGTAGCCCACGACAAGGCCGGGGAGCGCATCTTGGAGGGCCTCCTCGCCTCGGCCGAGCAGCGGCTGCGGGAGGAGGGCATACGCGGCGTCGTGTACCTGTTCAAGAACAACACCGACTCCGCCGGCAACTCCTACGGCTGCCACGAGAACTACCTGACCAGCCGCCGGGACGACTTCGGCCACTACGCCGAGATCCTCATCCCCTTCTTCGTCACCCGGCAGGTGTACGCCGGCGCCGGCAAGGTGCTCAACACCGCCCGCGGCGCCACCTACTGCATCAGCCAGCGGGCCGAGCACATCTGGGAGGGCGTGTCGTCGGCCACCACCCGGTCCCGCCCGATCATCAACACCCGGGACGAGCCCCACGCCGACGCCGAGCGCTACCGCCGCCTCCACGTCATCGTGGGCGACTCCAACATGAGCGAGTACGCCACGTTCCTCAAGGTGGGCACCACGTCGATCCTCCTCCGGATGCTCGAGGACCCCGGCGTGGTCATCCGGGAGATGACCCTCGACAACCCCATCCGGGCCATCCGCGAGATCAGCCACGACATCACCTGCAAGCGGCGCGTGCGGCTGGAGAACGGCCGCGAGCTGAGCGCCATCCAGATCCAGCATGAGTACCTGGCCCGGGCCAAGCGGTACTCGGAGAACCGGGGCCTGTCGCCGCTGGAGGAGCAGGCGCTGAAGATGTGGGAGCACTGCCTGACCAAGCTGGAGGTCGACCCCCTCTCGCTCGACCGGGAGTGCGACTGGGTGATCAAGCACCGGCTGGTTGAGGCGTACCGGGAGCGGCACGGCCTGCCGCTCAGCCACCCCAAGGTGGCCCTGCTCGACCTGCAGTACCACGACGTCAACCGCCGCCGCGGCCTGTACTACCGCATGCAGGAGCGGGGCCTCCTGGAGCGGGTGGTGACCGACGCCGCCATCGAGAAGGCGGTCACCACGCCGCCCCAGACGACGCGGGCGCGCCTGCGGGGCGAGTTCATCCGCAAGGCCAAGGAGCGGAAGCGGGACTACACCGTCGACTGGGTGCACCTGAAGCTCAACGACCAGGCCCAGCGCACCGTCCTGTGCAAGGACCCGTTCAAGGCCCGCGACGAACGGGTCGAGAAGCTGATCGCCAGCCTCTGAGCTTCGTCACCTGCACCGTCACCGCCCTGCTGAGCGAGCGGCCGGGGTTGCAGCGCGTCGCGTTGGACGACGGCTCGCGCGCCTACGTCCTCACCGAGGTGATCGGTCCGGTGGGGGTGGGGGACGAGTTGGTGGTGAACACCACCGCCGTCGACCTGGGGCTGGGCACCGGCGGGTGGCACGTCGTGCACTGGAACCTGGCGCGGCGCGCCTTCACGGGGCCGGCGCCGGGACGGGAGATGAAGCTGCGCTACACGTCCGAGCAACTGCCGGTGCGTATGGCGCCGCCGGTCCGTGATCGGCTCGACGGCGCTCCCGTCGTGGTGTGCGACCTCCACAGCCAGGTGGCCTGCGTGGCCTACGCCTTCGCCGCCCGCGCTCCCGCGGGGGCCCGGCTGGTGTTCGTGATGACCGACTCGGCCTCCCTGCCGCTGGCCCTCTCCGACCTGGTGCCTACACTGCCCCTGGCGGCCACCGTCACGTGCGGGCAGGCGTTCGGGGGCGACTACGAGGCGGTGAACGTGGTGTCGGGCCTGCTGGCCGTGGCCGCCGACGCCTACGTGGTGGGGCCGGGGCCGGGCGCCGTCGGCACCGGCAGCCGGTTCGGGTTCGGCGGGCTGGAGGGCGCCGCCATCATCGACGCGGTGGACCGCCGGGGCGGCCGGCCCATCCTGTGCGCGCGGTGGTCGTCGACCGACGAGCGGCCTGAGCACCGGGGCGTGAGCCACCACACCACGACCGTGCTGTCCGAGGCCCGGGCCACCCCGCTGGTGGCCGACCCGAACGAGGTCGACGTCCCCGACCTCGGCCTCGTTCTGGAGACGATGGGGCGCACCGACCCCGAGTTCGTGCGGTGGGCGGCCGCGGCCGGCGCCCTGGCTGCCGCGCTGGCGCGGGCCGGGCCGCCACCGGCGAACTGAACGCCCGCCGCACAGGGCCCGCCGCACAGGGTCGGCCGCACAGGCCGCCGGGACGCCCGCCGCACAGGGTCCGCCGCACAGGCCGCCGGGGCGCCCGCCGCACAGCGCCGCCGGGGCGCCCGCCGCACAGCGCCGCCGGGGCGCCCGCCGCACAGGCCGCCGGGACGCCCGCCGCACAGCGCCGCCGGGGCGCCCGCCGGGGCGCCCGCCGCACAGGCTCCGCCGCACAGGGTCCGCCGCACAGGCCGCCGGGGCGCCCGCCGCACAGGCCGCCGGGCCGCCCGCCGCCCAGCGCCGCCGGGGCGCCCGCCGCACAGCGCCCGCCGCACAGCGCCCGCCGCACAACGCTCGCTGCAACCCGGTGCACGACGCTCGCCGCAAAGGGCCCGGCGCAAAGGGGCCCGCCGCCGCCGCCCGCCGCAACCCGCCGCACAGGGTCCGCCGCACGGCGCAGCCGGGGAGGCCCAGGGACGGGCGACCATCGCTGAGCGCAGGGGGCGCGGCCCGCACCCGCACTCCCCCGGTTTCTGGCGGTCGCGTTGGCCGAGCGGCCGGGGCGGCTCAGGGGCGGGCGAGCCGGCTGAGGGTGGCGGACCGCAGCGCCGGGGTCTGCGCCTGGATGCAGTAAAAGGCCGCTTCCCGCAGCAGGCGCTGGGCGGGATGGGACGCCTGCATCGACCGGCCGCCGGTGGCCGCCACCAGGGCCAAGGCGCTGCGCACCGCCAGCTCCAGCGACCACGCCCGCAGCCCGACCTGGTCGGGCTCGCCCCCGTAGGACCGGGCCCGGCACTCCAGCCGTTCCGCCTCCAGGGCCGCGGCCGCCGCCGGCTCGAGGTCGCGCAGCAGCCGGGCGCACGTGCCGGCCACGCCGAAGGCGGCCGGGTTGGGGCGGGCGGTGGCGGCCCGGTCGGCGGCGAGCCACCGGTCGAACGGGAGGTCGAGGATCACGTCGGCCTCGGGCGCGGTGAAGCCGTCGAAGCCGATCCGGACGGTCGACGTGGCCTGCATGGCCAGCAGCGCCAGGGGCGGCGACGGGCGCAGGCCGGCCGCGCCCGCGGGGACGAGCACGTACACGACGCGGTCACCGCAGCGGGCCGCCACCGCGAACACCTCGGCCAGCCCCCACGACGTCACCCACGGCGCCTCCCCGTAAAGGGCGTAGCCGCCGTCGACCGGGCGGGCGGTGACCGCGGGCGGCCCGGGCCGCCGGAGGTGGGCGAAGGCCACACCGCCCAGGACCGCTCCCGAACGCAGCCGGGGCAGCCACCGATCCGCGAGCCCGACGTTGGGCGAGGCCCGCAGCAGCCGCACGGGCGCGTGGTGCTGCACCCACACGAAGAAGGTGGCCCCGCAGGCGCCGGCCAGGATCTCGTAGACCTCGCGGGCGCCGCCGGCGTCGAACAGGCCGGCCTCCGCCAGCGCGGCCAGGTGCGAGCGGGGCACGACCGGCGCCCGGTCGACGTCCTCGGCCGCCGGCGCCAGCACGCGCCCGGCGACGTCCCGGGCCGCCGCGACGAGGTGGGCGAGGGCTTCGCCGTCCTCCTGGCCCTCGGGCGACAGGACGTCGTGGACGTCAGTCAGGGTCGCGGGGGGCGATCCGGTAGCAGCAGACGGGGTCGCCGGCCATGGTGTGGGAGATGCGGGTGACCTCGACGTCCGGCCCCAGCACCCGGCGGAAGAGGGCCAGCTCCATGGTGCACACCACCGAGTGCTTCTCGGCCAGGCGGTGCACGGCGCAGTTGTTCTCCACGAGGAGGACGTCGCCCTCGGCGGTGGGCTCGCACGCGGTCAGGTAGCCGGCCTGGTCGCGCAGGCCGGCCAGCGCCCGGACCCGTTCGCGGGGGTCGTCCAGCCCGTCGAGGGCCTCCTGGTACTGGGCCGCGACCTTCTCGGTGCGGCGGGCGAACACGGCCTCGAGCACGTCGGGCCCGGCCGTCTCGCTCAGATCCTCGAGGAGGTCGAGGGCGAACCCGTCGTAGCGGCGGGGGAACAGTTCGAGGCCTTCGGCCGTCAGCCGCCACCCCGCGGCCGGCCGCCCCGCCCCGTTGGCCGGCCGGCGGCCGGCGGGGACCCGCTGCACGAGGCGCTCGGCCGCCAGCGAGTCGAGGTGGCGGCGCACACCCACGGCTGACAGCGAGAGCGCGCGGGCCAGCTCGTTGACCGTGATGCCGGGTTGGGTGCGGAGGAGCAGCAGGAGCTCGCGCCGGGTCGTCACCAAGTCCCAGGGTACCGGGGCGGGAGCGGCCCGCCGGCACGGGGCGTACGGTGACGCTGTGAACCGGCTGGAGCGGCTCATCAACCTGACCGCCGCCCTGCTCGCGGCCGAGCGGCCGCTGAGCGCCGAGGAGCTGCGGGCGCGGGTGCCGGGCTACGCCGAGGACAAGGTGGCCTTCCGGCGGGCGTTCGAGCGGGACAAGGAGACGTTGCGCGACCTGGGCGTGCCAGTGACGGTGGAGACCGTCGCCGACGCCACCCCGCCAGTGGAGGGGTACCGGGTGCTGAAGGAGGCCTACTACCTGCCCGACCCCGACCTCGAGGAGGACGAGCTGGCTGCCCTCCACCTGGCTGCTTCGGCGGTGCGGCTGGACGTGGCCAACGGCGTGGAGGCGCTGTGGAAGCTGGGCGGCGAGGTGGCGGAGTCGGGCCCCGTGCCGGCGGTGGCGGCGCTGCCCGGCGGCGCCCACCTGGCCCCGCTGTTCGCCGCCATCTCGGCCCGGCGGACGATCGCCTTCGGGTACAAGGGCCGGCGGCGACGGCTCGATCCCCACCGGCTGACCTTCCGCAACGGCCACTGGTACCTGTCGGGCGACGACCGGGACGCCGGTGAGGACCGCATGTTCCGCCTCGACCGCATCGAGCTGCCGGTCGAGAGCGGGGAGGCGGGGAGCGCGGGGCCGCGGCGGTCGCTGGCGGCGGCCCCGGCGTCGCCGTGGGAGCTGGGTGAAGGAGAACCGGTCGTGGCCCGGCTGTGGGTCGACGCCGAGCAGGCGGCGTGGGCGGCGGGGAACGTGGGGCCGGACGCAGTGCTCGAACGGCGCGACGACGGGTCGATCGTCCTGGAGGCGCGGGTGACGAACCGGGACGCCTTCCGGTCCTTCGTCCTCGGCTTCCTCGACCACGCCGAGCTGGTGGGCCCCCCAGAGCTGCGTGACGACCTGGTGGCGTGGCTGGAGGCGCAGTGCCGCGCCTGAGCGCCGAGGCCCGCCTGCACCGCCTGCTGGCCCTGGTGCCGTGGGTTGCGGCCCACGACGGTCCCACCCTCGGCGAGGTGTGCGGCCGGTTCGGTTGCACCGAGGACGAGCTGGTCGACGACCTCCAACTGCTGTTCCTCTGCGGCCTCCACCCGTACACGCCCGACCAGTTGATCGACGTCGACATCGCCGACGGGCGGGTGTGGATCCGTTACGCCGAGTACTTCGCCCGGCCCCTACGGCTGACGCCGGCGGAGGGGCTCGCCCTGCTGGCCGCCGGCCAGGCCGTCCTCAGCGGCCCGGGCGGCGACGAGGGCGGCCCCCTGGCCCGCGGCCTGGGGAAGCTGGCCGGGGCCCTGGGCGTGGCCGAGCTGGAGGCGGTGGAGGTGGCGCTGGCGCCCGGCGCGCCCGAGGAGGTCACCGCCGCGCTGCGGACCGGCGCCGACGAGCGCCGGCAGGTGGAGATCGACTACTACAGCTTCGGCCGGGACAAGTGGAGCCGGCGGGTCGTCGATCCCTACGCCCTGTTCTCCTCCGCCGGCCAGTGGTACCTCGCAGGGTGGTGCCACGCGGTGGACGACGAGCGGCTGTTCCGGCTGGACCGGGTAAGGGCGGCCCGGCTGCTCGACAGCGCCTTTCCCGCGCCCGCCCGCGCCCCCGACTTCGCCGTCTACAAGCCCGCTCCCTCCGATCCGCGCGTGACCATCGAGCTGGCGCCTGCCGGTCGCTGGGTCGTCGACCAGTATCCGGCCGAGGAGGTCGAGGAGCGGGGCGGCGGCCGGGTGCGGGTGACGCTGGCGGTCAGCGCCCGGGCGTGGCTGGAGCGGCTCCTCCTGCGGTTGGGGCCGGCCGCAACCGTCGTGTCCGGGGACGGGTCGGTCGGGCGCGACGCGGCGTGCCGGCTGCTGGAGCGGTACCGTTGAGACGGCCGGCCCCTGTACCCTCCTGGATCGCATGAGCCAACCCTCCGCGCCGTGGCCAACGCCGCCCTCCCACGTCCCCCAACCCCCGGCCGCCGAGCCCCAGAAGGGCAAGCGGGGGAAGCAGCCGGCGTCCACCACCCGCAACATCGTCGAATGGGTGGTCATCATCGCCGGCGCCTTGATCGTCGCCGTGGTGGTCAAGACCTTCCTGGTCCAGGCCTTCTACATCCCGTCGGGGTCCATGCTGCCGACGCTCGAGGAGCAGGACCGCGTCCTCGTCAACAAACTCAGCTACGACCTCCACCCCGTCCATCGCGGCGACATCGTCGTGTTCAAGGGTCCGGAGCAGGCGCAGGGCGAGGTCAAGGACCTCATCAAGCGGGTCATCGCCCTTCCTGGCGAGACCGTCGAGGCCCGCGACGGCGTGGTGTTCGTCGACGGCAAGGCGCTGGAGGAGGGCTACCTCGGCTCGGGGATCACCACCGGGCCGCTGGAGCCGACCACCATCCCGGCCAACCACTACTGGGTCATGGGCGACAACCGGGGCAACTCCAAGGACAGCCGGTTCTTCGGCCCCATCGACAAGTCGTTGATCATTGGCCGGGCCTTCGTCAAAGTGTGGCCGATCAGCCACTTCAGGTTCTTCTGACCGCAGGGCGCCGGCTCAGCCCCCGACGACGGCCACCAGGCGGTCCACGTGGTCGCCGTACACCCCGTCGATTCCCATGCGGACGAGGTCCAGGATGACCCGTTCGTGCTGTGCGTCCCAGCCGAAGCAGACCAGGTCGAAGCGGTGGAACAGGGCGGTGAGCCCGCCCGACCACTCGGTGTAGTGCAGGTTGACGCCGTCCACCCCGGTGGCGGCCAGGGTGGCGGCCCGCCGCTCGGCGCCTTCCCGGACCGCCCGCAGCCGGACGCTGTTGACCAGGTGCACGTCGGGGAGCTCGGCCCGCCACGCCGCCAGTAGGGCATGGTCCTCGTGGCACAGCCACAGCCGCTTGGGCGCGCCCGGGTCGGCGGCCCGGGCCGCGGCCACCACCGCCGGCCCGGTGTCGGGCGTGCCGACGTCGACCGACAGCTCGAAGGCGGACCCGCACGCCTCGTACAGCTCGGCGAGGCTCGGGATGGACGGGGGGAGGTCGGCGCGCGCCACATCGGCGACGGGGCGGCGGCGCAGGCCCCGCTTGACCACGCCCCCGTGGTCGAGGACGACGTGCCCGTCGGCGGTGAGCCAGGCGTCGGTCTCCAGGCCGGTGGCGCCCAGGTCGAGGGCGCGGCGGAAGGCCTCGAGGGTGTTCTCGGGGGCATGGGCCCGGGCGCCGCGGTGGGCGAAGGCGATGGGGGGGCGGCGGATGGGCTCGACGGCCGCGGAGATTAGGGGAACCGGTACGATGAGGCTCATGTGGGTGGTGCTGGTCGTGGGCGGCGTCGTCATACTGGTGGGGCTCTTCTTCCTGGCCCGGGCGTTCATGAAGTTCTCGGCCGCCATGGGCCAGCTCCGGAGCGAGCTGAGCCAGCTGGGCGAGATGGGCCCCCGCCTGCAGCGGCTGGCCGACGACGTGAACCAGCTCTCGGACTCCATGGAGGAGCGGCGTCGGCCGTAGCGTCCCGGTAGTGTCATAGCTATGCCGTCGTCGCTCGGCCCGGCGGAGATCATCGTCATCCTCGTGGTCGCTCTCATCGTGCTCGGCCCCAAGCGGCTGCCCGAGGCGGGCCGGCAGGTCGGCAAGGCCCTCTCCGAGATCCGGCGGTGGACCCAGGACGTGAAGTCGGAGATGACCTCGGCGTTCGACGCCGACCGGGCCGGGGCCAACCAGCCCCCGGCCGCCGCCAGCCCCGGCGCACCGCCGGCGTCGGACGTGGTCGTGCGCACCCCCGCCGAGCCGGCCCAGCCGCAGCCCCAGGGCCAGCCCGCGCCGGCCCAGGTCGTGCAGCCCGTGGCCGAGGGCGCGCCGGCGGCGCCCGCCGCGCCGCCCGCGGCCGAGCACCTGCCCGCGCCCGAGCCGGCGCCCGCTGCGGCCGAGCACCCGCCCGCGCCCGAGCCGGCGCCGCCCGCCGCCGAGCGCCCTCCGCCCGCGCCCGAGCCGGCGCCCGCCGCGCCGCCCGCGGCCGAGCGCCCGCCGCCCGCGCCCCAGCCGGCGCCCGCCGCGGCCGAGCCGGCGCCCACCGCCGAGACCGAAGCCGAACGGCCCGAGTCGCCGCCCGCCCCGTAGGGGCTCGCCATCGCCATCTTCACGGGGGATCCGGAGGACGACACCGGCGGGCGCATGCCGCTGGTCGAGCACCTGGCCGAGTTGCGGCGGCGGATCATCATCTCCGCCGTCGCCGTCACCGTGGGGGCCGTGGTGGCGTTCGTCTTCTACAACCGCATCCTCGAGTTCCTCATCGGTCCCTACGAGGACATCACCGGCAGGAGCGAGCTGCTCATCACCGACCCGCTGGAGGGGTTCACCACCCGGCTGAAGATCGCCGCCTTCGGCGGGCTGGCGCTGGCGTCCCCCCTCGTGCTCTGGCAGGTCTGGCGGTTCATCACGCCCGGCCTCCACAAGAAGGAGAAGCGCTACGCCATCCCCTTCATCGTCGCCTCCTTGTTCCTGTTCGCCCTGGGGACGGCGGTGGCCATGCTCACGTTCCGCCAGGCGCTGCGCTTCCTCATCGGGGTGGGGGGCGAGAACCTGGAGGCGTTCTTCACCCCGTCCAAGTACCTGAACCTCATCGTCCTGATGATGATCGCGTTCGGGATCGCGTTCGAGTTCCCGATCGTGCTGGTGTTCCTGCAGATGGCCGGGGTGGTGACGAGCCGGCGGCTGCGCAAGTGGCGGCGCCCGGCGCTGGTGGTGATCGTGGCGGTGGCGGCGGTGATCACCCCCAGCCAGGACCCCTACTCGCTGTTCGCCATGGCCGGCCCGATGTACCTGTTCTACGAGGGCTCGATCCTGGTCGGCCGGGTGCTGAAGAAGTAGCGCCCCTGGATGGACCGCGCCGCTTTCGCCGCCCAGTACGGCTTCCCCCTCGACGACTTCCAGCTGCGGGCCATGGACGCCATCGACGCGGGCGAGTCGGTGCTGGTGGCCGCCCCCACCGGCTCGGGCAAGACGGTGGTGGCCGAGTACGCGGTGGCCAAGGCCCTCGAGGAGGGGGGCAAGGTCTTCTACACCACGCCCCTGAAGGCGCTGTCCAACCAGAAGTTCGGAGACCTGTCCCGGGTCTACGGGGCCGAGCGGCTGGGGCTCCTGACGGGGGACAACGCCGTCAACGGCGAGGCCCCAGTGGTGGTGATGACCACCGAGGTTCTCCGCAACATGATCTACGCCGCCTCGCCCTCGTTGCGAGAACTGCGCTACGTGGTGCTCGACGAGGTCCACTACCTGGGCAACGAGTACCGCGGTCCGGTGTGGGAGGAGGTCATCATCCACGCCCCGCACGAGGTGGGGCTGGTGTGCCTGTCCGCCACCGTCTCCAACGCCGAGGAGCTGGCGGACTGGATCGAGACGGTGCGGGGCGCGAC
>Ga0187893_10010956_pt1 | contig 13308 bp, 5 predicted proteins | sample MA1701074metaG_FD_139574 | JGI IMG/M metagenome (GOLD analysis project Ga0187893, IMG submission 139574) | White microbial mat communities from a basaltic lava cave in the Kipuka Kanohina Cave System on the Island of Hawaii, USA - MA170107-4 metaG ...
TATTAGCCACTGTGGTATTTATGATGTACGGGGGCTGCGCTCCCAGGGATTGACCGAAGAACGCGAAGGTCTCCAGAGAGTAAAAAATGCCATAGCCAGCGCGGATCACGGTCTTGTCTGACAGCCGGTAGGCGAGACCAACGCGGGGGGCGAGGTTGTTTAGATCATTCTTTATACCGCTACGGTACGGGAACTCTCCTTGGCCCACTGGCACGGTCTGCCCGGTTTCCAGATCGAACTGCGAGAAACGACGGTTAACTTCGTAATTGGGGTAATCCTGCTCCAATTCATAACGAAGCCCGAGGTTCATCGTCAGTTTCGGAGCTAACTTCCAGTCATCCTGAAAGTACCAGGCCCAGTCCGTGCGCCTCAAGCCTCGCGCTCCCGTCATGTAGTTCAGAGTGATGCTTTGTGGCTTCCCCAGCAAGAGTTCAGCCGGGCCAAGACCAGTATTGGCGGGCTGCACCGGGTTGTTGGTGTAGATTGTGGTGAAGCTAAAACTGCCACGCGCCGGAATGACTTGAAACACATTATCCCCGCGGCGGATCATGTCCATGCCGAACCTCATGCTGTGATTGCCACGGATCAGCTCGAAGTTGTCACTGAACTGCCAGTTCGTGGTCGCGATGATGGCGGGAGTCGCGCTGACATCTCCCAACGCTGGATACCCGGTAACCCCAATGCTGGGAAGCCCGGTAGTGAACGGGTCCACGTTGATGTTTGGAATCCCGACTTCGTTGGCGGTGTTCCGGTCGCCGTTCAGCGAGATACTGGCGAGATTGTGGCGCGACACGCCGACACGGGCCTGGTTGATCATGACCGGAGACAGGATGTGCGTATAGCTGACCACACCCTGGATGATGGGCGCTCGTGTCCCCGTATATGGAGTTGAGATTGGATCCAGGCGGTTATTGAACGAATCCACCTTGTCGACGCGGCCTTGCGTGAAACGAATGAAGCCTCGAGATCCGCGTAGCAACTCCCGGTCGACCTTAATCGTGTACTGATCGCGGTCGTCGCTTTGGCCGGGTGCGATCAGAAGATTGTTCGTCAAACCAGACTGGTTCGGATCGGGGTACAGATTCAGCACGTTTTTCCCAGCCGGATTAAACCGGTTGGGCGGGATGATGTTTCCCGCAAATGGAGTGCGAGTTAACTGACCGGCGGCATTGGGGACGGTCGTAAGCGGATCGTAGATGGTCACGGCGGGGGTCCGGGCGAGCATCTCCGAGAAGTTTCCGGTTTTCATCAGGGGAGTGGGAACCGTGCTCAGGCTGGTGATGCCCTGTCGGTTTCGCAAGCCTTCGTAGGAGACGAAGAAGTGAGTCTTGGCGGACTTGCCTCCAATCGGACCTCCGAACGTACCTCCGAACTGGTTGCGGCGGAAGGCGGCGTTGGGGCCGGTCTGGAAGAAGTTCCGCGCGTTCAGTCTGTTGTTTTGCAGGAATTCGAAGAGAGAACCGTGGAACGTGTTGGATCCGGATCGATAGCCGATGTTTAGTGTCCCGCCGCTTCTGCCGAAGCGGGCGTCCGGCACGGAGGTCTCCACGCGATACTCCTCAATCGCGTCCAGCTCGGGGAAATTCATCACACCCCATCCCTGGTGTCCGCCATTATTTTGGATGCCATCGATCAGGAAGTTGTTATCCGCGAAAGTCACCCCATTCACGCTGGTGGAAGTGTTGCCGCGCGTAGCGGAGATTGGGACCTCCGTGGTTTGGGCCTGACCCGGCGTCACTCCCGCACTGAACCGCATGAGTTCCGTGAAACTACGGCGAATGTTCGGTATTTCGGTCACCTCGTAGCTGGCGCGGCGCGTGCTCAGGGTGGCTGTCTCCGTTTGCAACAAAGAAGTCAGTTCAGTCACAGTGACGTTTTCGGTGACTGCGCTGACTGCCAGGGTGAAATCCACGGCCAAACGTTCGGAAAGATGGAGTTCCGTTTCCTTGGCCTGGGTCTGAAAGCCCGGCGCCGAAACCTGAATCCTGTACGTGCCCGGCGGCAGGGGTGGAGAGACGTAAAGACCGGCGGAGTTGGTGCGGAGCTCGAGCCGGTAATTAGTGCCAACGTTGAGCAGAGTGACTATTGCCTGCGGGACCGGCGCCTGGGACGTGTCGTAAACGGCTCCGCTGAGAACCCCAGTGTCCACTTGGGCCGTAGCCAGCAAAGCCAGAGTGAGGACGACTGTCAGAAGCGTAAGGGGCCGTCCAGCGTGGCTCCAATCAGATGCTGAACTGCGACCGACGCCGCGCGGAGCAGGCTCCGCTTTGAGCGAATTTTTCGAAAAGCAGGACTTGATCTTTCGCGCTCGCATAGTCCCTCCCGTTAGAGCTTGACCACCTGGCTGGCGGCATTATCCTTCGACTGTGCCTCGGCGTCAAGCTTCATTCCTCCAACAAGGCCAACAGGCAGGCCACCAGGCTGATCCAGGCGGGAATTTAGGTGCGTGTGCCCTTTCGATAATTATGGTTTTTGGCTGGCCCTGCGGCGGCTTCTGCGCTGGAGCCGGTTGGCTCAAGGTTTGAGTGGGGACTGAGCGTCAGAAGATCACGCTAAAGCCACCGTCGGGACGGGCATAGGCGACTCCAAAACTCCAAGCCGGAATCGACGCTAGCCGGCCCTGATCGCCTTTTGGCTTGCCGGTTTTATCAAAGACCTGCCAAGCCAAATCCCCGCCTTTCGCCCAGCCCGTGTTTTCAGTCCAGAGTAAAATCATGTCGCCAGAGGAATTACCGGCCAGCCAGGGGTGTTTTCGCTTCTTGGCAGTTCCAGGCGGAGAAAGTGGCTCCGAATTTTGCAATGTAACGGGGTTGAGGCGGGAGAAATAGACCTGCTCCTGCGTCTCCCATGCACCCAACATACTCGCTGAGACGTCGGCGAAATGCATGCTGCTCATCGGACAGGCACCGATGTTCCAGGGATGAAGCATGGTGCTGCGGAATGTCTTGCCCTGGTCCTTCGAGGTCAACAGATAAATGTCCCGATTCACGACGTCTCTGGCCGAGCGATACAGAATCGAAACTCGGTTCGCTCGATCGACAAAGATGCGCAATCCACAGCAGGCACACGCCCCAGTTGAGATATCCGAGACTGCTGTCTCCGGAGCGAAGCTCGTTCCGCCATCACGGGAAACGGCAAGCCAAACGCGGCGGCCCCCTTCCCCTTTCGGTGCGCCGTTCGTACTTCCGTGCCAAGCAACATAAACGTTGCCGGCACGATCGGCAGCGATCGAGCCACCACCATCCAGGGCGAAGGTGTGCTGCATCAGGTTGCGCTCGGGCTCAAAAGCCGTGCGTCTCGCATTTAGGCGCGCGTACAGCATAGGAGTTCCGTTATAAGGACTATCTGCCGCTTGCTCAGGATTGAGGGGGCCTCTCGGTTTTGCCTTGGCAGATCCATTCCAGGCGACATGAACTTGGCCGCCTGGTCCAAGGGCAAGTTGAGCGCCCCGGATTGTGCCTGCGGCCACGGCGCTTTCGGAAACACCGTTGACTCGTAGAGCCGCCGAAAACGTGTTGCCGGCATCCTTCGAAGTAACGTAGAAAATGTCGCCGCCCTTAGCATCGCCTTTGTAATAAATAAGATGTAACGTTCCTTGGTTATCCAATGCGACCTGAGGCTGGATGCCTTCCTCTGGAATGCGGATCAACTTGACCTTCTCAACGGTTGGGAGTTCTGCCCCTCGGACTCGAAGTCCGAACGAGAATACAACAAGCGCGAGTGCGATGAGGGCGCATTTCGGAGTCATGATCATTGAAATATGATAGCCTAATTGGTGATCATCAGTGATCATCTGCTATGGTGCCGCGCTATCCCACTTTTGCTGCGGTGCTTGTTCTGATTGCGCCCGGCCCGTCACTCCGAGGCCAGTCAGGTGAAGACGAGGAGTTCTTCGAGACCTGTGTACGCCCTGTGCTGGTTAGCAACTGCTTCTCTTGTCATACGAATTCCCAGCTTGGCGGTCTGCGTCTAGATTCCAGAGCGAGCCTGCTGGCTGGCGGGAAGTCCGGTCCGGCGATCATTCCGGGAAAGCCGGACGAGAGTCTTCTAATTCGCGCCATCAGCCACACTGATACGAAGCTCAAGATGCCGCTCGGTGGACGTTTGAAGAACGCGGAAATCCGGGATATCACAGAGTGGGTGAAGGCGGGCGCACCGTGGCCGGTTTCGTCGGCAACCGAAGTCAAGAAGAGCGATTCGAGAATCGATCCACGAAAGAAAGAATTCTGGTCTTTCCAGCCACTGCGAAGGCCCGAACCGCCGGCCGTTAGTAATGAGCGATGGGCAAAGACATCTATCGATCGCTTCGTTTTCGCGAAGTTGGAAGAGCGCGGATTGAAGCCGGCGCGTCCAGCGGATAGGCAGACACTGATCCGGCGCGCGAACTTTGATCTCATCGGCTTGCCGCCGACGCCGGAAGAGGTGGCTGCTTTCCTGGCGGATGATACACCGAACGCGTTCGCGAAAGTAGTTGACAGGTTGCTCGCTTCGCCACAATACGGAGTGCGATGGGCGCGGTATTGGCTCGACATTGCACGCTATGGCGAGGATGACGTTCGGGGAAGCGTGGAACCGCCAAAACCGGCGTATCCTAATGCGTGGCGCTATCGCGATTGGGTGATCGACGCTTTCAATCGCGATATGCCCTACGACGTATTCGTCAAGGCACAGATCGCGGGTGATCTGATGGACCGAGACAAAAACAGGGCGATCGCGGGACTGGGATTCTTTGGGTTGGGTCCTTGGTACTACGACACAGCGGACCCGCGAGACGCTCGCGCGAATGAACGGAATGACCGCGTGGATGCTTTAACACGTGGATTCCTGGGCCTCACGGTGGCGTGCGCGCGCTGTCACGACCACAAGTATGATCCGATCACTACCAAGGACTATTACGCGCTCGCGGGCGTTTTCGGCGCAACTGAGTACCAGGAGGTCCCGCTGGCCTCCGCCGCGGTAGTCGAGCAGTACAAGGCCCAACAGAAAGGGATCAGAGAGCAGGAAGAAGCCGTTCAAAAGTTCCTAAAGGCTCAGACGCAGGCCTTAAGTGAGATCCTGGCGCACCAGGCCTCGGCGTACATTCAGGGGGCTTGGCGAGTATTGGGGCCGCCGAAGCTGGTGACTTCGATCGTGGCAGCAACCGAAAAGCTTGACGAGGAGCTACTTAGAAAGTGGATCAAGTACCTCAGCAACCGGGAGAAGGATCATGCGTTTCTGAACCGATGGTTCGGCTTGCTCGCGCGCGGCGGACCGGAGGCCGATGTCCGGAAAATCGCCGAGGAATTTCAAGCGGTGGTGCTCGGCGTGGTCGCGGAAAAGAAAGAGATTGATGAAAACAACCGATTCCTAGTGGCGCAAGCGAACCCGGGGAGGAGAAAGTTTGGGGCGGAGGACGAGACGCGGCTCTTTCCGAATCGCTTCACTAGCGTCGCTGATTATTGCGTTGGCTGCGACGTCGCGCTGAAGACCATGGCGCGCGAAAAATACGTACTGTGGACAGAGTTGTTCGCTCCCAAGCGACGGCTCGCGGACAATCTCACCTGGACCGAGGACGGCGTGATGTTCTTTCCGGAGGGTAGAGTCGAGCGGTTCCTGAGCGGGCCTTGGAAGAACCATCTGGATGTGATGGGCGCGCGTCTCGAAAAGCTCAAGAAGGAATCGCCACCACCGTACCCATATCTACACGTGATCGCTGATGTAAAGGAGCCAGCCGACCTGAGGCTGCACATACGCGGCAGTGGGTACAATCTGGGCGAGCCTGTGCCCAGGGGTTTTCCGGATGTGCTCTGCGCGCGCGAACCGGCCGTGTTCCGCAATGGTAGCGGCAGGAAGGAACTGGCGGAAGCAGTGGCAAGCCATCCGTTAACGACTCGGGTGATGGCAAACCGGATCTGGGCGCATCACTTCGGCCGGGGAATCGTTGGGACGCCAAGCAATTTCGGACAAACAGGGGAGCGGCCAAGTCACCCGGAGTTGCTTGAGTATCTCGCAAGCCGGTTCCGCGAGGGCGGATGGTTGATGAAAGCGCTACATCGTGAAATACTCCTGTCGGCGACATATCAATTGGGCAACGACCGAATGGAGCTGAATGTCCAGGCTGATCCCGAGAATCGGCTGCTGTGGCGGGCTAATCGGCGGCGGCTGGACCTCGAGGCGATGAGGGATTCGCTTCTGTTTGTTTCCGGCGCGCTGGATATGGCTCTTGGCGGGCCGTCTTTCGAATGGAGCGTAGAAAGCAAGCGCCGGACGATTTACGGGAAGGTCAGCCGGGTGAAAGTAAGCGAGCTGCTGGCGTTGTTCGACTTTCCGGATCCGAGCATCTCAAGTGAGCGGAGGAACGTAACGAACGTTCCATCGCAGCGGCTGTTCTTCATGAATAGTGATTTCATGGCACATCGCGCAGAAGCACTAGCCAAGCGCGTGGCAGGTGCCGCAGGTGATGATGCGGGGCGGGTGCGGACCGCGTACCGGCTGTTGTATGGCCGGACGGCAACAGAATCAGAATTGCAACTTGGGCTCGAGTTTCTCCGCAGTCAATCGTGGCCGCGGTACGCACAAGCGCTGCTGAGTTCGAGCGAATTCGTATTTGTGGACTGAGCAATGTTGAGGTATGGAACAGTATTGCCGACCCTGAGCCGCCGACAGGCGCTGAAGGCAATGGGGAGCGGTTTTGGGATGGTCGGTCTCGCGGGCCTGATGCAGGCTGACAGCCGATCGGACACCCGGAAGGCACACTTTCCACCACGAGCGAAGCGCGTCATTTTCCTATTCTTGAACGGCGGTCTCTCGCAAGTGGATTCTTTCGATCCCAAGCCGACGCTCGACAGGCTTGACGGTCAGCCTTTCCCTGGTGGCAATCTCCGAACCGAGCGCAAGACCGGGAATCTGATGCGCTCACCTTTTGGGTTCAAAAGATACGGGCAGAGTGGGATCGAGGTCAGCAATATTTTTCCGAAGATCGGTGAATGCATTGACGACATTTGCGTGATCAGGTCAATGCACACCGAAGTTCCGAATCATGAGCCATCGCTCTTCATGATGAATTGCGGCCACAACCAGGCGGGAAGGCCGTCAATGGGCTCGTGGTTGACCTACGGATTGGGAACCGAGAACCAAAGCCTGCCAGGCTTCGTGGTAATATGCCCGGGACAACCAGTGGTTGGCCCGCCACTCTGGAATTCAGCCTTTCTGCCCGCGGTTTACCAGGGCACGCACATATCAAACAAGGAGACCGATCCAGAAAGGCTGATCTATTACATCAGGAATCACAGGATCAGCCTGACGGATCAGAGGGCGCAAGTGGAACTGGTTGAGAAGCTAAGCCGGCTGCACCTTGAGCGGCAACAGGAGGTCGATCCCCAGATTGAAGGCTATATACAGTCGATGGAGACGGCGTACCGTATGCAAACGGAAGCGCCCGAGGTTCTTGACATCAGCAAAGAACCGGAAATGACGCGGCAAAGGTACGGGAACGGGGATTTCGGACGAGCGTGTCTGATGGCGTTGCGGCTGGTCTCAAACGGTGTGCGGATGGTGCAGGTTTATTTCGGCAATCAGCAGCCATGGGATACCCATACGGACATTCTCGAGCAGGGAAAACTAGCTGCGCAGGCGGATGGGCCTATAACTGCGCTGCTGCAGGACTTGAAGTCGCGCGGTCTGCTGAAGGAGACGTTGGTGATTTGCGGAAGCGAATTTGGACGCACGCCAGTTGTCGAGACTGGGGCAAAGTTCGGCATTCAGAACGGACGCGATCATAACCCATATGGATTTTCCATGTGGCTTGCGGGCGGAGGAGTGAAAGGCGGCGTAACGTACGGCTCGACGGATGACCTCGGATTCAAAGCAATCGAAAGGCCGGTGCATGTCCATGACCTGCACGCCACTATCCTCCACCTAATGGGTCTGGATCACCAGAGGCTGACGTATCACTATAGCGGGCGCGATTTCCGTCTGACGGACGTAGCCGGAAACGTTCTTCGAGAAATCCTTGCGTAGCGAACGCGGCAGCCGACCCGAATAAACAAGAAGTTCGGAGCAACCCGCGCTGTTCGTCTCAAAATTGGAACTTCAGCCCAAATTGCAGAATCCTCGGGTCGGAGAAAGTAGTAAGGATCCGCCCGAAATTCGGGTTAGTCGTGTCCAGGATCGGAGGCGCCAGGTTCACGCGATTGAACAAGTTAAAGTATTCCGAGCGGAACTGGACACGCATGTTCTCGCGAATTGGAATGTTCTTAGCTATGAGGAAATCCACATTTGCATATCCTGGACCCCGGATGATATTGCGGCCTGCGGCCCCGAAAGTACCGAGTTCCGCAGCCCGGAACGCTGCGGTGTTGAAGTAACCGAGTGAACGGTACTTCGGCCGATCTCCGTCGCCGGGGGCAATCGCTTGTCCGGTAAGATCGGCGCGCGAGACGCCGCTACCGCAAAGGCAACGGTTGCCCCCCGTCGTGGGAGTTATCATGAAGCCGCTGCGCAACTGGATGATACCGGACGTCTGCCAGCTCCCAAAAACCGCCTTCACGACCGGGTGCATATCGCTGAGCCGTGGGAGGTCCCAAATGGGCGCCAAGCTAAAAACGTGCGTGCGATCGAAATCGGAGAGGCCTCGATTGTACGAGGGACCCCGGGGATCCTGCGTGCCGAAGCCTCCGGCCATTCCGATGTTAGCTGAGTTGGTGTCAATCGACTTGCTCAGAGTGTAGCTCAGCAGAAATGACAGGTTGTGGGCGTAGCGCTGCTCAACCGTTAACTGAAGGGCGTGATAGTGAGAGTCGCCCTGGCCACCGGTAATATGAATTGCTGTGAAGTTTTGGTTCGGTCTCCGCTGTTGCTGGTTGGCGACCGTGGATGCTCCCGGGATAAACACGGCAAGGTTTTCGACGTGACCGTCTTGTAGATGAACGCCTCGGGTACCGACATAGGCCGCACGGACAAGCAGGCTGGAACTGAAACTGCGCTCTAGAGTGAAGCTCCACTGCCACGTGTTCGGCCCCAGTGTGTTGGGATCATATAGATTTCCACCAAATGGAGTTGGTACCGCTACCGATGAAGTGGGCGCCGGCAATGGCACCCCCTCACGACCGTTGAACGGGGCCGCATCCCAGGGCCAAACGAGGCTTGGCGGATTCACCACGGTCACGTTCGCGCCCGGCAATGGCGGAGCGTTAGCGCCTGCCGCTTCGAGCGATTGTCCTCCGCCGATAATTCCGAAGTAACTGCCCACGCCCCCACGGATCGCCCACTTGCCGCTGCCTGTCGGATCGAAGGAGAAGCCGAATCGCGGTGCGAACTGAGCATAGCGGCGGAAGAAGTTTTCGCGACCCGGCGTACCTGGATCACCACCGTAGAGCACGCCAGCGGGCGCGTTGGCAAAACGTTGCGACCTCTGGCCCGGGTAGTACCAGGATAGACTCGGAGCGTCGACCCGCTGTGGGCCGATTCCAGGCTCCCATCGCAAGCCCACGTTGAGCGTCAGCCGCCGGTTAACCCGGAGGTTGTCCTGAACATACAGGCTTGCAATGTGGCGCCGTACCTCGGTCATGACTCCGAAATCACGAATGGTATAGGTCTCGGCGCGGCCGACCAGGAAATCGGCCGGCGCCAGCCCTGTGAACCCGCCCGTGAAATTGAAGGAACCACCTTCCTTGAAACCGGCGATGAGCGGGTCGGTCACGCCCCATTGACCGTAGATCCCGCCGAAACCAATCTCGTGCCTTCCCCTGATCCACTTGGCCGATGCGTTCATTTCCCAGTTTCTGTTCCCTCTTAGCCCACATTCTGAGAAAATCCTCGGAGGCATGAACCCGCCCGATATAAAAACGGTCCAGACCTTGCAATTTGGGTCACTTTGAAGGCGAGATCCTAAATCTTGCAGCCCTATCTGATTCGGGTGCGAAATGCGGCTCCAGGGATTGCGGATGTAGACAAATCCGCCGGTGAGAACCAAGTTCGGCTTAGGTGTCCACGTCTCAGTTGCGGCTATCGACTCTGCACGCGAATCGGTTCCGAAGTCGGCGTTGATATCGCTGTAAACGAAAAGATTATTCGGATCGTTGACTGCGCCGCCCTTGTTGCGGCCCTTGAGGTACCGGACCATTACGCCATGGCCCCGAACGTTTAGGTCCACTTTCTGCAGGAACTCGTATTGGTTCGATTTCTGCGGAATAAAGAACGGTAGCTGCTGGCCGACGAACGCCGCGCTAGGCGTGGCGCGAAGTATCCTCACCGCGACTGGGTCCTGGAGGGCAGTGGGAATAATATTGCTTGGAAAGGGATTGCCTAGCGATCCACATCTGGAATTAGCGGTTCGCGGGTCAAAGATAGCGCTGGTGTCTACGGTGAGCATGGTGCCATCGCACAGTGGCGAAACCACCTGACGCGTGTTTCCCGTGAGGCGCTCCGAGAAGTTGCCCTGCTTCTCCCGGTCTGTGAAAGCCAGATGGAAGCCCGGGCGGCCACGGGTACGGAGCGGAATCTGTTGAAACGAGTTAAACCAGAAGAGCCGATTTCTTCCGTTGAAGACTTTCGGGATATAAACAGGTCCCCCTACGGCCCATCCGTACTGGTTGCGCTTGATACCGTCGTTCAGGCCCCGCGTGTCGGCCCAGTTCCGAGCGTTGAACTTGGAGTTGCGAACAAACTCGAACAATGATCCGTGCAAGTCATTTGTCCCGGACTTTGTGCGTGCGCTTAGTTGCCCGCCGGGACGGCCGCCGAACTCGGCCGAATACTGTGCTAGGTTTATCGTGAATTGTTCAACCGCATCGGGATTCGGATACATGTTTGAAGAGAGGCGCTGAGAATAAAGGTTGCTCACACCATCGAGCAGGTAGCTGTTATCCTGGATACGGCTGCCGTTGACAGAGGGAGCTGTGCCTGCAAAACCGGAGGAGCTGGCGTAAAAGGACGTTTGAACCGGATCGGTAGCACCTGCGGCCAGCATCGAGAGCGAAGTTACGTCGCGCGCGTTCAGTGGAAGCTCTACTACCCGGCGCGAGTCGACCGTCTGAGAAAGCTCCGAAGTGTACGTGTTTACCAGTGCAGCCTGCCCAACGACCTCCACCCGGGTCGTAACGTCACCCAGCTCCAGACGCACATCCAGCCGCGCGCTTTCGTTAACTCGGATCACTACTTTCGTGACGTGGGATGTCCTGAAGCCGGGTCTGGAAACCTCCACTTCATAAACCCCAGCCAGAAGTTGCGGGGCAACGTAGGTTCCGTCTTCGGCCGTTACGACGACACGAGAGGCTCCCGTCGCGGAAGCAGTTATTTTAACGGGGACGTTAGGAACCACAACTCCGGAGGGATCTGTGATGGTCCCCAACAACCGCGATCCAACCAGTTCCTGGGCGAAAGCCGGAATCGAGGCAAGCACGAGTACCAAAACTGTACGCATAAACCCTCCTGCGGTTCTGATCATTGCTGATGAGCAATTCTAGTTCGAGGTCCCTATGGTGTCAAGGAGCATTCCCGCGCAGTATTTAGACGGAGCTATCTGCTGAGCCTCTGTTTCGGTTCGAAGCCCTCTCGGCATCCCAACTCGTTTGGCGATCCACGCCTTGACCCGTATCGTTGGGTCGTAGAAACGAAACCGTCTCGGCTGTCGCTAACTACTCCGAACGCACTCGCGATCTACCGGGACGACGGTTCAGCGCTCTGTTAGAGCGGCGCGTCGACATCCGAGTCGGCAAAGAGCAGAACTCTTGTGGCCTACGTTGGCAACTATCCGGCGTTCACCATTCGATTGCAGCTCGATCGTTCAGACAATCCTTCGGAGCGCTGCCGCAGCGGGTGTAGTAAACTCAGTCCGAACGCGATTTCCACTTGATCGTGCGCGGGAAACCGGAGAACTGGTCTTCCGCTTTGGGGTTTGCGGCGTCGAACAGGTAACGCCAGGTCTCGAACGTAATCGTCCGCTTCACTTTGTCGAACCGGACAATGCCGTAGCCTGAGCCCTTGCGGTGGGCCAGTTCTTCAGGGTTGGTCGTGGCACGGGGTAGTTCATTGCTTCTTTTCTCGGGATTAGCGACGGCCAGTACAGTCATCCTGTTCCCCAAACCATCCAAATATCGACCGTCTGCTCTCTCGGCTTCCGGCCACCAGGCCCGAGGAAAGCCGTTCGCCGTGCCAGGTACCATGAACGCCATGGGTCCGTCTTCCCAGGCATCAATGCCGTGATGAATCAGTGCGCCCAGGTGCTGGTCCCCGTGAATCATGAGCGCGTTTGCCGGGAGAATCGCCTCCAGCGCCCGCCGGCGGCCCGACTGCGGCCATCCGCCGCAGTCGAGGTCCGTTGCTGTCGGGCGGAGTAGCGCCCCCGCGTGTGTCGTCACCTTGCAGAAGATCGTCTGGCTGAGGACGACTTTAAAGGCGCCGTCCCTCTGCCGGGCCCAACGGCGAAGAAACTCCTCCTGGCGTTTGCCGAGCAGTTCCGCACTCGGCGCGTCCAGCTTCACCGGATCGGAAGGCCGCGCGAACTCCTCGAGGAAAACCGATTCAGGACCGGTTTTAAACTTACGGTCTTCGATGATAGCGAAGCTTACTCCGCCGTACGACATCTCGGTGAAGTAGACTGTGATGCCCTGCTCAATTGGCACCGGATCCACCGGGTCGGGCAAATGCGCACTTTGCGTCCGCTGTACCGCGTTCACCCACTCTGGCGGCTCGACGTAGCCTCCATAAGTGAAGCCCTTCTCGCGACCCTTGGGGATCTTACGTCCTCCTTGGCCCAGATATTGCCCTGATAGACGTCATGGTCGTCGGGAATCACAACGCAGGGGCGGTCGCGGAGCAATTCCCGCCAAGTCCAGCCGAACTGCCAGAACTTACGTAGATAGTCGAGCATCGCGAGATCCACCGGTTCACGAACTATGCCGAAACCGCCGTAGGCTTCGTAAATCTGATCACCGGCGAAGAACAGCAGGTCGGGGTTGTGAAATTTGACATTGTTCACCAAGCGCGTCAACGGGAATACATACCCGTTGTCACAGGAGAGCACCCCGACTTTCAGCGTTACACCTGTTGGCTCGCGTCGGATGGTACCGGCCCATGTTTGGTCTTTCCCTTCCCACCGATAGATGACACGGTACGGAATTGACACGCTGGAGTCCCAATTCGCAACTCGAAAAGTGACAGTTCGAGATAGGGCGTCAATGTTCCCTTCGGACATAGACGTCCACTTGCCTTTCCGATTTACCTCTAGGCGGGGCATCCTTGGGTCAGTTTGCCCTAGGGGTGGGAAGAGCGCCGTGAGTTTGAGCACGCTGCGGCTGAGTGTATACTGCGTCCAGAGGATCGGTCCGA
>Ga0187893_10010957_pt1 | contig 13308 bp, 17 predicted proteins | sample MA1701074metaG_FD_139574 | JGI IMG/M metagenome (GOLD analysis project Ga0187893, IMG submission 139574) | White microbial mat communities from a basaltic lava cave in the Kipuka Kanohina Cave System on the Island of Hawaii, USA - MA170107-4 metaG ...
CTCATCTTTCTCGCCATGCTCGCAGTGACCCTGCCGGCACAGGCCCAGAAGACCGAGAAAGCGACGTTTGCCGGCGGCTGCTTCTGGTGCGTGGAGGAGGCGTTCGACAAGGTGCCGGGCGTGGTCTCGACCACCTCGGGCTTCATGGGCGGGCACAAGAAGAACCCGATCTACGACGAGGTGACGCGCGGCGGCACCGGCCATACCGAGTCGAGCGGCTGCTCGAGCAGTTCTGGCTGAACCACGACCCGACGGTGACCGACCGCCAGTTCTGCGACCGCGGCTCGTGGTACCGGCCGGCGATCTTCTACCACAGCGAGGAGCAGAAGCGGCTCGCCGAGGCCTCCAAGGCGAAGTGGCAGAAGGAAAAACCCTTCAAGCAGCCGATCCTCACGCCGATCGAGCCGGCGGGCGAGTTCTGGCCGGCGAGGGCTACCATCAGGATTTCTACAAGAAGAACTCCGCGCACTACACCTTCTACGTCACGGGCTGCGGCCGCTATACGCGGCTCGACCAGCTCTGGGGCAAGCTGAGGAAGAAGTAGCTATTTCTTGGCTCGCGAGCGGCCGATGCGCTCGGCCTTCTGCATCGCGTGCCTTTCTTCCTCGGACTTCGGCGCCGCGGCGCGCGCCGCTTTGGCGACCCTGCCCGACTCGATGAATTTCTTCGTGCGCCGGTTGTAATCCCGCGTGCCGCTGTAGCTGCCTTCGCCTTCCACCTTGCCCTTGCGTTCCATGCCCGCGGCTCCTTGAAGGTATTCGCGGTTCCAGCAGCAATCGACGTGCCCGAAGAGGCTGGCCTAAAACCTGCGGACGCGCTCGATTTCGCTTACCCGCCCGCGGATCAGCGTGACGGTGGTGGTGAAGGGATCGGCGACGGTCGGGAAGTAGGTGTAGTTCCTGGTCGAGAGCGCGTCCCGGGTGAGCAGGTCGGGCGAGCCGGCGACCGTGATCAGCTCGCCCTCGCTCATGCCGCGCCGGATCGAGAGGTACTTGCGGAAGTCCAGGCCGCGCGGGGGCGGCGGCGTCGCGGCGGCGCGCTCGGCGGCGAGCCGCACCTCGAGCTCCTCGCGGCGCGCGAGCCGCTGCTCCATGCGCTCGCCCTGGCAGCGCAAGGTGTAGCACTCCGCGCTTTCGGGCGAGACCGCGCCGGTCTTGGCGTAGGGGTCAATCACCGTGGCCTGCACGCCGGCGGGGAGCGTCCAGTTGGAGTAGTGCACCCTGCCCTTCTCGTCTACCCAGCGATAGATCTGGGCGCACGCCGTGGAGGAGACAAGCAGCAGGCCGGCAAGGAGGAAGATTCGCATATCGGCGACGTTACTCCCGCGCCTCTGCCGCGGAGGTGCGATTTGGTAACCATTTGTTTCAGTCGTAGCGGCCGAGCCGCAGCATCGTGTTGCCGGGCTTCACGTGCGCGGTGGAAGGCATCACCAGCACGCAGTCGTCGTAGGGCGTGCGCCAGGTCTTGTCGCCGTCGGTTGCGAGCAGCGTCCCGGCCTGCTTGATGACCTCCAGGCCCTGCCACGGCTTTGCGAAGCGGAACTCCGTGCTTCTGGCCACGACCGGCTCGGTGACCCGCACCACACGCTGCTTCGCGGGAGGCTTGAGCTTCAAGCGCGCATCGACCCAGCCCGGGTCGACCGCCCCGGTGACCCGCAGGAACCTGAGCGTGGTATCGATCGCCACGTCGACCGAGCTCTTCTCCCAGTGCTGGCCGGCCTCGATCAGAAGCGCGTTCCGGGGGCTCGCCGGGTCGCCGAAGCCGCCGCGGTCGCGCATACGCAGGCCCGCCGGGTGCCCGGTATCGATCAGCAGGTCCGCCGGCACCCCGACGCGCCGCGCGAACTCGGCGCCCTTGTCGAGCATGCCGCAGACCATGATCGGGCGGCAGGGCTCGGTCATCGTGTGCAGGTCGAGAAGGTAGTCGGCGGCATCGACGAAGGGCCGCAGCTCGCGCGCGCGCCTGAGCTCGGCCGAGTCGCGCGGCCCGCCAAGCACCGCGTCCGCCCACACCCGGTTGTAGTCCTCGTCGATGTAGCGCGAGCGGTCGGGGTCGGCGAAGTCGAAGCGCGCGAACGCCACGACGTTGGCAAACGCAAGGGTCACCTTGCCTTTGACGGGAGAAACCCCCTCCCGGAAAAGAAGGTCCAATGCAATCGCGCCCGAGAATTCGTTGCCGTGCGTGAGCGCCTGGACCATGACGTTCGGCCCGGGCTTCCCCGAGTCCAGCCAGTGGACGTATTCGACGCCGGTGTTGCCCTTCCGGTACGGCGAAATGTCCGGCGGCTCGATTTCAATCCGATATTTCATCCACCACCGTGCGCAGCAGCTCTCCCAGGTCCTTTTGCAGGCGGCTGAATCCCTCGGTCCTCGCGAGGGTCTTCTCGTTCATGTACAGGCGCTTGTTGATCTCGATCTGCAGGCTGTGGCGCCCCGCCCCGGGATTGGAGTAGGCGCGCACCAGCTCGACGCCCTTGTACGGGTCGTTCACCTTGACCTGGTAGCCCATCCCGGCGAGCACGCTGCGCACGACCTCGGTGAAGCGCGGCTCGCAGGTCGTGCCGTCGCGGTCGCCGAGCACGAAGTCGGGCCGCACGGCTCCCTCGCCGTCGTCGCTCTGCTTCCCGGCCACGCTGTGCATCGAGTGGCAGTTGATGTGATAGACCTTCCCGAAACGGCGATAGGCGGCGTCGAGCTGGCTTCTTAGTTTTTCATGGTAAGGCCTGTGGCAGCGCTCGATGCGGGCGCGCACCGCCTCGGGCTTGAGCCTGCGCGCGTAAATCGGCCGGCCGTCGTCGAGCGTGCGCCAGATGAGTGACTTGCCGATGCGCGCCTTGCCGCTCGGCCGGTATTCCCACGGCCAGGAGCCCTCGATCAGATCGAGATCGATGTCGCCGGCGTGGCGGTTCGGGTCGAGGTAGGTGCGCGGAAAGCGGGCGGCGAGGAGCGGCGCGCCGAGCTCGTGCGCCGCGGCGTAGAGCTCGTCGACATAGCAGTCCTCCGAATCGCGCAGCTCGGCTTCGCTCACGATCGCGTCGAAGTCCGCCGGAAAATCGTGGCCCGAATGCGGCGAGTCGAGGACCAGCGGCACCGCGGGATTCATCGCGGTATGATACTTGAATGGAAGCGTATTACGCCCGGCGCGCGGCGGAGTACGAGCAGATCTACCATAAGCCCGAACGCCAGGCGGATCTCGCCCGCCTGCGCGAGGACGTTCCGGCGCTGTTCGAAGGCGAGCGCGTGCTCGAGATCGCCTGCGGCACCGGCTACTGGACGCCGCTGATCGCCGAGCGGGCGCATTCGGTGCTCGCGCTCGACTACGCCGAGGAAACGCTCGAAATCGCCCGCAGCAAACCCAATCCCAGGAATAACGTGCGCTTCGAGCGTGGCGACGCCTACGCCCTGCCCGCCTGGCCGGAGAAGTTTTCCGCCTGCTACGCCGGCTTCTGGTGGTCGCACATCCCGCTGGCGAGAATCGATGCCTTTCTTGAGGGGCTGCACGCCCGCCTGGAGCCCGGCGCCCGGGTCGCGTTCATGGACAACCGTTACGTCGAGGGGAGCAGCACGCCGATCTCGCGGCGCGACGCGGAAGGCAACACCTACCAGGCGCGCCGCCTCGCCGACGGCTCGAGCCACGAGGTGCTGAAGAACTTTCCGGAACCGGAAAGCATGCAAGCGCTTCTCGGCCGCCACGGTACCTGCGTGCGCTTCGTCAACTACCAGTATTACTGGCTCGCGACCTATCGCATAATGGCCGTATAGCCTCGGGAGGAGTCATGAGACTTGCAAATAGCGTCATCGGAGCCGTTTTCTGCGTCGTCCTGTCTGCAACACCTGTTGTGGCCCAGGACCTGCGCATCGGCCTCGCCGCCGAGCCGACCGCGATGGACCCGCACTACCACAACCTGTCACCCAACAACTCGCTGCTCTCGCACATCTTCGAGAGCCTGGTCGACCAGGACGAGCGCCAGCGCCTGACCCCGGGCCTCGCCGAGTCGTGGAAGGCGATCGACGCCACGACCTGGGAGTTCAAGCTGCGGCGCAACGTCCGGTTCCACGACGGCACGCCGTTCACCGCCGACGACGTCATCTTCAGCTTCGAGCGCGCGCCCAACGTGGAGGGCAGCCCGTCGAGCTTCGGCATCTACGCGCGCGGCAAGAAATTCATCAAGGTCGACGACCACACGGTGCACGTCAAGACCGACGCGCCCTACCCCCTGATGCCGAACGACGTGTCGCAGGTCTTCGTCGTGTCGCGCAAGCACGGCCAGGGCGCGAAGACCCCCGACTACAACTCCGGCAAGGCGGCGATCGGCACCGGCGCGTACCGCTTCGGCGAGTACACGCCCGGCAACCGCATCGTCATGCAGCGCTACGAGCAGTACTGGGGGCAGAAGCCCGTCTGGCAGCGCGTGATTTTCCGCGGCATCAAGTCGGACCCCTCGCGCGTCGCGGCGCTGCTCGCCGGCGACGTGGACCTCATCGACCAGGTGCCCTCGACCGACATGGAGCGCCTGAAGAAGGACCAGAAGGTGAGGATCGCGCAGGTGGTCTCCAACCGCATCATCTACCTGCACCTCGACCATTTCCGCGACGACTCGCCGTTCGTGCGCGCGAAGGACGGCGGCCCGATCAAGAATCCGCTGCGCGACGTTCGAGTGCGCACCGCGCTCTCGAAGGCGATCGACCGCGACGCGATCGTCAGCCGCGTGATGGAAGGCGAGGCGATCAAGGCCGGCCAGCTCCTGCCCGAGGGCTTCTTCGGCGTGAGCAAGAAGCTCCAGGCGGTGGCTTACGACCCCAACGGCGCGAAGAAGCTGCTCGCCGAGGCCGGGCTGCCGAACGGCTTTCGCCTCACCATCCACTCGCCGAACGACCGCTACCCGAACGACGCAAAGATCGCCGAGGCGGTCGGGCAGATGCTGTCGCGCATCGGCATCGACACGCAGGTGGTGACGATGACGCAGGGCGTGTTCTTCCGCGAGGCCTCGACCGGGTCGCCCGACAAGGGGCCGAAGTTCAGCTTCATCCTGGTCGGCTGGGGTTCGGGCACCGGCGAGGCGTCCTCGCCGCTCAAGTCGCTGCTCGCCACCTTCGACCGCGACAAGGGCATGGGCGCGTCGAACCGCGGCCGCTACTCGAACCCGCAGGTCGACAAGCTGATCAACGACGCGCTCGCCACGGTCGACGACGCGAAGCGCGCCGACCTGCTCGCGCGCGCCACCGAGGTGGCGATCGACGACGTCGGCATCATCCCGCTGCACTACCAGGTGAACACCTGGGCGATGCGCCGGGGCTTCAGCTACCAGCCGCGCACCGACGAATACACCCTCGCCGGAGGCATCGGGAAGGCGAACTGATGGTTTTCGTCATCAGGCGGGTGCTCCAGAGCTTGGTGGTAGTTCTGGTGATGTCGCTTGTCGTGTTCGTGGGCGTGCACGTGGTCGGCGACCCCGTGCACATCCTGATCTCGGACGACATGACGCAGGAGGACATCGAGCGCTTCATCCAGCGACTCGGGCTCGACCGGCCGCTGGTCGAGCAGTACTTCCACTTCCTCGCCAACGCCGCGCGCGGCGACCTCGGCAACTCGTTCGTCTACGGCGAGCCGGCGCTGAAGCTGATCCTGCAGCGCATGCCGGCGACGCTCGAGCTCGCCCTCGCCGCGTTCCTGCTGGCGGTGATCGTCGGCATCCCGCTCGGCATGTACGCCGGGCTGCGGCCCGAGTCGCCGGCGAGCCGCGCCATCATGACGGGCTCGATCCTCGGCTTCTCGCTGCCGACCTTCTGGGTCGGGCTGATGCTCATCATGGTCTTCGCAGTCATGCTCGGCTGGCTGCCCTCGACCGGGCGCGGCGACTTCATGACCTGGGACGGCCTGCGGCACCTGGCGCTGCCGGCGATCAACCTGGCGCTCTTCAAGATGGCGCTGGTGACGCGGCTGGCGCGCGCGGGGACGCGCGAGGCGGCGCTGCAGGACTACGTGAAGTTCGCGCGCGCGAAGGGCCTCTCGCCCGCGCGCGTGGTGCTGGTGCACGTGCTGAAGAACATCCTGGTCCCGGTAGTAACCGTGCTCGGCCTCGAGCTCGGCGGGCTGATCGCCTTCTCCGTCGTCACCGAGACCGTGTTCGCCTGGCCGGGAATGGGCAAGCTCCTGATCGACTCGATCCAGCGCCTCGACCGGCCGGTGATCGTCGCCTACCTGGTGATCACGGTGCTGATGTTCGTGATCATCAACCTGATCGTCGACATCCTCTATTCGATGCTCGACCCGCGCGTCAGGCTCAAGGAAGCAAAGGCGTGAGCGCGCGCGTCGAGTCGCTGCCGGCCGCCCTGCCCGCGCCGGAAACGCCGTTCCGGCGGCTGGTTTCGGAATTTTTCGCGAGCCCGGTGGCCACCGGCTCTTTCGTGCTGCTCCTGATCATCGCTTTCATGGCGCTGTTCGCGCCGCTGCTCGCACCGCAGAATCCCTACGACCTGGCGAAGGTGACGGTGATGGACGCGCGCCTCGCGCCCGGCGAGCGCGGCACGGCGGGGTTCGTCATGTGGCTCGGCGCCGACGGCGCGGGGCGCGACATGTGGAGCGCGATCCTGTACGGCCTGCGCATCAGCCTCGGCGTGGGCGTCGCCTCCGGCGCCATCGCACTCGTCATCGGCACCGCGATCGGGCTCGCCGCGGCCTACCGCGGCGGCTGGCTCGACGCGCTGATCATGCGCCTGGTCGACCTGCAGCTCTCGTTTCCCGCGATCCTGGTCGCGCTCATTCTCGTAGCGATCCTCGGCCGCGGCGCCGACAAGGTGATGATCGCGCTGATCCTGGTGCAGTGGGCCTACTACGCGCGCACGGTGCGCGGCTCGGCGCTGGTGGAGCGGCGCAAGGAGTACATCAAGGCGGCGCACTGCCTCGCGCTGCCGCCGCGGCGCATCGTGTTCCGGCACCTCCTGCCCAACTGCCTCGCGCCGATGATCGTGGTCGGCACGCTGCAGACCGCGCACGCGATCTCGCTCGAGGCGACGCTGTCGTTCCTCGGCGTGGGCCTGCCGCTGACTGAGCCGTCGCTCGGGCTGCTGATCGCCAACGGCTTCGAGTACATGCTGTCGGGCAAGTACTGGATCAGCTTCTATCCCGGCCTCGCGCTGCTCGCCACCATCATGAGCATCAACCTCGTCGGCGACCGCCTGCGCGACGTGCTGAATCCCCGCCTTGAACGGTAATACCCTAGAAGTCCAGGACCTCAGGACCCATTTCTTCACGCGCGCCGGGATCGTGCGCGCGGTCGACGGCGTGAGCTTCGCGGTGCGCCCGAGCGAGGTGCTCGGCCTGGTGGGCGAATCGGGCTGCGGCAAGACGGTCACCGGGTTTTCGATCCTGGGGCTGGTCGATGCGCCGGGGCGCATCGTCGGCGGCCGGATATTGTTTGAAGGCAAGGATCTGGTTCCTTGCAGCGACGAGGAGCTACGGCGCATCCGCGGCGCGCGCATCGCGATGGTGTTCCAGGACCCGATGATGACGCTCAACCCGGTGCTGCGCATCGACACCCAGATGGTCGAGGCGGTGCGCGCGCACCAGGATATCGACAAGAGAAAGGCTCTCCGGGTAGCCCGCGAGGCGCTTGAAAGGGTCGGCATCCCGTCGCCTGACTCGCGGCTGCGCTCCTACCCGCACCAGTTCAGCGGCGGGATGCGCCAGCGCGTCGCGATCGCGATCGCGCTCCTCAACCGGCCGAGGCTGATCATCGCCGACGAGCCGACGACTGCGCTGGACGTCACGATCCAGGCGCAGATCCTGTACGAGGCGCAGAAGCTGTGCCGCGAGTCGGGCACGGCGCTGATCTGGATCACGCACGACCTCTCGGTGGTCGCGGGGCTCGCCGACCGCATCTGCGTGATGTACGCCGGGCGCATCGTCGAGAGCGGCACGGTGGACGAGGTGCTGGACGCGCCGCTGCACCCCTACACCCACGGCCTGATCGGCTCGGTGCCGAGCCGCAACCGGCGCGGCACGCCGCTCGCCCAGATCCCGGGCATGACCCCGGCGCTCGTCAACCTACCGCCGGGCTGCGCCTTCCGCGAGCGCTGTCCGCGCGCAGCACCGGCATGTTCAAGCGAACCCCCGCTGGAACCCAAAGGCGCCAACGGTCGCCTCGTCCGCTGCTTCTACCCGATGCACCCATGAGCGAGCCCCTGGTCGACCTGCAGCGCGTCTCCAAGCGCTTCGTGCAGCCGCTCGATTACGCCGGCAAGATCGCGCGCGCGCTCGGCGCCGACGTGTCCGACGAAGTCGTGCACGCGGTCGAGGATGTCTCCTTCTTCGTCAATGAAAAGGAAGTCGTCGGCCTGGTCGGCGAATCCGGCTGCGGCAAGTCGACTCTCGGGCGGATGGTCGCCGGCATCCTCGAGCCGAGCGCGGGCGCGATCCGCTACCGCGGCAGGCAAAGCGCCGGCCTGAAGGTCCAGATGATCTTCCAGGACCCGTTCGCCTCGCTCAACCCGCGCATGCGGGTGGCCGACATCGTCGGCGAGGCGCCGCTGGTGCACGGCATCGTGAAGAAGGAGGACATCGACGCCTACCTCGACGAGCTGCTGGTGCGCTGCGGCCTCGACCCGAGCTACAAGCGCCGCTACCCGCACCAGTTCTCCGGCGGGCAGAGGAGCCGCATCGGCATCGCGCGCGCGCTGGCGGTGAAGCCCGAGTTCCTGGTGTGCGACGAGGCGGTGGCCGCGCTCGACGTCTCGATCCAGGCGCAGATCCTCAACCTGTTCATGCAGCTGCGCCGCGACCTCGGCCTCACCTACCTCTTCATCAGCCACGACCTCGGCGTGGTCGAGCACCTGTCCGACCGTGTGGTCATCATGTACCTCGGCCGCGTCGTCGAATCCGCCCTTACGGAAGAAATTTTCAGCGGGGCGAACCATCCATATACCCAGGCGCTGCTCAAGCAGGTGCCGCGCCTCGACACGCGCAAGACCCAGTTCAGACCGATCGTCGGCGAGATCCCCTCGCCCCTCGCCCCGCCGAGCGGCTGCCACTTCCACCCGCGCTGCCCGCACGCCATGCCGCGCTGCAAGGAAGAAGCGCCCCCTCTCAAGAAAATCGCCTCGGGCCATCTCTCCGCATGCCACTTAAACGATCGCTAGCCATCCGGCGCGCGGCACCTTCCGACGCGGCGCGGATCAGCCGTTTCGTCGTTGCGCTGTCCGAAGAGTTCATCGTCGGGGAGTTCACCCCGCAGGGACGCGCCCATTTCCTCAACGACCATTCCGCGGCGAACGTGGAGCAACGCCTCGCGGGCGATTTCCGCTTCTATCTGGCCGAGGACGCCGACCAGATCGCGGCGCTCGCCGCGATCCGCTCGAATACCCATCTCTATTACCTGTTCGTCGGCAAACTCTACCAGCGCACCGGGTTGTCCCGCCGCCTCTGGTCGCAGGTGCTGGAGGATTCCCTGGCCCTCGGCAATCCGGGCAAGTTCACCGTGAACGCCTCGAACTACGCGGTTCCCGCGTACGAGAAGCTGGGATTCCGGCGCACCGAATCCAGGGCGCAAAAGAACGGCGTGCTCTACAACCCGATGGTGTGGACCCTGCCGGGCTAAATTAGCTCTTCTTCTCGCGCAGCTTGGCGATTCTTTTCTTCGCCAGCGCGGCGAACATGCCCTGCGGGAACTGCTCGACGTACAGCGCGAGGTCGTCGGGATCGTCGCTGTCCTTGACCCCCTGCCAGAATTCCTTGTCGGCTTCGCCGCCGGGCGCGGGACCGGCGGCGGCCGGAGCGCCGGGCTGCACGACGGCCTCGCCGGGCTCCTCCGGCGGCTTGCCTTTGGCGACGCGCTGGATCGCCTCGGCGAACTTCTGCGCAGTCTGATAGCGCCGCTCGGGCTGCTTGGCGAGGGCCTTGGCGACGACGCGGTCGATCTCGGGCGGGATCTGCATGATCACGGACGGCCAGACCGGGTCGTCCTCGATGATCTTCTTCGCCAGCTCCCATTGCCCTCCCTGGAACGGCTTCTGCCACGTGAGGAGCTGGTAGAAGATGATGCCGGCCGAGAAGATGTCGGTGCGCGGGTCGAGCGGCTGCCCCTGGATCTGCTCCGGCGACATGTAGGACGGGGTCCCGACGATGGTGCCGGCGCGCGTCTTCTCGGACTGGTCGCCCTCGGGCTCGGTGAAGCGCGCCACGCCGAAATCGGCGAGCTTGGCGTGCCCGGCTGCGGTGATCATCACATTGGCCGGCTTGACGTCGCGGTGGATGATCTTCGCTTCGTGCGCGAAGTCGAGCGCCTCGAGCAGCTCGGTCATGACGCGGAAGATCCTCGCGAGGTCGAAGCGCTCGGTCCCGTCGAGGTAGTCCTTGAGCTCCTTGCCCTGGATGAACTCCATCACGATGTACGCGAGGTCGCCCTCGTTGCCGAAGTCGTACACCTGGACGATGTTGCCGTGGTTGAGGCGCGCCACGGCGCGCACCTCCCGCTGGAAGCGCACGGTGGCCATCTTCGCCGCTTCCGGGGAAAGCTTGCGCGTCAGGATGGTCTTGATCGCGACCCGCCGGTCGAGCTTGGGGTCGAGGCCGTCGTACACCAGGCCCATCGCGCCCTGGCCGAGCACGCCCTGGATCTGGTACCGGCCCAGTGATTTGAGCTCGCTCATGTCAGCAAGGCGCGATTTCTACCACCGGAGCGCGCGAGCGCGGAAGGAAATATTCGAGCGGCCGGCACCACATCTCGCCGCAGATGACATAGTCCGCGCGCAGGCCGCGGCGGTCGAACACCAGGCGGGATTGCGGCGCGCGTTGCGGCCAGTAGTGATGCCAATCGTTGTCCTTGCGTATTCGAGCGGCGAAGAACTCGAAGCGTCCTTCCCGCGCGTGCCACGACTCCTCGCGCGCCACGCCGTCGGCCGGCGTCCAGCCGAAGTGCAGCGCGGCGGCAAAAATGCTCACAGTCAGGCCGTCGCCGGCGAGGCAAAGGCTGCTCATCAGGTCGCCACCTCGCATCCGGCCGCCGCCATCAGCCGGGAGGATTCCAGCGCGCCCGAGGAATCCCTGGGCGCGACGAAGTGCGCGTAGCGGCCCGAGACGCGGCTGATCGAGATCCACTCGAACGCGCTGCGCCCGTCGACCACGCGGTCCCGGAAGAAGATCAGGGCGTCGCCGGCGTCGCGCAGCTCGAAGCCTTGCGCGTCCGCCACCGGCGCGGCGAGCAGGCGGCCGCGCGAAAGATCGAGCTCGACGCGGAACTCCGAGGAGCCGCGGCACGAGAGCGTGACCGGCGCCGACCCGTCGAGCGCCAGGGCGCAGGCTACGACGGCGCAGGTAATCATGGCGGGCCGTAGACCTCGACCTTGGGCGTCCACTTCGCGTCGGCGTCCAGCGGGAACACCGGCCGCGGCAATCCCTTGAAATCCAAGCGCTCGAGCACCGGCGAGGTGAGCCCCGGCGTGTCGACCTCGATCACCCGCTCCGGCGGGAAGAACTCGTCGAACCCGCCGCGGAAATGGCCGCGCGACTTGACCACGACGGTGCGCGCGGCGCGGATGTCGAGGCCATGCATCTCGAAGAATACCGGGTCGGCGCACTGCTTGCGCTTGCTCGCGCACACGACCGTGATGCCGCCGATCTGCAGCGCGCAGGTCGGGCCGAGCTCGAGCGCGCGCCCCGCCCAGATCCCGCGCCGGCCCACGCACTTGCCGTCGGTGGTCTTCAGGACCTTGGCCGGCGCCGCGAAACCTTCGGTGAACCTTGCCGTAATCTCGCTCGCGCCCTGCGCGGCCGCGGCGATCTCCGGCTCGAAGAACACGCCGTAGAGCACGCCCTGCGCATTCGCCGCGTACAGGTGCTTGAGCAAGGTCGTCGTCTTCCCCGTGCCGCCCCCGCCGGGATTGTCGCCTGCATCGGACCAGATCGTCTTGCCGGGCACGCGCATCGCGTCCTCAATCGAGGTGAGCCGCTTCACGAAGCGCCTGCGGTCGTTCCAGATGCGCCCGGCGATGTCGAGCGCGACGCCGCGTACGTCGGCGCTGGCCTTGCCGTTGACCACGATCGCGACGCCGTTCTTCGGCGTGTCGCTGAAGACGAAGCCGCCGACGATCGACACGTCGAGCACGCCGTTGCCGACCTTGGTCTGGCCGTAGGCGATCGCGTCGGCATACGGGCCCTCCCGCGTCAGCAGCGTCACCGAGGCGGGGGTGAGCGGCAGCCGCACGAAGGCACGCGTGGATTTCCTTCCACCCAGGAACTCTCTCAAAAGACGGGCGGCATCCTCGGCGCGCTCGGCCTGATCCATGTGCGGGTTGGTGCGATACGAAACCAGCGCGTCGACGTTCGCCACCATGCGCTCGGAGATGTTGGCGTGCAGGTCGACGGTCGCGACGACCGGAATCTTCCGGCCGACGGCGGTCCTGACCATCGCGTAGAGCTCGCCGTCGGGATCCGGGCCGCCGGTCGAGGTCATGCCGCCGTGGTTGCTGATGTACACCGCGTCGAGCGGCCCGGCCGCGGCGAGGCGCTTGCGCATCTCGGCGAGCGTCGCCTGGAAGAAGGCTTCGTCGACCGGACCTCCGGGCTCCGCCGCGGTCACGACCAGCGGCACCGGCGTCCATGCTCCGAGCCGGTCCATCTCGCGGTAGAAGCCCGGGATCTCCGCGGGCAGCGCGCAGACCTCCCTGCGCGCCTCGCGGCTGATGTCCTCGCCCTGCGCGTAGCACAGCGAGCGGAAATGCCGCTCCTCGCTCACCGGCGCGAACGCGTTGCTCTCGAGGTGGAAGCCGAGAACCGCGACCCGCGGGCGGGTCATTCGGCCTCCTCGATCCAGGCCTGCTGGATGGCCTCGAGAATCCTCTCCCCGCATCGCTTCGGGTCGTCGCTGAATTCCGGGAGCGCCATCACCCACTTGTAGAGATCGACGAAGTTCACCGCCTTCGGGTCCGTGTCCGGATGCGCATCCGACAGCGCGATCGCGATCTCCTGCGTGTCGGTCCACTTCATTTCTTTCCCCCTCCCTCGCGCTCGTAGTTGATGGTGTACTTCGGGATCTCGATCGCGAGGTCCGCGCCGGCCACTCTTGCCTGGCAGGAGAGCCGCGACGCCGCCTCCAGCCCCCAGGCCTTGTCGAGCATGTCCTCCTCCTTCTCCTCGGCGGGCTCGAGCGACTCGAAGCCCTGCCGCACCAGCACGTGGCAGGTGGTGCACGCGGCCTGCTTCTCGCACGCGTGCTCGATGTCGATGTGGTTCTCGAGCAGCGTGTCGCAGATCGACACGCCTTCCTTCGCCTCGCTCTCCGTGCCCTGCGGGCAAAGGACATGCCCCGGCAAG
>Ga0187893_10010958_pt1 | contig 13307 bp, 12 predicted proteins | sample MA1701074metaG_FD_139574 | JGI IMG/M metagenome (GOLD analysis project Ga0187893, IMG submission 139574) | White microbial mat communities from a basaltic lava cave in the Kipuka Kanohina Cave System on the Island of Hawaii, USA - MA170107-4 metaG ...
GTATCCGAAAAAGAGTCCGAAAGTGGCCATTCTCGTATTTATGGATAGGGACGAATATCCGGCCTCGGCAAGGATCGGGGGCAGGTATCGCTGGCTCCCGTCGAGAAAATTCCCGAGGAACCCGTGTATATGTATGATGACCGGCTCTTTCGCCCGGCCGCCCGGCCTCTGGAGGCTCCTGTAGAAGAGGGCGTCTATCTTGCTCTGCCCGAAGGGTATCGAGAGAAGCTCCTGCTCCACCAAGTCCGCGTTAATCATAGTTGTCCGGGACATACCCCTAAAAGGTTATTACGGCCTCGTTCGTATCCGTATTCAAATCTATTTTGGCCTTTTTGCCGAAGATATCTATTTTCGTTTTTTCGGATATTTGCAGAAGCTCCCGGGAAGGACTCAGAGTGATCTTTTTAATGTTATCGGAATCGATATTTATGCCCTTCTCCGCCGTAACTCCCACACGCATTCTGACCGGCCGGGTCACTTCGTAGGGCATGAACTCCGCCCAGAATATTTTATTTTTAAATAATCCGAAAGGGGCCGTGTAGTAGATCCTCTCGGGGTAGTTATTGCGCTTGAATTTGCCGAACCAGTCGAATACGTTCGGCAGGTCTTCGTCGACCATGAGCCAGGTGTGGCCCTCTTTGGGATAAAAATTGAATTTTACCGGGGTGCCGAGCTTCTCCACGATCTCGTGCAGCACTATGGCGTCGTCCGCGGGAACGGCTTCGTCCCCTCCTCCGTGGGATATGTAAATAGGGGTATTGATTATGTTGGGCAGCATCTTCTGAGGGTAGTCGAGGGTCGCCAGAAACTTCTTGACCTCGTCCGCGCTCATACCGTTTATCTTGTCTTTGTAGTACCTTAGTTTATAGGGCCCGAACACGACGGCGGACGCGGCTATGAGATCAGGGAAATAGAGGGAAACGAGAAGCGCCTCGAGCCCTCCGTTCGACATGCCCGTGACATAGAGCCTGTCCTCGTCGATCCTGAATCGTTCCTTTACTTCGTTTATAAGCTCCGAGAATATATTCAGCTTGCCCTTTCTTATATAATCCCCGCCTATATCGGGCGAGGGGAGAACGCCGATGTAACCGTATTTCCGGCAGTACTGATCTATTTCCTGAGACTTGATGTAATTATTGAGACATATGACCGCGGGAAGCGGCTCGCCGTTATAACCGGGCGGCAGCACGTAAAAGAGATCGAAGTCCCTTTTATACCTCTCGGAGGAGAATATTCCGTGCCGGATGCCCCTCCCTTCGAGAGTGAACTTGTGTCTCTCAGGGTCGTCCTTCGCGAGGAGGTTCCCTTTTTCCCCTATATATATAATCGAGTTGGCTCCGCCCGCGATATCCGGATTCAGGTCGGGGTTATTCGGGTCGGTGATCCAGCTCCCGTCGACCACGAATTTATAGTCGTAAGACCTGTTGGGCGCGAGCCTGAGTATTGTGCGCCAGACGTTGTCGCCGCCTTTAACGAGCCTGAGGGTGCCGTGCTTCCACCCGTTGAAATCACCGGATAAAAAAATCTCTCCGGCGCCGGGCGCATAGTAGCTGAACAGCACCCCTTCCTTTACCTGCTCGGGCTTTGTCGCCCATCTGCCTTCGTACTGCCTGATTATCTTCTCATCCCCTGCCATCGCGTTACCTCCTCCGAATAGCGGACACCCGGCGTTACCAGGAAATTGCGCCTGATACGGAAAAACGTCAGGACCCTCCGTGTCGGCTCATAATTCGATGCCCTGACCTGTACGCCTGAGGGAGGCGATCGGCCCGGCACTTAAATTTACGGTATATTTAACCGTGCTGCATCATTTTGAATACAGCCGGCATAAACGCTCATGACTGAAAATTTACCTGATTCCCTGAGACAATTCACGGACAAAACCCGACCGAAAGAGGTCCGTTTAATGGCGGCTCGGGGGCTCGTGCCCGCCACACCCAAAGACCTTACCCTGATCCTCTATCTGCTGACCCTGGACGATGACCGGGATGTAGCGGAGGAGGCCTGTAAAACACTCGGGGGGATGCCCCCCGACGTTTTTTCGACCGTGCTTTCGGATGCCGGCACTCGTCCGGGGCTCCTCGACTATTTCGCGCGCAATCTGGACGATGAAAACCGTCTCCAGCAGATTCTTCTTAACAACTCCACCCCGGACTCGACCGTCGCTTATCTGGCGGAAAAGACCCATTCTCAGGCGCTGATCGAGCTGATAGCCAATAACCACGAACGGGTCGCGCGTTCGGACAGTATCGTGGAGGCCCTTAGTAAAAACCCCGCCGTCACGAGGTCGACCCTCGACGGCGTGCTCGAGTTTTTAAAGCTCTATCTCGGCAAAAAATCGGCATTTCCGGAATTCCCGGCGGAAGAAGAACCGCTTCTGCCAGAGCCGGATATAGAGACCCCGGAAGACAACACCGCGCTCCTTGCGGAAGTGGACGAGTCCTTCCTCGATTCCATAGATCTCGATGCCGAGCTCATCGAAGACTCAGACGACGGGGAAGCGCATACGCTCGATACCCACAATCCGAATGTCATGGTCAAGATAAGCATGCTGAATATAGGTCAGAAAATTAAGCTCGCCCTGTTAGGCAACAGGGAAGCCAGGACAATCCTGATAAAAGACCCGAACAGGATAGTGTCTAAAGCCGTGCTAAAAAACCCGAGACTTAGCGACAGCGAGATCGTGCTCATCTCCCAATCCAAGATCGTCAACGAGGATATACTCCGGGAGATAGCCGAGAACAGGAAATGGGCGAGGCTCTATCAGGTCAAGCTTGCGCTCGTCAATAACCCGAAGACCCCGACGCACATGTCTATAAATCTGCTCAGGCAGCTGAGGGAGTTCGACCTAAGGAGTCTCAGGTGGAACAAGAACCTCCCGGGCGTAATCTCGACCGCGGTAAAGCAGATAATGCAGGAGAGGAGGGAGAAGAAATAAACCCTTCCCCGGATGTAATCATCGGCGACCCGTATGAATAAAGAGGATAAAACGGAAACCTTTATCGTCCCCCCGGAGCTCTCCGGGAAAAGGGCGGACATCGCGCTCTCGCATTTTCTCGAGGGGCACACAAGGTCACAGATAAAGAGAATGATAGAGGAGAAGCTCGTAATGGTCGGGGGAGAGGCCGTAAAGCCTTCCCGAAAACTGGAGGGGGGGGAAACGGTGCGGGTCACACTGCCCGCGCCTGCGCCGCTAGACGTCATGCCCGAAGACATACCCCTTAATATTCTCTATGAGGACGATTACATCGCAGTCGTGGACAAGCCCCCGGGCATGACGGTGCATCCGGGCGCAGGCGTCGGGAGCGGGACGCTCGTGAACGCGCTCCTCTTCCGGTGTAAGGACCTTTCCGGGATCGGCGGAAAGATCAGGCCCGGCATAGTGCACCGTCTCGACAAGGACACGTCAGGGGTAATGGTCGTCGCAAAAAACGACGCTGCCCATAACTCCCTCGTCGACCAGTTCAAGACGAGGGCCGTCCGGAAGAAGTACCTGGCCATAGTCGAGGGTAATATCGGGAAGGAGTCGGGCGAGTTCTCCTCCAGGATAGGGAGGCATCCCGTAGAAAGGAAGAAAATGTCATCGAAGGCTAAATCCGGGAGGGAATCCCTTACGTACTGGAAGGTGCTGAAAAGGTTTAAGGACGCTGCTCTTGTCGAAGCCGAGCCCAGAACGGGCAGGACGCACCAGATAAGGGTCCACTTTTCCGAGAACGGCTACCCTATACTCGGGGACGCCGTATACGGAAACAAAAAGCATAAATCAGCCGCGGTCGTCAGCGCGGCAAAGAAAATCGGCAGACAGGCCCTCCATGCCTCGACAATAGGCTTCTTCCATCCCCATACTCAGGAATTTGTCGAATTTACGGCTCACCTCCCCCGGGATATGAGCGAAGCACTTAACATTTTGGCCGAATCCGGGGAAAATAGTCTCTGAATCATGGGCTGGACCAAATCAACAATACTTTCTTCACTCCCAGGGGTGGCACACGGCTTCGCAGACAGGGATGCCGTCGGAGATCCATCGGACGTCGCGGAGCTCTTCGGGTTTTCCGGTATGGCCAGGCTCAATCAGTTACATGGAAACGGGGTCTTCATACTCAGGGACGGGGCCGGTATCGGAGAGGGAAAGGTTTCTGACGGGGATGCTATCGTAACGTCCCTGAGGGGTGTCGGCATCGGTATATCGACCGCCGACTGCGTACCTGTTCTCCTGACGGATCACGAGGGGACTGTGGCAGGGGCGGTACACGCCGGATGGCGGGGGACTGTATTGCGGATATTAGACTCGGTGCTTCTGAAAATTGACGAGGAATACGGCCTCAAGCCCGGAGACCTCAATGCCGTTATAGGTCCTTCGGTCGGCAAGTGCTGCTATGAGGTCGGCGAGGATGTCGCGGCTCCTTTCAGGGACGGGTTCGATGATGCGAGTGAATATTTAATGGAGACGGGTGATTGCAAATACATGCTCGACCTTCCCGGGATAAACAGGGGTGCGCTCGAGAGGACGGGCGTGGCAAATATCGAAGTCATCGGAATATGCACGAAATGCAATCCGAATTTCTATTCTTACAGGCGGGAAGGGAAGGGGGTCGGCAGCCAGCTAAGCGTAATAGGGCTTGTTTAGAGTATCTGAAATGAGTGAAATATTTTTTTCTGTGTATAATAATCGGGGATTCACACTCGGAATAATCGAATTATAAATCGCAATTTGGAGGCGGGCATGCTTCAGATAATGTGCTGGGTCGATTCGGAGGACTACTGGTATCTGCATACTCTCAACGAGACGAATGAGAGCCTGGATTATTACGGCTACAGATTCGAGGTCGAAGGCGGAAAGGAGGGGACCGGCACGAGTGTCGTGCGGCTCCTCATAGTGGAGTTTATCAGCGCGAAAATGACCATAGGCTTCGTTACGCCCGGGAATTTGAAATTGGAGGACAGCGATATAACGCTCAGGTTCATCTCTCATGAAGAACCCACCAAAGACGTCCCTGTCCAGTGCAAGATCTCGGATGAAACGAAACGCGCCTCATATATGGGGGATGACCAGGAAAAAATCGAGTATATCGGATTTACACTCGAAAAATTTTACGAGAGCCATAATGCCAAGTTTTACCTCCACGATTTAAGGCCTCAGGCGGCGAAGGGGGCTTAGCAACCGGGCTAGGATTGGTTATGATTCTCCGGGACGGCATTAATCTGCAAGACGGAATTATTCCTGACCGGTCTCTGGCAACTTCTTATTCATATTCTTAATATCCGGGCGATCTCGATTTATTGGAGGAGCATCATATTATGAGTAAAGCTGACAAGATAGTCCTGGCATATTCGGGCGGGCTCGATACGTCTGTTATCCTCAAATGGCTGGCTGAGGAATACGACGCCGAGATAATCGCCTTCGTCGCCGACCTCGGACAGGGGGAGGACCTGGAAGAGGCCAGGGAGAAGGCGCTAAGCACCGGCGCAAGCAAGGTGTACATAGAGGATTTGAAGGACGAGTTCGTAAGAGATTTCGTATTCAAGGCAATAAAATCGGCTGCGGTCTATGAGGGGTCGTATCTCCTCGGGACCTCTCTGGCCAGGCCTCTGATAGCAAAAAAGCAGATAGAGATCGCGAAGAAGGAAAAGGCGTTTGCCGTCTCGCACGGCGCGACGGGAAAGGGGAACGACCAGGTGCGTTTCGAGCTCACGTTTTACGCCCTCGACCCTTCGATCAAGGTCATAGCGCCGTGGAGGGAATGGGATTTGAACTCCAGAAGCTCGCTCATAGAATACGCGGAGAAACACGGAATCCCCGTCCCGGTCACTCAGCAAAAGCCGTACAGCTGCGACAGGAACCTCTTTCACACGAGTTACGAGGGCGGGATACTCGAAGACCCGTGGTCGGAGCCCCCTGAGAATATGTTCGAGATGACGGTATCGCCCGAGAGGGCCCCTGATAAGCCGGTTTATCTGGACGTGGATTTTGAAAAGGGGGTCCCGGTCAAGGTCGACGGAAAGGAGCTCGGCCCGGTCGAGCTCCTGACGGCACTCAACAAGATAGGCGGGTCAAACGGCATAGGCAGGGTCGATCTCGTCGAGAACAGGTTCGTCGGCATGAAGTCCCGCGGGGTCTACGAAACCCCGGGCGGCACGATTCTCCACGCCGCACACAGGGCGCTCGAATCGCTGACCATGGACAGGGAAGTCATGCACATGAGGGACGCGCTCATCCCCAGGTTGGCGGAGCTCATATACTACGGATTCTGGTATTCGCCCGAAATGGATATGCTCATGGCCTCGGTCGAGGAATCCCAGAAGAACGTGACCGGCACGGTAAGACTCAAGATATACAAGGGCAATATTATCCTGGCCGGCAGGCGCTCGCCTTATTCTCTATACAAAGAGGACCTGGCCACGTTCGAGGAGGACAGCATATACGACCAGGCGGACGCGACCGGGTTTATAAAGCTGAACGCGCTCAGGCTTTCGGTACGGAAACTCCTCGAAAAGAAGGGGAAGTAAGCCCTATTCCGATGAAGACGTCAGACTTCGATTATCATCTCCCGGAGGAGCGGATCGCATACCGTCCGGCGGCTGAAAGACAGAAGTCGAAACTGATGGTCCTCGACAGGGAAAAAGGGGAAATAACCCACAGGAAATTCTTCGAGCTCCCGGGATTGCTCGAGCCTGAGGACCTGCTCGTCCTGAACGACACGAGGGTGATACCGGCGAGGCTCTCCGGGAGGAAAAAATCCGGAGAAAGGGCCGAAATACTCCTTGTGGAAAGGCGGGACAGCCGGACATGGACGTGCCTCGTAAGGAATCCGAAGGAAGGGCTCGTGATTGAGTTCGAGGGCGGACCTTCCGGAAGGCTCTTCAGCGGGGGTGGAGGCGCGTGGCTCGTGGAATTCAGCGGGGACGCTGATTCATACATAGACGGTTCGGGCGGTATGCCGCTCCCCCCCTACATCAAACGGGAGCCAGACGCGGGGGACAGGGTCTCATATCAGACAGTCTATGCGGAGAAACCCGGGGCCATAGCCGCCCCTACGGCGGGTCTCCACTTCACGCCCGCGCTCCTGAAAGAGATCGAGCACAGGGGCGTGCGCATAGCTCGCGTCACGCTCCACGTCGGTATAGGCACGTTCAAGCCCGTGAAGACGGAGCTCGTCCGGGAGCACGATATGCACCCGGAGTTCCGTGAGGTCCCGCGCGAGGCGGCCGATGCCGTCAACGGCGCGAAGTCCCGCGGAGGAAGGGTGATAGCGGTCGGGACGACGGTGCTCAGGACTCTCGAGTCCTCGGTAAACGAGGCAGGCGATGTCGTGCCGTGCAGGGGAGAAACGGGCCTCTTCATCGTGCCGGGTTATGAATTCAAGGCCGCGGACGCTCTTATCACGAACTTCCACCTCCCGCGGTCGACTCTCCTCATGCTCGTTTCCGCGTTCGCAGGCAGGGAATTTATTCTCAGGGCCTATAGCGAGGCTCTAAACGGCGATTACAGGTTTCTCAGCTACGGGGACGCCATGTTCATAAACTGATACAAGGGGGGATCGTATTGCGTGTAGAGATAGAGAGACTTGCATTCGGCGGGAGCGGTATTGCCAGGAAGGACGGGAAGGTCTATTTCGTAAAAGGCGGGCTCCCTCATGATATCCTGGAGATAAGGGTCACAAGCGACAAGGGCAGATTCGCGGAAGCCGTAATCGAGGCTATCGTGGAGCCTTCAGGTGAGAGGGTGGAGCCCCCGTGCCGGGTGTTTCACATCTGCGGCGGGTGTCAGCTGCAAAACCTTAGCTATCCGGCACAGCTCAGGGAGAAGGAAAGCATACTCGGGGAGACTATTCAAAGGATCGGAGGCGTAGGCGGCGTCCGCACGGAGCCCATATTCCCGTCCCCGTCCGAGTATGGGTACAGGAGGCGCGTTCTGCTTTCGGCATGGTATTTCGGAGGGGGCTGGCACGTCGGTTATTACAGGGAGATGAGCAGGACGAACATAAAAATCGATTCTTGCCCTGTCGCCGACGGGGTGATAAATAAAGCGGTCTCCTGCCTGTCCAAAGTTCTTTCATCTATCGGAGACCCCGGTTATCCGCTTGAAAAAATATATCTTTCTTCCGACGGGGAAAAGGCTTATATAACCCTCTTGCCCAGGTTCAGGAGCGCGCCCGCCTCGCTCAGGTCTCTCGCGAGACACCTGAAAAGGCACGAGGAGACGGAGAACGTCTCCCTGCCGGGAGGGGACGAGGACGAGTTCGAATTGTCACTTTCCGGGCTCAGGTTTTTAACTTCGCCCTCGGTATTTACGCAGTCAAATGTCCCAGTCAACGAGGCTCTCATCGGGACCGTCCTCGCCTGGGCGGAGTTGAAAGGCGGGGAGACGGTCCTAGACCTCTATTCGGGCGCCGGAAATTTTTCAATACCGCTGGCGATGTTGTCAAAACGTGTGATTTCGGTTGAGGTGAATAAAAAATCGGCGGCGCTCGCGAAAAAGAGCGCCTCGCTGAACGGCCTTGATAATATCGCTTTTCACGTCGCTCCCTGTGAGGAGTACCTGCGCGTTGCGGGCACGGACGCAGAGCCGCCTGACATCGTGGTGCTCGACCCGCCGAGAGAGGGAGCGAAAGAAGCTGTCCCGGGTATCGCCCGCCTTTCCCCGGCGAAGGTCATTTATGTGTCCTGCGACCCCGCTACTTTGGCGAGGGACATAAGGATGTTCGGAGATTCAGGTTATCTGCTCAGGATGGTAAAGCCCTTCGATATGTTTCCGGAGACGTATCACATTGAGTCGGTCTCGCTTCTGACCCGGTCCTGACGCTGCTGTCGGATTTCAGATAGGATTAAAATTCGGTACGGGTTTATAAGCCCCGCCCTGTTATAAAACGGGCGGCTGGCCGATCCTCGCCGGTTCGGTTATTCCTTCCTTCATAAATGCCGAGTTAATCATATCGTATACAGCGCTCGCCATCTCCTTCCTTGAGTGCGCCGCTTGCGGGTCGATTCTATCCAGCACTTTTAATTCGGCCTCGACATATCCGACGGACAGGAGTTTAAATAAGTGGTCGAAAAATTTCATGTCCCCGTAATAATAGATCAGGTCTTTATTCTTGTCGGTGAGGGCTTCCCCGTCGATACTCGTGTATTTGAGGCAGAGGGGCAAGATTTCAACGCCCGCTTTCTGAGCGATGCTTAAGAGCGGGGTTTTAAAGGGGAGGACCCTGTCCCCGTTCGATGTCGTCCCTTCGGGAAAGAGGGCGACATTTATCCCCAGTTCGAGAATCTCGGAGATCGATTCTATCTCGGAGCGGAGCCCCGACCTGCTCCTCCTCTCAACGAAGTACCCACCGCTCAGCTCAGTCGCTTTCCCCAGGAGGAGATCGCTTTTAACCTCGTCTACGCTTGCGATGAAGGAAACCGGGAAGAATGAGGATATAACAAATATATCCACGTACGAAAGGTGGTTCGACAGTATAAGCACGCTTTTACCGCTGTCGATACCGTTTCCCCGGCTCTGCAGACTTGCCCTGATGCCCAACGCCTTATTCATGAGGGCCGAATGAAAAGACAAGGCTCTCGTAGACCAGTTCAATTTCCTTTTTTTCTCTCTTGCTATAGCCCGAAGGACGGTCGTGCTGGTGAAATAGGAGACGACTACGCAAAAAAAAAGAACAGCTTCGTATACTTTCTAATCATTAGTCGGCTTATACCTCTTCTCGAAGGATTTGGAAAGCACCTCCAGGTCGAGGACCGTGAAGAAGTCGGCGCACTTGAACTTCTTGTCGAGCGCCGGCTCGCCGCAGATGACCGAGCCCGCCTTCAGGTAGCTCTTAAGGAGGGGAGGGATAAAATCCTCGATCGATTCCGTTCTGATGCCGAATTTGTCGAAGGCGCTCAGATAGTAATCGAGCTCCTTGATCCGGTGTTTTTCGTTGGGATAGACCCTGAAGTCCTCAGGGGAGAGGTAGAGCTCTTTGATGTATTTGTATATAAGGCTGATTTCGACGAAGTTCGTTGTGGCGATGCTCGAGCACCCGAAGAGGTACTTGGCGTTAATCTTCTTGAAATATTCCGACAGACCCTTCCAGAGGAGCGCTATGCCGGTCCCGTTTCTGTAATCCTTGTGGACGCACGCCCTCCCCAGCTCGAGCTTTATACCCTCGGCGGATTTGATCTGGTCGATCGAAAACTCGGTCTCGGAGTAAAACTTGTCGGAGAAGGTCGATGATATGAACCTGTACGTCCCGACTACAGTGTTATATTTCTTGTCCAGAATGATTAAATGGTCGCAGACCCGGTCGAACTTGTCGATGTCGGTGCCGGAAAAATTTTCCCTGTTAAGAGATTCTCTGTAAAAGACTTCGTACCTCAGGTTGAGCGCCTTCTCAAGCTCAAAGCTGTTTTCGACAGTTTTAATGAGGAACCTGTTGCTTTCGATATAGATCGGCACCTTCGGCTTGAACTGCCTTAATTTCCATCGGAACGCTTTCCTGAGCACATTCGATGTAGCGACAGTGTCTTTTAAAGACATAACTTTTTTTGCCAGCATGCATATCTCCGCATTATGTGTTATCTGTTTAATATCACTCTAATGTTTAATCTGTATTAAGCACCCATGAATTCTATGTTTATGGAACGTATCAATTATATCAAACATGCGGATATAAAGTCCAGATTAGACTTACAACAGGGATCGAAGGACGATTCAGCACGATAGAGTTCCTTTAATATGTTTTTAATATTCCCTTAATGCTTAAAAAATACAATACCCTTATCGTAAACTCCGCCGATTATGGGCAAACTGCGGACGGGATGCACCCTAGCCGATTCAGGCTGTATGCCGCGCTGCCATATGCTTGGAATAACTCGTACTATGGAATATAATTGAGCTTTGGAAGATTCGGGCGTGCCGATATGACGAGGACGCTGTATCATCTCCCGGATAAGGCTAGAGGCGCATAACCGAGCGAATCTATGAAGATAATTGATTCATCGGAAGCGCGGCCCGTTGTCACGGCGGCCGGTTCGCGCCTGAGCCGGATGGAGGAGGATATTCATTACCGATAAGGCATGAAAGTACTATTCGGAATTCAGGGTACGGGTAACGGTCATATTTCCCGGTGCAGGGAGCTGCTCAAGTACCTCCTCAAGCGCGCGGAAGTCGACGTGCTCGTTAGCGGCTATCATCACGAAGTCGATCTCGGATTCGAGGTGAAATACAAGCTCCCGGGCCTGGGGTTCACTTTCGGCAAGCGGGGCGGGATAGATTACTGGAATTCTGTTAAAAACTTCAGCCCGTACAAATTACTCTCGGACATTTATAAGATACCCGTAGACAAATACGACCTGGTGGTAAGCGATTTCGAGCCTATCACTGCGTGGTCATCAAAATTGAGGGGCGCCCCCTCTGTCTCGCTGTCTCACCAGGCGGCTTTCCTTTCTCCGAATATCCCGAGGCCGAAACAAAAGAACCGTTTGCAGGAGCTCATAATCAAATGGTACTCGCCGTCGCCTTCTCACATCGGGCTCCATTTTCAGGAGTACGACGATTTTATTTTCACGCCCATCATCAGGGAAGAAATAAGGAACTCAGACGTCAAAAACAGGGGGCATTACACTGTCTATCTGCCTTCTTACGATTACAGCTTCCTGTCGGGGCTGTTCAGGAAGCTCGACGTTAAGTGGGAGGTGTTTTCAAAACATCACAAGGGGGAGCCGTATGAGGACTCGAACGTTACGGTTTACCCCGTCAACAACGGCGAGTTCGTAAGGAGCCTGTCCGGGTGCGAGGGCATACTGTGTAACGCCGGGTTCGAAACGCCGGCCGAGACGCTCTATCTCGGTAAAAAGCTCATGGTCGTCCCCATGAGAAGACAGTACGAGCAGCAGTGCAACGCCGAAGCGCTCGAGAGGCTGGGCGTGCCTGTGGTCAGGGATATGGGGCAGGGGTTTGAAAATAAATTATCCGACTGGTTGAACTCGAATTTCGTATATAACGCGAACTACAAGAACAACCTTACTTTAATCGTGGAGAGGATACTCGATTGCTCCGATAAATCGGAAGCATTGAATGATTTTATTCCTGAGCAGGATTTTAACAAGAACGGCGCGGGCGGGGCGGATTGAATAAATTGTTTTCTATGAATACGGAGCCCCGATCGTCTTTCTTGACGGGCGGCGCTAGGATGTTTTCATTTTTTTGTCGCCAATATTTGAAACTAAAGAGAGATTGACGAGCTTCTCCGCTACGTTCTTGTATAACTCGCCTATCTTCAGCAGATTAATCACCTCGTCCATGTTATGCCAGTCCTGAATCAGGTATGTGAGCATGACCCTCTTATGCTGGTCCTCCAGAGACTCGATGAATGCGTAGTCTTCTTCTATTTTTTTCGTATCCAGCAATTCACGCCAATTTTCATTTTCGACCAGAATCTTGATATGCGGGAGCAGTATGTCGAGCATCTGTTTGGTATCGAAATCGATGCACATGGGTTTTTTCGATTTGAGGTTCTCCATCAGATGTACTGAATAGGTGAATTTCTGAATGATTGAAAGCATCAGCCTGAGAGCCGTGATATTGCCCGCCTCTTGTTTCTTCCTGCTTTTTTCTATTGCGGTCTCGAGCTTGAGCTTGAGATGTATAAGGTCGTTCCTGAGAGACTCCAGCTCGCCTTCGTTCCTGGAGTTAATATAATTCTTTGATTTCGATATCAGCCTTTCGAATCTGCTTTCTATCGTAGACCTGTCGAGATTGTCCGTTTCCATTTTGACCCCTCCCCGGAAATTGATGGGGTTATTCTATATGTGCATTGTTAAGACTGTATGAAGATTGTGTTAAGGCGTCGGTTTTAAACTCGTTACTTATCGACTCCGGAACAACGAGATAAAATTGGCTAAGCCGGAGAAAAAAAAAGAGCGAGTCCCTGCGGGCGGGGACTCGCCTTAATCTTTTAGAGTGCCCGGTGAGAGAGGCGGGCAATCAAATAGCAGATAAGAGTATTATAGCGATTACTTATTAAGAGAGTTTAATTTACAGGTTAAGACATGGTTAACCCTGCGTTTCGGAATGCTCATGTTTTTGACCGTGGATTTGAACTTTCGCGTGCGGGAGGGCGTTGAATGTAATCACACGAGGTGATCGACGAACTGGTCGGCGATCGATTTCCAGCTCTGGGTGCGGGCGTAATCGATCGCGTTGCGCGATAGGCCGTCCAGGTTGCTGAATGCTTTTTCGATGTTCTCTTCGAGACGCTCTCCCAGGTATCCGGTGACCCCGTCCTGGATTATGTCGCTCGGGCTCGGGACATCGTAGGCCACCACCGGCA
>Ga0187893_10010959_pt1 | contig 13307 bp, 10 predicted proteins | sample MA1701074metaG_FD_139574 | JGI IMG/M metagenome (GOLD analysis project Ga0187893, IMG submission 139574) | White microbial mat communities from a basaltic lava cave in the Kipuka Kanohina Cave System on the Island of Hawaii, USA - MA170107-4 metaG ...
GTAAACTAAATTATCTAATGTTTTGAGTCCCGCCTTTAGGCGGCTGTTTCTAAACATTAGCCGCCTAAAGGCGGGACTCAAAACTCTTGCCAAATATCAGAAAACTTAATTTACAGAGTATTAGGCTGGGACTTGCATTAACGCCCTTACTGAGGTGTGGGCTTCAGCATTATTTTGTCGTCAATGAATTTAAGAATCCGCGCAATCTCATTTTTGATTTTCGGGCTTTTAATTTCGGCTTTTGCGATGGCGGCGCTTATTAATGTTTCACCCGATTGGCAAAGGTGGAAACTCGCCGTTTGTATGCCCGCGCAGTGTTTTTGTGAAACTATAAGATTGGGAAATAGAGTTCTTCAACCTTCAAACACAGTTTCATCTTTTGCCTTTGTTATTGTCGGTGTTTTGATTTTCGGCTTTAGAAATGCAGGCAAAGGGCAAAACCGATTACCGCAAATATATACTTTCATCTTCTCTTTTTCGCTTTTGTTCGTCGGTTTCGGGAGCGCGTTTTATCACGCCTCTCTTACTTTCACGGGACAATTTTTCGATGTATTCGGGATGTTCTTGGTGGCAGCATTCATGCTTGTTTATGCTTTGGAAAGACTCTTTGATTTTGATGAAAGGTTACATTAACGCTCTATTTTTTTCTTAATCTTCTTTTTGCTTTTTTAATTGGAGCTGTTCCTGAAACACGCCGTTTCTTGTTCGCGCTGGTCGTAGTTGTTTCTTTGGGTTTTGAATTATTCACCTATCATTACAAAAAAAAGGCGATGAGAATTGAATGGTTTTATGCGGGCTTCGCATTGTTTGCCACAGCCTTTTTGATTTGGGGGCTTGATATTTCAAAAACAATTTGTAATCCGCATAGTCCGTTGCAAGGTCATGCCGTGTGGCATCTGTTGGGAGCGGTGGCAGCGGGATTTCTTTATCTTTATTACGCGAGCGAGCGGCACGACATTTCACGCCGCGCTTAGGTTTGGTTACAATGCTTCGGCATTAAAGTTATCAGAAGATTTTCAAGAACTGTTCATGTAGAACAGACTGCCAGTCTGTTTACATCCTGAAACAATATAAAATCACTCGACAGACTAGCAGTCTGTCGTACCATTTTCTAAGGAGATACTAAAACAATGAAGCGACCGCAACTCGTTGAGTTGATGAACCGCATTGGCGAAGATTCAATCGCAATTATTCCAAGCTCGCGTGAAATCACGCGCTCGCACGATTCACATTTTCGTTTTCGACAGGATTCGGATTTTTTCTATCTGACGGGTTTTGATGAACCCGATTCGATTGCAGTTTTACTTCCTTCGCACAAAAAGCATCCGTACATGCTTTTCGTGCGTCCGCGAAATAAAGAGCGCGAAATCTGGGATGGTCCACGCGCAGGCGTTGACGGGGCTATGCAGGATTACGGAGCGGACGCGGCTTTTCAAATAGAAAAATTCGATAAAGAAATTCTTAAACTCCTGAGCGGTCCGGCAAAACTTTATTATCGTTTTGGCGTTCATTCGCACTTGGATTCGCTAATCCTAGACTATTTCAACAAGTCAAAAATCATGGGGCGCAAGAAAGAGTTTCGCGCGCCGCACACAATTATTGACCCGGCGACAATCGTTCACGAAATGCGCCTTATTAAAACCGATGAAGAAATCGCATTGATGCAGCGTGCCGCAGACATAGCCGCCGAAGCACACATCGAAGCGATGAAGAAAACAAAGCCGGGCATGAATGAATTTGAAGTCGAAGCTATTGTCGAATATGTCTTTCGTCGCAAAGGCGCGGGTGGTCCCGCTTACACATCAATCATCGGCGGCGGTGCGAACGCAACTATCTTGCACTACATCAACAACAACGCCCCTTTGAAAGACGGTGATTTGCTTTTGATTGACGCCGGATGCGAATACAAAGGCTACGCTTCGGACATCACGCGCACGTTTCCCGTAAACGGCAAATTCACAAAAGCACAACGCGAAGTCTATGACGTTGTTTTAGAAGTTCAGAAAGCCTGTGTTGAACTAACAAAACCCGGCGTCAGCAACGAAGACCGTCAAAACACTGCGATTGATTTATTGACCGACGGAATGCTCAAACTCGGACTTTTGAAGGGAAACAAAAAAGAGCTGATTAAAAAGAAGGAGCACATGAAATTTTACATGCACGGTCTTGGGCATTACTTAGGTTTGGATGTGCATGATTTGGGAAGCTACTACGGCGGCAAAGACGGAATCGAACCGCGCAAATTTGAACCCGGAATGGTCTTAACCGTCGAACCCGGTCTTTATATCGCGCCCGATGTGAAAGACATTCCCGACAAATATCGCGGCATAGGCATTCGCATAGAAGACGATGTTCTCGTCACGGAAAACGGACAGCGTGTGCTAACGCACAAAGTCCCGAAAGAAGCGGATGCGATTGAAGCTTTGATGGCAAAAAGAAGATAAATACTCTGTAAACTAAATTATTTAATGTTTGGAAACAGCCGCCTAAAGGCGGGACTCAAAACATTAAATAATTTAGTTTACAGAGTAATAAACCTAAATAAAGATGAACACGGATGTCTGAAACTTCTGTCTGTGTTCATCTTTATTTTTCTGTGGTTACTTTTTCCTTTGTTTTTTCATTTTTTAGTCTCAACGGGTTTGTGATGTTCAAGTCGAATTCAATCGGGACGGCGCGTTTGAATTTGAAGATAAATTTATTGTAACGCCCGCAGACATAGACCCGACCTTTTACATTCCAAGTCTCTTGCGGGTTTATCACTTCGCCGAAAACATTTATTACGGCATTTGGTGTGCTCACAAAGACGCGAATTGGGCGGGGAAGTTCTTTGGCTTTTTCGTTTGGAATGCTGAATTGCGTAACGTAGTCTTCGATTGTCACATTCGTGTCATTGACCTTCATATCTTCAAAAACAAGCAGGTCAACCCTGCCGCCCTGTTTGACTGCTGAAACCGTGACGGGAATTTCAAACGTAACGCCGAGCGGCGTTACGCGCACGAGTTTCGGTTCACCGACTTTTACAAGCGCGTCTGTTTCTTCACCGTTGTTTTGATTTTGAGTTTGATTGTTGTTTGTCTGCTCGTCCTTCTCTTTTTTGATTTCAACTTTTGCCAATGTGACTTTATATCCGCGAACCTCTTTCGGATGTTCGTGTTTGTTTTGTGCTGTGGCTGAAACCAGAAGCGCGAACAAAAGAAAAGAAGCAAACACCGTGTTAGGGCGTCTGCTTCGGTTAAATGTTATTTGCTTTTTTCTCATCTGTCGTCACCTTTTCAAGACAGCGTTTCAGATGGACTAAGCCGAATGTTCGTTTGCTTCTTCTTCTAAATTGTCTTGCGTTTCTTCTTCGTGTTCTTCTTCGGTTTTTTCTTCTACGGGTTCGGCAATCTCTTCTCTGTCGGGATTTTCTTTCTGCAAATCGTGTTTGATTGCGTCGAGAATTCCGTTGATAAACTGCGTAGCCTCGTAGGTAGAAAAGCGTCTTGCTATTTCTAAAGCCTCGTTAATCGCAACGGTGTGCGGTGTAGGCTCAAATAGAAACTCGTAAACCGCAAGTCTTAAAACATTTCTGTCAACAATTGCCATGCGCTCAATGCGCCAATGTTCGGCGCGCGAACGTATGCGGTCATCAACAGTTTGTAAATTAGATAAAGTTCCAATCGCCAGCCGCGTGGCGAATTCACGCGCCGATTCATCAAGCTCCGCATCACTGATTTCATTCCAATAGTAACGCACGAGTTCATCGCCGCGAACTTCTGATACATCTGCCGCAAAGAGCATTTGCAAGGCGGATTCACGCGCCTTACGTCTTAACCCCATAGTTCTTTTATTTCTCTAAAAGCGATAAGCACTCAGATGGCAATGGGCATGAAGATATAAATGCGGGGATTTAACTTCTTGCCATAACGAACGCAAATCAACTGTTTACTTCCTTATAAAGATTAACCAATTCGACAGCCGCCATAGCTGCCTCAAAACCTTTGTTGCCTGCTTTCACTCCCGCTCTGTCCATTGCTTGCTCAACTGTGTCCGCGGTAATAATTCCGTATGTCACGGGTAAACCTGTTGCCATACCGGCATGGGCGACGCCTTTTGTTGCTTCTGAAGCGATGTAGTCAAAGTGCGGCGTCTGTCCGCGAATCAATGTTCCTACGCATATAACAGCATCAAATTTTTTTGACGCGGCTACTTTTTGCGCGAGCATTGGAATCTCAAACGAACCCGGGACTTTGAAAACTTCTACGTCAGATTCTTTCGCGCCCAATCTTTCAAGAGCGTCAATCGCGCCTTCAACAAGACGAGCCGTCAACAAATCATTCCAACGACTTGCGACAATTGCGAAACGAAAACCTTCGGCGTTTAGCCTTCCGCTATGAACGACAGGTTGCAAACAGTTTTTATTCTCCAAATGAAAGTGAAAACAAACTCCGCAAAACAGTATAGGAAAGCGAACGACGGGTGACAAGTGGACAATCGTAGCAGAAGCAGAAGCAGAAGCAGTAGCAGTTTGCAGAAGCAGAAGCAGAAGCAGAAGCAGAAGCAGAAGCAGTTGCAGTTTTCAGTGACAATTATCGAGAGTCAATTGCCGACTGCAACTGCAACTGCAACTGCAACTGCAACTGCAACTGCAACTGCAAACTGCAACTGCTTCTGCAAACTGTGTTATCCTAACGCCCTCTCCTGAGCTTTCAATAAATGTTTTAAGGTGGTTGTTATGAAATTGCGATTAATGTGTCTTGTTCTCTTTTTGTGTGTGACGGCTGTGATTGCCGAAAACTTTTTGTCTTCGGCAAATACTGAGAGCGTGCAACAGGTTAAATCAAAAGATATTTTTTTGCGTTCAAAAAAGACTATGGCAGATTTTCATTCTTACGCGAATACGAAAGAGGTCATTGTTAAGAGCGTTCACTTAGACCTTGATGTGGATTTTAACAAAAAGGCTTTACAAGGCTTTGCCACGTTGACGCTTTCAAATAATAAAGCCAAGCAATTGATTCTCGACACGAGGGCTTTGAATGTCACAAAAACAGAAGCATCAGCAAACGGAATAAAGTTTTCCGAAACACAATTCAACATCGGAACATCCGACCCTATTTTAGGCGCGCCCTTGACGATTCAACTTCCGGCTAATACAAAACAAGTCCGCGTTTATTATTCGACTTCTGAAAAGGCTTCGGGCTTGCAATGGCTTGAGCCGACACAGACAGCCGGAAAAAAACAGCCATTCATGTTCACACAGTCGCAGGCGATTCACGCGCGAAGTTGGATACCGATTCAAGACACGCCGCAAGTCCGTGTTACTTTTTCGGCGCGAATCCGCGCGCCGAAAAATCTGCTTGCTGTGATGAGCGCGGATAATTCCGCAAACACTGTGCGCGACGGCGATTACACTTTCAAAATGCCGCAGGCAATTCCCGCTTATTTGATTGCTTTGGCTGTCGGGGATTTAGAGTTCAAAGCAATTGGAAGACGAACTGGCGTTTATTCAGAGCCTTCGGTCGTAGCAAAAGCCGCCAAAGAATTTGAAGATACAGAGAAGATGGTCATCGCTACGGAAAAACTTTACGGCGCATATCGCTGGGGGCGTTACGATATTCTCGTTCTTCCGCCGAGTTTTCCTTTCGGCGGAATGGAAAATCCACGCATGACATTTGCAACGCCTACAATCTTAGCGGGCGATAAAAGTCTTGTCTCTTTAATCGCGCACGAACTCGCGCACTCTTGGTCAGGCAATCTTGTGACAAACGCGACGTGGCGGGATTTCTGGCTGAACGAAGGTTTTACGGTTTATCTCGAACGAAGAATTTTAGAAGCGGTTTACGGGCGTGCGCGTGAAGAGATGGAAGCGTCTTTGGGGCGCGCATCTTTAATAGAAGAGATGGCTGATTTGGATGACAGAGACGAAATTCTTCACGTTGATTTGAAAGGGCGCGACCCGGACGACGGATTTACGGGTGTGCCTTACGAAAAAGGAGCGTTGTTTTTGCGACAGTTAGAAGAAACCTACGGGCGTGCAAAATTCGACCTGTTTCTAAAATCATATTTCAACAACTTTGCTTTTCAGAGCATCACGACAGAAGATTTTTATTCATATCTTCAAAAGAACTTAATCGAAAAATATCCCGCGAAGAAGGGAATTGTTCCGGTTGATGAATGGATAAACAAACCCGGACTTCCTGCAAACGCGCCTGAGCCAAAATCGGACGCTTTTGCCCGCGTCGAAAATGAAGCAAACCGCTGGTTAAAAGGTGAAGTTGAATTATCGAAAATTCAAACCGCTTCTTGGTCAACGCATGAATGGCTGCACTTTTTGAAGAGTATGCCCGCCGATTTGGGCGCAGGTCGAATGGCAGAACTTGACTGTGTTTTCAAGTTCACACAAACGGGAAATTCCGAGAAATCTTTTCAGTGGTTGCTGATGTCAATAAAAAATCGTTACGAAGCGGCTTATCCGCGCCTTGAAGAATTTCTGACGACAATCGGAAGACGCAAATTCTTGAAACCACTCTACGAGGAATTGGTGAAAACCGAAGACGGGCGCAAGCGTGCTATGTCAATCTACAAACGCGCACGCACTTCGTATCACCCGATTGCTGTCACAACAATTGATGGAATCGTAAAGTGGAACGGAGAGTAATGTTGTTTCAGGGTGGCTACTGTCACCCCTCTCAAAATCTGGTTTTGAGTTTGTCTTTAGAGGCAATGGTCTATGATACCAATGCGTTTCAAGAGAGTATTAAATCGTGGGTCTGAGCGAAGGCTATCTACTTCAGGATTGACCCCAAGCCAAGTTATCATTTCATTGCGTTCTTTATATGCCTTTTCGAGCCAGGCAAATGCTTTGTCATAATCGCCCAACCCTGTATAGATAAGCGCAACGTAATACGGAGAGACATATCCTTGCTTTAGTTGTTTTTGTAATTCGTCAAGTGTTTTAAGCGCTTCTTTTCGTTTGCCTTCTATTGCAAGCGCTTGTCCCATATGCCCCAAGGTTATAAGGTTATCGTCTAGTGTTCGGGCATTTTTATATTCCCTTATAGCTTGTTCCAAGTCTCCCATTGACTGATAGGCAATCCCAAGACAAATACGTGCGGGGTAATAACACGAATCCATTTCCAAAACTTGTGTAAACCGCTCTATGCTCTGTTCGTATTGATGCATCATGTACAAAGTTGCTCCCAGACTTACGTTAATTTGCGGAGAAAGCGGATCCAAGTCTAGTGCCTGTTGAAATACAGCTTTTGCTTCATTAAGTTTATTCATGCGCCTTAAACACAAACCGTATAGGTGATAAGCGATGGCATAGTTGGGATTGCATTCAAGCGCACGCAAGTATTCTTTTTCCGCACCTGTCCAATTCCAATCATAGAGTTCCATCACTAAGCCGAGAGCCGTGTGGGATTCAGCCAAAGTGTCATCAAGTTCGACTGCCTTCAATGCGGCAGCTTTCGCTTTTGGCATTGCTTCCTGCGGGGATAAATAGAGGTTCGACAAACGGTAATAAGAACTAGATATACCCGCAAACGCAAGTGCGTAATTAGAGTCAATTTCTATTGCCTGCGTATAGTATTTGATGGCTTTTGTTAATCCCTCTTTAGTGTATTTGCTCCAGTAATAACGCCCTTTCAAACATAAATGATAGGCTTCGGTGTTTTCAGGATAATGTTTCGACAATCGTTGCTTTTCTTCGCCTGTTAATTTGAGGCGCAATGCTTCGGAAATTTCGCGTGAAATTTCCGCTTCAACCTCAAAGATGTCTGACATTTGGCGGTTGTATTGTTCGCCCCACAACTGGCGTCCGTCAATGACTGCAACTAACTCTGTTCTGATAATCAATCTCGGTCCCAATTGTTGAATCTTTCCAATTAACACGGCACGAACATTCAACTCGCGTCCCACCTCTTGGGCATTGATTTCAACATCTTTGTAACGAGATACGGTGTTGTGTGCCAACACGCGCAATTGTGGTAATTGTGATAGGTTGTTGATTATACTGTCCGTTATTCCATACAAAAGATACTCGGAATTTGCCCCCGTGCTTTCACTACTCAACGGTAGGACGGCTAGAGAATCTATTGGAGCTTTGTTATTACCTTCCTCTAACGGCATTGAGGTAAAATGTGTGAGATTTGCTGATAAACGCCTGTTTTGTTGCAGAGATACCGTGCGAACTTCTGCAACAAACATATAGCCGCGTCCGGGAATTGTTACGATATAGTTGTGGTCAAATGCACGCTCACCTAATAGCTTTCTTAATGTTGAAATGTTGTAAGTCAGATTGCCTTCTTCTACAAAGCTGTTTGGCCATAATCTACACATCAAGTCTTCTTTACTCAGAACTTCACCCTGTCGTTCGACCAAAGCCAGCAATGTTTCAAATATCTTCGGCGCTATTGGGATAATCTCACTCTCGCGTAACAAACATCGTTTTGCTGTGTCAACACGAAATAAGCCGAACTCATAACAGAATCTGATAGATTGATTCATAACACTAAGGTTTTCTAATAAAATCTAAGGACATCTAAGTATCTCTTCGGATATACTTTTCAACAAGCAAACCTAGAACAGTCGTTTCAATGAAAATCTTAAATTCATAGCACTCGTTTATAGCGTCGGACTCTATAAATTGGGGCAATCTACGTTGTATTCGGGTTGCTTGTTCTACCACATTACAACAGAACGAGACAAGCAAACCAAAACACTCGGCGGCAGATAAAGCTTTTATATGTCGTTAAAGCAATCTGCCAAACATTCTTCAACGAGTAGGGTGCAAACAACATGGCGTGAGCCATATTGAAAGTATCTTTTTCGGGGTTTCTGTTTAAGTGAATAACACTAAATTCTGATTCAACGCTTTTATATAAGACAAACCGATAACAAATGGTGTTTATGAAACTCAATGCAATGAAATAAGTAACGAATATCAAAAAGGAGCAAAAATAATGACGAGTGTAGAAAAAGACGCAAACTGCAAACTCAGGTGGCAAAACTTTTTGGGTTTTGTTATCGGGTTACTTGTTTTAGCGATTTTGGGATATGGTTTATTAGTCAGAGGTTCTTCAACAAAAGCTCAAATCAAAGGTTCTCAAACAAAAGCACTAAAGATAAAGTCAATGCGGCTTCTGACATCCGATGAAGGTTGGGTTTTGGGAGACAGACATCTTTTTTGGACTAATAGTGCGGGTGAGAAATGGGTGGAAATAACACCTCAGGACTTGGGCACAAGCACCATTTTGAATGCCTTCTTTATTGACAGGGCGATGGGGTGGGTTGTCACTTTACAAGACGATTTGAAAAGCGAATCAGACTCTGTTTTAGAACTGTCAACAACGACAGATGGCGGTCAAACATGGTCAAAAAAACCGCTTGCTACACTTTCAGGCGATGGTATTGGTTCTGTCTCGGTTGACTTTACAGACGTTCAGAACGGTTGGGTGATGACGCGCCTTGCATCAAACTCGAATTTCAATCGCGGGCTTTTGTTGGCAACGACAGACGGCGGTCAAACATGGAATAAACTCCCTGCTCCGCCAGCAGGCAACCCTGTAAATTTCACATCTGCGACCGATGGTTGGATAGTCGGTGGACCCGGCGACAATTCTCTCTATGTTACACGCGACGGTGGATACAGTTGGAGACAGCAATCTGTACGTTATCCGTCGGCAGAGTATAAAACGGGCGAAGTTGTTTACACACTCCCCTCTTTTCAGAATAGCCAAGACGGAACATTGTTAGCCACATTCACCAGGGAGACGCGTTCATCTGTGGTTTTTTACGACACACGCAACGGTGGCAAAACATGGAGTATAAGAACCATTCTTCCGATTTCGGGTGAGGTTGGAACAAGTACATCAATTGTTTCATCTGTAGCCGATTCCAACACTGTAATAACAATTCTTCCACAAGACTCAAACCTGGTTGTATTGGAGCGCAATGCGCAACCGCATAGCTCCGGCACGCTTACAAACTTATCATCCGATGCCGCCATTACCCGGGTAGATTTTAAGAACAGCAAAGAAGGCTGGCTGGTTGTTTCCGTTGGTCGTTGTCTTGGCTTTAAGGCTGAGTGTGTGCAGGAAACAACACTACTGGCGACAACAGATGGCGGTCAAACTACGACGGAAATCACACCGCAGATAGAGGCATCCGAAACAGACATACAACCTAACCCTGAATCTGTTGTTATTAGCAAACAGAAAGGTTTTGACAAATGCGCCGCAGATACGGTCAGCCGTATGCAGACATGGTGGAATTCAAGTCCATATTACGACGCAAACATATATATAGGCGGAGTAAATCGTGGTTGTTCACAAGGTAATCTGACATCATCTTGGGTTACTTCGATATTCAATCAAGGCTGGCGTTTGATTCCAACATGGGTGGGACTGCAAGGACCGGGTAGCGTCTGTACAGGTTGCAGTAAGATGAGTACGAACACCTCAACCGCCCGTTCACAAGGTCGCAACGAAGCCGAAGCGGCGGCAAATGCCGCTAATAATTTAGGGCTGCGCTCGCGTTCGATAATCTATTACGACATGGAAAGGTACGATACTACTTCAACAGGCAGAGCCGCTGTGCAAGCATTTATAGACGGTTGGGTTGACCGTCTTGGAGAAAGAGGCTACGACGCAGGGGTTTATGGCTCGCCCAAAAATGCTCTGGAAGATTGGCAAGGAAGCGGTGTCACTCCTCCGCGAGCTGTGTGGATAGCAAAATGGGATGGACGCGAAACAGTTTTTGGCTTGTCGCCTTTGCCTGATGGACTTTGGTGTTGCTCGCAACGCATTCATCAATATCGCGGAGACCACAACGAAACATGGGGCGGTGTTACCTTTAACATAGATAACAATATCTCAGACGGCCCTGTTGCACGCCCGTAAGGCGTTAAAATATCGTAATGTTGCTTTTGGATTGTGAAGGCTTAGGTGTAGCAAAGTCTTTAATCCAAGAGCAACGTCACGAATCAAGAAAAGAAACAATAAATTGAACATAAGACAGAAGAGGCATTCTTACTTTTGCGTCATTTTCAAAGTGAAGGTGTGGGTTTCTGTTTTCTGTTGTCAGATAGCTTGATCTTGAAAAGAGTACAAAGCAGTTGTTGCCGAATATCAACTTGAATTTAAGGAGGTTAGAGTGAGCGATAAACACAATAAGAGTGATAAAAAACCATGTTTAGACGTATCTAGGCGTCGGTTTTTGGGAAATGCCGGAGTCGTTGTTGCGGGAGTTGCCGCGTTAGCGGTCGTGCCTGACGTAGCGGGGCAGAAACTTACGGAACGACCGAAAGCTTTTGTGTCGGACGTTGATTGCGATTGCGGAACAGAGTCTGCAATTCCTTTAATGTCCGCCGCAATGTTTCGAGGTCAATACTTTGGCTTGGCATCGCCGGAATCGGGACCCGGTCTGTTTTCTTTGAATACGGATAAAGCGCAACGAGTAACGCTTGGTTCACAATTAAAGATAGACCTGCCCGAAGGTTTTGTTTTTGCCTCTTTGGGAGTTGTAAACGACCAATTGATTCTTTGTGGAAGCCTTCCGTTTCTCCTGGAGAGTTATGAAGTGGACTATGAAATGAGTGATGACGTTCGCGCTCTGATGAGCGACATTCCGCCCGGATTGCCGACAAGCGGAAAAGGGCGCATTGATGTGACGGGTCTTGAGCCTGCTGTGTTCATAGTAAATCCGCCTTACACCGAAATTCTTTCTTTGCCTGCGATGCCCAAGCGTTCTTTTGCAATCGCAACAGCAGTAACCGAAACAGAAAACGGCGGGTTTGCAGTGATGATTGAACACTCTGACGGGGTGAATGAATCACGCTATGCCTCGGCTGTTGATGTTCTTGAAGAACAAAGAGGGCAATGGGTCACATGGTCTGCGGGTAAGAATTTAGGAGAGAGCGGACCAAATTATTTGACAATTAGCGGTGATGAAATCGCCGTTGGAATAAACACCATGTACCAAAGTTCCAGACTGGTTAAACCCAAACAGGAATTGTCATCGGAGACATTATCCAACATTGCAGCGAATCGAATTCTTTCTCTTGTTAGTTGTGAGGGCGGATTTGCCGCTTTGACAAAGGATGGCAGCAACGCAAGGGTTTGGTTTTCGACGCTTGAAGGAAGATGGGCTGATGGTGGAACAAAACACATAAACCGCGACGAGATTGTGGATGCAGTTACCGTCGGAGGTACTAAGGGACAAGTTATTCTGATTGGTCGCCATGCAGCTCGACTTATAAATATGAACACGACCGTTTTGGGTCGCAAATCAGGAGGTGATACGAATGTCATGTAACAACACAAGCCCGATTATCCGCAGTTCTATCGGTAGTAAATCCCTACACCATCGAACGGGATTTGACAGTTGCGGTTTTGGAACACACGGAGGCACGCACAACGAAGAGTTCAACTCAACCTTTCACAGTTCGTGCACTTCATGGATAAACTATTTCTCCGGTTTAGCGGGCTGGCCCGTAGATTGGGTCGGTGATGTTGGAGTTCTTTCCTGTCGCCCGCCGTCATTGCACGCTCAGGCGCGTGCTTTAGATCTGACGCGCATACAGAATCCCAATGGCGCTTTTATTGACATGAACACACACTGGAATCCAAGCAATAGCTGTATCAATGGCAACCTCGGATTTGTACGACACTATATCGCAGTTGCCGCGAGTCTGCGGCGATATGTAGGAACAGTATTAACGGCATGGTATAACTCTGACCACCACAACCACATACACTTTGACAACGGAACATCGGTAGGTCCGATACGCACAACTGCCAGAACGGATGCTACATTGATTCAAGCTGTGTGCAGATACATGAATAACGAGAGCATAGTCATAGATGGTGATTGGGGACCTGCCACTGAAGGCGCATATGGACGATTACTGACCAAAGTGCGTATGCAATGCAGGAATCCTAAGGGCAATACATCGGATGCTCTGTTGCTCCTGGATAGAATAGTTCAGAGTGCCATACGTGGACAGACTGTCGGCGGTTTTGTTGGTCCATGCTAAATCGAAACACACCGTATCGGCGTATCAAATCAACATAAATCTTTACAACCCGACGCTCCGCGGTATCAGCTTTAGTTAAGGTTTCGTGCAGGGTTAAAGCACAACTAAAGTTGATATTGCGAAGTGTCGGATTGTAAGGGGTAATTTTGACCTTGTGAAGGTTTAGGTAATCGGTCAGTTATTGGGGGTAAAAGTAGAACAGGCTGCCAGCCTGTTGAAGAAAACCTTAATGAAAAGAGAATCAGCAGGCTGCCAGCCTGCTGTACGCCCCCAATAACTGACCGATTAC
>Ga0187893_10010960_pt1 | contig 13306 bp, 16 predicted proteins | sample MA1701074metaG_FD_139574 | JGI IMG/M metagenome (GOLD analysis project Ga0187893, IMG submission 139574) | White microbial mat communities from a basaltic lava cave in the Kipuka Kanohina Cave System on the Island of Hawaii, USA - MA170107-4 metaG ...
ACCAGGTTTTAGGAGAGGTTCTTAGTTGTCACCCTGATCCCGCAAAGCGGGAGAAGGGTCTCAGGGGGAGATGCTTCTCCCGCTTTGCGGGATCAGAAAGACATTTTTCGGATGGCTACGGTGTCACGATGCGCCCTTGCCACAGCCTTTCGCGTTGAAATTTTCTTCATCGTCCAACAGTATCGCCTCCGCATCAAACGGAATGGAGGGTTCCAAACCATGAACGGTCAAATGCTCGACGCTGCGCGGTGGACGTTGTTGGCGGCGTTGGTTGTGACGTTCGGTTGCGGCAGTGGCAACGGCGGCGGGCGCGTTGAGTTCGCCGAACAGGGCGTGACGTTGGAGTTGCCGCCCGATTGGAGACGCGACCCGAAAAGCCCTCACTTGATCGTCGGGCGCTCCAATCCCGACGACAATCTTGGCACTGTGGAGCGCTCGCCGTTGCAGGGTAAATCGCTCGAAGCTTACGTGGACGAGATGCTCAAAACGGGCGGGCGCGTGCAATCGCGGACTGCAATGAAAATCAGCGGATGCGATGCGGTGGAAGTGATTTCGCACGCGGCGTATTCGCTGGCGGAGGTTTTCATCGTGAAGAACGGCAGCGTGATTCGCGTGTCGTTCCGCGCGTTGCCCGACGATTTCAAGAAGCAGGAAGCCGCGTTTCATAAAACGTTCCAGTCCATCACCGTCAGATGACAACACTGCGCGACGAACATTTTCCTCGCGCTGTTTACGTTACGCTCAATACCAAACAGGAGTAACAGAATGCGCCAACAGTCCGTTGAATTTCTCAAGCAACTCGTCAATACCCCCAGCCCATCGGGGTTCGAGGCGGCGCTGCCTGGCAACGGCACGAGCGGACAGCGGGTCTGGCTCGATTACGTGAAGCAGTTTGCCGACGAAGTCGGCTCGGACGCTTACGGCAACTGCTACGGCGTCATCAACAAGGGCGGTTCGCCGCGCGTGATGCTCAGCGGGCACGCCGACGAAATCGGACTCATCGTCAGCTACATCAACGGCGACGGTTACGTCTATCTGCGCCGCATCGGAGGCGTGGACGCCGCCATCACGCGCGCGCAACGGCTCACGATTCACACGGCGAAAGGTCCCGTCTTCGGCGTCGTCGGTTCCATCGCGCCGCACATGCAGAATTACGCGGGCGACGGTCAGCAGCAGAAGCCGCCGAAGATTCACGAGTTGTTCGTGGACATCGGCGCGAAAGACAAAAAAGAAGCGCAAAAACTCGTCAGCATCGGCGACCCCGCAACACTGGTGGATGAATTCCAAGTGCTGCGCGGAGACCGCGTGGTGGCGCGCGGGTTCGACAACCGCATCGGCACGTTCGCATCCGCGGATGCGTTGCGGCTGGTGTCGGAAAGGAAATCGTCGTTGAAAGCGGAAGTCTACGCTGTCTCCAATGTGCAGGAAGAAGTCGGCTTGTTCGGCGCGCGGCAAATCGCTTACACGCTGAAACCTGATGTCGCCGTGGTCGTGGACGTGTGCCACGCGACAGACATTCCGAACGTGCCCGCGACAGTGTTTGGCGAAGTGAAGCTCGGCGGAGGTCCGAGCATTTCGCACGGCGGTCCTGCGCATCCGCAAGTCGTGGCGCGACTCAAGGAAGTGGCGAAGAAACAGAAAATCAGCCTGCAACCCGAAGCCGCGGGCGGCGCGGGCGGCACAGACACCGACGCGATTTTCTGGACGCGCGGCGGAATCCCGAGCGCATTGGTGAGTTTGCCGAACCGTTATATGCACAGTCCCGTCGAGATGATTCACTTAAAAGACCTTGAGCAAATCGCGCAGTTGCTGGCGTCGTTCAGTTTGTCGCTCAAGAAGGGCGAGAAGTTTCGTTCGCCATTGCAAACCGCAGCGCAGATATAGCGGTGATTTGAAATTGTAGGGCGGGAATGCCCCGACGAAGGAGGGGTTTCCCGCCGTTGGGTTACAAGTTGATGTTGTAATGAGAGGATACGGCGCGAAACCCCGCAGGAGCGGGGCATTCGCGACCTACAACAATGAGCGAGACTCTATTGCCACAATGCAAACACCTAAGACGGATTCCAGTGTGGTTGCCGCTCGAACAATCCGTTGTTTATTTTGTGACCGCATGTTGTCACCAACGGCGCAGGATTTTTGAGGAGGCAGAGAACGCGCGCATCGGGGCGGAATGTTTGCGCGACATCGCAGCGCGTTACGAATGGAACGTGCTGAATGCCTGTTTTATGCCCGACCATTTTCACATGCTCATTTCACCCTTGAAGGAGCGCGAGCAGAAATTGTCGGGGTTCATGCAAGCGTGGAAAAGCAGCGTGACGTTGCGACTACGGCAAAGCGGTATCGAGGGTGAAATCTGGCAGAAAGAATTTTTTGATCGTTTGCTCCGTAGCGATGAGAGCATGAGTGAGAAGTGGGCGTATGTCGTGGAAAATCCGTTGAAAGAAGGGCTGTCCATTGACGTGGAATCTTATCCCTTCATCGGCACTCCAGAGGAAATTTTGGAGAAAATTAGCAAGGCGGAGGCGGCGCGAAACCCCGCAGAAGCGGGGCATTCGCGCCCTACAAATTTCAAATGACCGAACAAAATTACAAGGTTCAACTCCCCGTTTTCGAGGGTCCGCTGGATTTGCTGCTCTACCTCATCAAGAAGGAGGAGGTGGACATCTACGACATCCCCATCGAGCGCATCACGACGCAATATATGGAATATCTCAGCGTGATGCGGTTGCTCAATCTCGACATTGCGGGCGAGTTCATTGTGATGGCGGCGACGCTGATGTATATCAAGAGCCGCATGCTGTTGCCCGCCGACCAGCAGGTGCGCGACGAGCAGGAGGATGAGGGCGTTGACCCACGCTGGGAATTGATTCGCCAACTCGTCGAATACAAAAAATTCAAAGGCGCAGCGGAACAATTGCAAAAGATGGCCTCGGACCAGGAAAATCTTTTCGTGCGGCAGGGAATGGAAATTGAAACCGCGCCTGAGGAAGAAGTCGCGATGGGCGACGTGAGTTTATTCGATTTATTGAATGCGTTTAAGGAAACGCTCAAGCGCGTGGAGGAACGCGAGGATTTTCGAGAAATCTCCGACGAGCGTTTCACGGTGACGGATAAAATCGGGGAAATCATTTTCCTGCTGAAAGAACGCGACTCAGTGCTGTTCCACGAATTGTTTTCCAAGCTGGCGTCGCGCGCGGAAATCGTAGTGACATTCCTCGCGCTGTTGGAATTGATTCGGCTCAAACAAATCCGCGTGCGGCAGGGAGACCATTTTGGGGAGATTGAGATTTTGAAAGCCGTCACCAATTGATACGCATTTTGTTTAACCGCAGAGGCGCAGAGGACGCAGAGAGCGGAAACGAGCCACGAATGAACACGAATAACCACCAATGTTTAATCATTCGTGCAGATTCGTGTGGATTAGTGGCTAATTAATCCTCCGCGAACTCCGCGCCTCTGCGGTGAGAAAGAACTTATGGAACTCAAACAAGTCATCGAAGTGTTGATTTTTCTGTCGCAAAAACCGCTCACGGCGAAGGACATTCGCGGCATCCTCAACGACGCTGCGGAAACGGGCGGCGCGTTCAAGGGCGTGAAGGACGCCGCCATCGCCGCGGCGATTCAGGAATTGACCTCCGAATACGCATCGAACAACCGCAGTTTCACAATTCAGGAAGTCGCGGGCGGTTATCGCCTCATCACCAAACCCGAATTCGCGCCGTGGGCGAAACAACTCGCCGAACAACGCAAATCCGCGCATCTCTCGCAACCTGCGCTTGAGACGCTCGCCATCGTCGCCTACCGCCAGCCCATCACACGCGCGGAAATCGAAGCGGTGCGCGGCGTGAACGTGGACGGCGTGATGAAAACGCTGCTCGAACGCAACCTTGTCACCATCACAGGCCGCAGCAAACAACCTGGCGCGCCGTTGCAATACGGCACAACGCAGAAATTCCTCGAACATTTCGGGCTGCGCTCGCTCGACGACATGCCGCAGTCGGCGGAATTGAAAATGAAACCGTTGCCGCCGCCAAAAGAAAAACCCGCGCCTGAACCAAAGACGGTTGCGTCAGAAGCAACAACACAATCAGCCGCGCCAGAATCCGCGCCCCCAAAACAGTCAAATTAGTTCTGTTTGCTCGGACGTCCCTAAAATCTGGGGAGCGCACGCGCCCCGCGTGCGGTGACGGACGCCTCGTCCGTAACATTCCGCCCCGATGTTCCACGCGAGGGCGCGCGGAACAACACGCGGGGCGCGTGTGCTCCCCATCATGTCGCTTCACCCTATCGCTGAATCTTGACCGACGAGTTTTTTCCGCCTCGTGAAAATTCCAGCGTGAGGACATCGCCCTTTTTCGCGTCGGCAAGCGAGGCGGTGGAATTTCCCCGTTGTAGCGGGGCTTCTGTGAAGCGCCGATCCATTTGCACTCGTTATGTTCACTTTCGCGCCAGTTGAATCCTTGGGCGTGGAGTTTGATGGCGAGGTCGAGGAGCCATTGCAAGGTAGGACAAGCTTCCAGCTTGTCCCTCGATTTCATCCGCAAGCTGGAAGCTTGCGCTACCTTCTGCTCATACAGATAAAAAATGGCGATGAGGGATTCGAACCAGCGGAATTGCCCCCAATTAAATAAGGGGGCGCCGTCTATGTGGCGCTCGATTTTGCGGAGGGCTTTTTGTAAGGCGGTGATGGCGCGGGGGTCGGCTGTGGCGTCGTGCCATTGGACGAGGACTTTGGTGGCGAGGAGTTGTCCCCATAAATCGTAACGGGCGTCGGGTTGGGCGGTGGCGTGGGCGACCATTTCTTTGGGGCCGAGCCAGCCGTCGTCGTGTTGGTGCGTGAGGATGTAGTCGAGGTAGCGCGTGACTTTGGCTTTGAGGGCGGGGTCGTCGAGGAGGAAGGCGAGTGGGAGGACGCCGTCGAGCCAATAGGGGGCGCGTTCCCAGCCCTCGGTGTTGCCGCCGAACCAGCGGCTGTCTTTGATGTCGGGCCAGAAGTCGTCGAGGTGTCCGCTGAGGCCGTGGGCTTGGATGCGGAGTTGGTCGAGTAGCCAGCCACGGGGTTTGATGGCGGTGAGGGGGAGTGGGAGGAAGGCGGGAGGGTGAAGGGAGCGGAGCGTAAAGCGAGAATTCATTTGAAGGAATTTTTGGGCAGAGGCGGGATTTTCGTCAACAACGTGTTCCACATATTTAACTGATTGGCGCCGCCGTTCGAGATAAAGACACTTGGCTGGAAAAAAGTCGCCAAACATTGCATACTTCTGGTAGAAAACAGCGGGGAGTTGCATCTGCAACAGGGACGGGAATATGAAAAAAATTAAATACCAACTGCGGCTCAAAGGACTCTCGACGCCCAGTGGGACGATTTCTGTCCGTGCGTTGAAGGAAGTCTGTGATCTTTTGCAAGAAGCGTCGGAGCGCGGATTGCGCCTCGCCGTCGAGGGAAACAGCGTTAAGGCGGGGCGTTTTCCAAAATGGTTGACGGATTCCTTGGATCTCACAATTACGGGGATGGAAAAAGGGTCAACAGTCTTGGACATCGAAGCTCCCGCCTTGGGCGAAACGGCGGCGGAACATATTGGACAAAAAGACTTTTGGTATGTTGCGCCAGAGCCGAACGACACGGCGTTGACATTAATGACTCGCTCCGTTGCGGACACGACAGCAGAAAATTTGGAAAGTGACACTTATGACGCTGGCGTTTTGTCGAGCCTACTGAAATTCAAGCCGTTTCTGAAAAATGTCGCAGACAGAGTTGAATTGAAACGTCTGGATAGAAGGACGGAACGGTTCGCGATAGCGGAAAAGGAGATCGAGAAGATCCAACGCCTCAAGACGCGAACACCTGAACCGACAGCATTTATCGTTTCTGGAACTGTGGATGTCATTGAGCACAACAAGAAAAGATTTCATCTCGTATTGAGCAACGGCGAATTACTACTCGGAACAATAGACCCTGAATTTCTGAGCGTCGAAGACATGCGCAGGTTTTGGGGACAGAAAGCAACTGTCAAGGGCATGGTTCACTTCCGACCGTCTGGGAAAGCGCGACTTATCGAGGCTCATGTCATTAAACCGATGGAAAACGGCGAAGAAATGTTCGCTGCGATGCCGCAGCAGCAAACGGAGGCGGACTTCACGCGCACACTGTCAAAGTCGGCTGAACAACGTGATTGGCTAAAAAACATTTGGGGAAAGTGGCCAGGGGACGAATCCATTGAGGACTTGCTGAACGCGCTAAAACAGAACTGATCCTGAATCATGGGGAACTTTATTCTCGATACTGGAATTCTAGTCGGCTACGTCCGAGGCGCTGGTTTTGCTGAATACGTTGAGAAAAAGTTTGCGCTGTCAACGCCGCCCAATGTGCCTTTGATTTCGGTTGCCAGCAAAGGCGAGATTTACTCGCTGGCTATTCAGTTTGGATGGGGTGATCAAAAGAAGCAGGACTTGGATGCGCTTTTGCGGCGGATACCGTCTGTTGACATTTCTAACGACCGCATCATCCACCGTTACGCAGAAATTGACGCCTATAGCCAAGGGAAAAATCCTGAAAAACCGCCACCCGCGGGCATGACTTCGCGGAACATGGGGAAAAATGATCTCTGGATTGCCGCGACTGGTTCAGTTCTAAACGCCACCTTATTGGCTATTGATCATGACTTCGATCATCTGGACGGCGTGTTCTTAAATGTCGTTTACATTGATCAGCGCCTCAAAGGTTCGGACGTTTAACAAGACGTGTCCTATTCGCTCGGTAACTTATAGTCGGCTTCGTCTCTGAAGCCGCCTCGAATCTTGGTCGAGGTCAGGGACGACCTCGACTACTAATTAGATTTTTTCGGTGCGCCCAACGGTCGCGCCCTATCCTTCAGTCTAGTCGCGGACGTTTCCAAAAAGTTCGTCGAGACCGTCAAGCACAGTTTGCACTTCGTCGTCGGTCACCTTTGCAATCCGCGAACCAAAGCGTGAGGCGTCGAGCGTGCGCACTTGAAAAATTTTTGCCCACGAGCGTTTGGGCAATTTCACCGAGTGAATTTCCATCGTGAAGGGAAAACCTGCGCGCGGTTCTTGGCTGGTGAGCGGGACGACGATGGGCGTTTCGGAGGCGCGGTTGAATTCGTCAACGCTCAAAATCAAGACGGGACGCTGACCTGCTTGTTCGCGTCCGCGCGTCGGGTCGAGGTTCGCCCACCAAATTTCGCCTCTCAATAATCGGGCCACGGCACTCCTCCGTCACCGAATTCCGCCGCCATCGCTTTTTCTTCTTTGGGATTGAGCTTCGCGAGTTCGCGCCGAAAACGGGCGCGCCGCTCATCGCGAGTGAGTTGCTGGATTGCCGAAGCGATTGCTCGACTGCGATTCGGGAACAGACCTTCGCGCACGAGCTTGTCCACTTTGGCAAGCAACTCCTCCTCGATGGTGATGGCGATTTTCTCAGTGCTCATGGCATGATAAAGTATCATACCGAAAGGTGGAGTCAATTCTGTTGATGATTTCGCCGAACTTCCCCAAATTGGAGGGACGCGCTCTGTCGCGTCCGATTCGCCAATGCGGTCACGACGGAGCGTGACCCTCCAACTCGCTCTGCGTCAATCTTCTGAATCAAAATGGGGAATGTCTGATGATTTCGTCGCGTGAGGGCACGCGGACTTCCGTTCAATCACAGGCACGGAGGCCTCTGCTACCAATTCATTCGCCGCGTGAGGGCACGCGGCCTACAGTGCAGAGTTACTTCTTGGATTTTTCGCGCACCCACTGCGACAACTCGACGGTAGTGTCGTATCTGGCTAATGGTGTGATGAGGTAGATGGCTTGGAAGTGTTGGAGGACGGCGTCTGCCATTTCGCGGGCGATGGTGACGCCTTCGCGTTTGCCGTCTTCGCGCCGACGAGCGGTGCTTGATGCTCGATAAGACGGAAACGAAGGATGCGCTTAAGCGCCGACTTTTTCTTTCAGACTTTTGCCGCTGACAGAAAGGATTTCTTCGCCGTTCTTTTCGCTGAGCTTGAGAAAGACATCGCCGACTTGGATTCGCTTGTTTTTTGCGCCTGCTTTTCTGACGATTTCCAGCAGTATCCGCAGAGTCGCCACGAAAGCGTCTTCTTGAGCGGAGGGCTTCGCCGTTCGTTTGTGCGGACGGCGTCTGCGGTTGCCCCTGACTGCGAGCACACCGAAAGCTTCGTGCTTTGCCAACTCTTCCATGTCAATCGAGTGCTTCATGCCAGTAGTATGCCGTCGTTTCTGAATTTCTCAAGCAACTCTTTGGCTCGATTGGTTTCCAGACTGTAGATGAAATAACCCGCCCTCGATTTTCTCGTGTGCCGCCGCATACCCAATCTTTCATAAAAAGTCTGCGCGCCCGACAAACTTTCCAGCCAGAGGCGACCTTCCATCCCCCGCTCAAAGCTTCGCAAAATCGCTACGCTGAAGAGCGCCACACCAACAAACTTCAGTCCGCTTTCTAGTGAGCGGTTCGCTGGATTCGCTGCAAGGTAGTCAATCCCCAAGCTGCGCTCGCCAGCAACCCGATGTCCCTCCAAATCCAGCACCATAAGACCTTGAAGCGTCTGATCGACGCGGGCGGAATAGCACTCAAGCCGCCCTTCCGACTGAAGGCACTCAAAGTAATTGCTTTCCCAATCCCAATTCTCGTCTTCGTCGGTCTTGTGGTATTGCCAGCCACGTTGAAGTTCCAAGTCGAAGATTGTGGTTGGTTGAATGAATCCTTGAACCGATGCACCCGTCGCTTTGTGGGTGAGTTGAATCGGGAGAGGGAAATTCATTTGAATCCGAGGCGAAAGTTAATGGCGCGCGGGGACACTCGTAGCTACTTTTTCGATTTCTCGCGCACCCATTGGGAGAGTTCGACGGTGGTGTCGTATCTGGCGAGGGGGGTGATGAGGTAGATGGCTTGGAAGTGTTGGAGGACGGCGTCTGCCATTTCGCGGGCGATGGTGACGCCTTCGCGTTTGCCGTCTTCGGCTTCTTTGCCGCGCATTCTGTCTTGGATGCTCTGGGGGATCTCGATGCCTGGGACTTCGTTGGCGAGGAATTGGGTGTTGCGGGAGTTGAGCAACGGCATGACGCCGACGAGGACGGGGACGCCGAATTTTTCGGTGGCGCTTTTCGTCGCTTTGGCGAGGGCGGGGTCGTAGATGGGTTGGGTCATGATGAATTGCGCGCCTGCGGCGAGTTTTCGTTCGAGGCGTTTGACCTGTCCGTCCATGTTTTTGACGTTGGGGTTGAAGGAGCAGCCGATGATGAAGCGGGTGCGGAATTTGAGGGGGCGTCCCGTGAGGGTTTGCCCTGAGTTGAGTCGGCAAATCGCGTTGATGAGCGAGACGGAATTCAAATCGTAAACCGACGACGCTTCAGGCACGTCGCCAAATCGGGCGGGGTCGCCTGTGATGGCGAGGACGTGATGGAGACCGAGCGCCGCCATGCCCATCAACTCGCTTTGGGTGCCGATGGAGTTGCGGTCGCGGCAGGAGAGGTGGATGACACAGGGGAGGTCGGCTTGTTGTTGCACCATGTGACCGAGCGCGACGTTGCTCATGCGGAGGATGGCGAGGGAGTTGTCAGCGAGGGTCATGAAATCCGTGCCCGCGGTTTTGAGGGCTTTGGCGCCTTGGACGATTTTTTCGTAGTCCATGTTGCGCGGCGGGTCCAGCTCGGTGACGATGACGGTTTTTTTCTTCACGAGGTCGAGCAACGTTTCGCCTGTGACTTCGACGGGTTGCGGGCGGCGTTCGCGCGGAGTGATGGAGATGACGGTTTTGGTGGTGACGGGGCGCATGCCGCGGACGGCGCGGGCGATGGCGGCGGTGTGGGCGGGGTTTGTGCCGCAACAGGAGCCGACGAGGCGGACGCCTTCCTCGACGAGTTGGCGGGCGGTGTCACCCAAGTATTCGGGCGAAGTGTGGAAGACGAAGCGTTGGTTGAAGAATTGGGGGCGGCCTGAGTTGGGGTAGGCGCTGAGGAGCATGCCGTCGTCCAGCGCAACGCGGCGGATGATTTGGAGCGTGCCGTGCGGACCGTTGAGGCAGTTGACGCCGACGACGTCCGCGCCTGCGTCGCGCAGTTTTTTGAAGGCGTCCACGACGCTGACGCCGCCGCCGTAAGTGAAGCCGTCTTCGGTGAAGGACATCGAGGTGAGGACAGGGCGGGTTTGGTCGAGTTGCTTTGCGATGCGAAGACCGAGGAGAAGATCGTCGAGGTCGGAGTAGGTTTCGAGGAAGAGGACATCCACGCCCGATTCGATGAGCGGGGCGATGTGGGCGCGGAGGATGGATTCGCGCTCGGAGTGCGGCGGCGCTTCCTGGTTGGGAACGCTGATGGGACCGACGGAGCCAGCGACGAAGACGTTTTTGCCTGCGGCTTCGCGCGCGCGGTGGACGCCTGCGCGGTTGATGTCGGTGGCTTTTTCCGCGATGGCGTAGTAGCGCAGTTTCCACGGGTTCGCGCCCCAGGTGTTGGTCTCGATGATTTGCGCGCCTGCCGCGACGTAATCGGCGTGGAGTTGGCGCACCATGTCGGGGTGCGTGACGTTGTATTCCTCGGTGCAAACGCCGTTGGGCGCGCCGCGTTCGATGAGCAACGTGCCAATCGCGCCGTCGCCGACGAGGATTTCGCTGCGAAGCTTTTCGAGGAAGGCGGGCATTATATATATGGGGTCGCGCTGGGCGGTGTTGGTAACACAAAAGGCGGGAGACGGAAAGAAAAAGGGGAGCGCACGCGCCTCGCGTGCAGTTTTCGTCGCCTCGACGAAAACATTTCAGGAATCAATGTGATGGACGAGGGCGTCGGTCACGGCACGCGAGGCGCGTGCGCTCCCTCAAATACAGGACTCGCGGAACTGTTTCCATAGCCGACGGAAGCGGCTTTCGTAAATCAAATCGTAGAGCGCCATTTTTTCGGGAAAGTAGCGCGCGACATCAGTGCGGAGGGCGAGGCGTTGGATGTTGATTTGTTCTTCGGTGCAATCGGTGGAGAGAATGAGGAAGCAGATGCGCTCGACATCGCGTTGGAATTTGCGGGTGATGCGCTCCTGCCATACTGCTTCGTCGTTGCTCATGGGAAAAGATAGCATATGGGAAGGCCGTCGCAACCGAAGGAGAGGAACGGAATCTAGCCACGAATGGACACGAATCAGCACGAATGCAGAAAATATCCGCGTCCATTGGCGTCCATTCGCGGTTTAATCTTCCGCCCGTCTGCGTTACCGTGTGCAAAGGTGATTTTATGGTGACGATTATTTGCGACCGTTGCGGGCAGCCGATGGACAAAGGGCAACTGCGGTATGTGGCGAAGATTCAGGTGTTCGCGGCGTATGACCCGCTGGACATTTCGTTCGACGATTTGACGAAAGACACGCGCGCGGAAATCAGGAAACTGCTCAAGCAGATGGAGGGCAGGAGCGAGGAGGAGTTGATGAAGGAGGTTTTCACCGCATTCGAGTTCGATTTGTGCCCGAAGTGCCAGCGCGAATATGTGAAAGAGCCGTTGCCGTCCGCCGCGTGAATGAGGGCGTTTTCAATCTTGTGCTATACTGCCGCGCCGATGAATCACGACGCTTCCAACGAACCGACTGACAGCGCGCCGCAACCGCCGTCGCCCGACGAAATCCAGCGCAAGCTGCAGGAATTCATGCGCGAGCAATACGGCGACCGCGTGCAGGTTGCCGCCGTGACGCAGCCCGAAAACATCCAGACGGGCGAGATGGGCGAGGAAACCAAGCGCCGCCGCAAGCGCGCCTTCGAGTTCGGTTACAAGCCCAAGGACATCAAGGCGTATCTTGATCGTTTTGTCATCAAACAGGACGACGCGAAAAAGGTGCTCTCCATCGCGGTCTGCGACCACTACAACCACGTCAAGCAATGCGCGTCCGAGCACAGCGAAAAATGCCTGGATTACGCGAAGCAAAACGTGCTGTTGCTCGGACCGACGGGCGTCGGCAAGACCTACCTTATTCGCTGCGTTGCCGACCTCATCGGCGTGCCGTTCGTCAAGGCGGACGCGACGAAATTCAGCGAGACGGGTTACGTCGGCGGCGACGTGGAAGACCTTGTGCGCGAACTGGTGCACCGCGCCGACGGCGACGTGAAACTTGCCGAATACGGCATCATCTATATTGACGAGGTGGACAAGATTTCCTCAATGCCAAACGCGTCGGGGCGCGACGTGAGCGGGCGCGGCGTGCAATCCAACCTGCTCAAGCTGATGGAGGAAACCGAGGTGCCGCGCCGTTCGCAGATGGATTTGCAGGGGCAATTGCAGGCGGCGATGGAATTTCAGCGCAGCGGCAAATCCAAGCGCGAAGTCATCAACACGCGCCACATCCTCTTCATCGTCAGCGGCGCGTTCGACCGTCTCGATGACATCGTGCGCCGCCGTCTGCGGGAAACGTCCATCGGATTCGCCGCGAAACCCGCGCGGGATTTGACGGAGAGCGACCTGTTGCGCCAGACCACCACGCGCGACCTGATTGATTTCGGATTCGAGCCAGAGTTTGTCGGGCGCCTGCCCGTGCGCGTCGTGTGCGACCCGCTGGGGGTGGACGATCTGTTCCACATCCTGAAGAATTCCGAAGGCTCGGTTGTGCGCCAGTATGTGAAGGCGTTCGAAGCGTTCGGCATCGAGATCATGTTCGCCGACGACGGGTTGCGCGCCATTGCGGAGCAGGCGGCGAAGGAGCACACGGGCGCGCGCGCATTGATGACGGTGTGCGAGCGGGTGCTGCGCGATTTCAAATTCGAGTTGCCCTCCGCGCACGTCAAACGCTTCGCCCTCACGCGCGTCGTCGTGGAGAATCCGCGCGCGCAATTGCAGCGCATCCTCGACGAGCCGAGCCACGAGGACGCCGCCGTGTCGCTGCAACTGGTGCGCGAGTTCGCGACGCAGTTTTCCGCCGCGCACGGGTTGAAAATCCGTTTCACGGATGAAGCCGCCGCCGCCCTCGCCCGCCGCGCCGCGACGGACAACAAGCCCGTGCGCCTGTTGTGCGCCGAGTTATTCAAGGATTACGAGTTCGGCTTGAAGCTCATCAAGAAAAACACGGGCACCAGCGAGTTCGAGTTGCCGCTGGACGCGGTGAACGCGCCCGACAAATTCCTCAGCGAGTGGGTGGTCGCCGTGTATCGGCAGAACGAGAAAGCCGAGTGAGCGCGCGCTTCTGGCGGACGCCGCACAGACATTCCCCATTTTGATTCAGAAGATTGACGCAGAGCGAGTTGGAGGGTCACGCTCCGTCGTGACCGTCCCGCGAAGCGGGAGACGCGACAGAGCGCGTCCCTCCAATTTGGGGAAT
>Ga0187893_10010961_pt1 | contig 13305 bp, 13 predicted proteins | sample MA1701074metaG_FD_139574 | JGI IMG/M metagenome (GOLD analysis project Ga0187893, IMG submission 139574) | White microbial mat communities from a basaltic lava cave in the Kipuka Kanohina Cave System on the Island of Hawaii, USA - MA170107-4 metaG ...
GGCATGGTGGAGCTCGGCGAGGACATCTTCCTGAAGCCGGTGAGGAAGGGCTTGCCCAAGTACCACGCCGCGCTCGCCGACATGGTGGCGAACCCGCGCTCGGCCACCGTGATGGGCCTGCTCGACGAGGCGCGGCTCGCGCGCGCGCGCGGGCAGAAGGCGGCGCAGCAGGCCGGCTCGGTGAAGACGATGTTCGGCAAGGCGCGCGACTGGTTCTTGGGAAATTTTTGAGTTTTTGATCGAGGGTCCGCGACGAGACCCGGTGGTGACCCGTTCGGCAACTGCAATCGACGAAGGAGCAAGCGAGATGGCGATCGAGATGATCGAGGAATTCGACCAGGGGACGCAGATCAAGGTGATCGGCGTGGGTGGCGGCGGCGGCAACGCGGTCGAACACATGATCAACGAGTGCGTGCAGGGGGTGGATTTCGTCTGCGCCAACACCGACGCGCAGGCGCTCAACCGCTCGGCGGCCAACCATCTGATCCAGCTCGGCTCGACCGGCCTCGGCGCGGGCGCCAAGCCCGAGGCGGGGCGCGCCGCGGCCGAGGAAGCGATCGACCGCGTGCGCCAGGCGATCGCCGGTGCGCACATGCTGTTCATCACCGCGGGCATGGGCGGCGGCACCGGCACCGGCGCCGCGCCGGTGATCGCGCGCGTCGCCAAGGAGATGGGCATCCTGACGGTGGGCGTCGTCACCAGGCCGTTCGAGTTCGAGGGCGTGCGCCGCGCCAAGGCGGCCGACGCCGGCATCACCGAACTGGAGGCCAACGTCGACTCGCTGATCGTGATCCTCAACGACAAGCTGCTCGACGTGCTCGGCGACGACGTGACGCAGGACCAGGCCTTCGCGCACGCCAACGACGTGCTGAAGAACGCGGTCGGCGGTATCAGCGACATCATCCACATCCCGGGCCACGTCAACGTCGATTTCGAGGACGTGAAGACCGTGATGAGCGAGCCCGGCAAGGCGATGATGGGCACCGCTCAGGCGGGCGGCCCGGACCGCGCCACGAAGGCGGCGGAGCACGCGGTCGCGTGCCCGCTGCTCGAAGGCATCGACCTTTCGGGCGCGCGCGGCGTGCTGGTGCTGATCGCTGCCAACCGCAACACGTTCAAGCTCTCCGAGAGCCGCAACGCGATGAACACGATCCGCCGCTACGCGGCCGAGGACGCGCACGTGATCTACGGCACCGCGTACGACGAGTCGCTCGGCGACCAGCTGCGCGTGACGGTGATCGCGACCGGCCTTTCGCCGGCGCGCCAGCGCGCGCAGACGCCGATGACCGTCGTGCACTCGGCGCCGGTGCAGCGCACCGGCACCGACAACCTGCCGGTCGCGAACCAGCCCGTGCAGGCGCTGCAGACGGCCGCGCCGCACGACTACGGCAGCCTCAACGTGCCGAGCGTCTGGCGCACCGGGCGCGCCTCGGCGAAGGTCGACGCGCTCGCGAGCAACGGGATGGACGAGATCGAGATCCCGGCGTTCCTCAGGAAGCAAGCCGATTGAACGCGTCGGCACCCTCTCCCCTCCGGGCAGAGGGCAAGGTGAGGGGCCGCGCGCCGAGTCGCGGCCCCATTCCTAGAATTCGACCCGCATGCTCCACCAACGCACCCTCAAATCCCTCACCCGCGCCGTCGGCGTCGGCCTGCACAGCGGGCAGAAGGTCGAGCTGACCTTGCGTCCCGCGCAGCCCGACACCGGGATCGTGTTCCGCCGCGTCGACCTGCCGTCGCCGGTCGATATCCCGGTCTCGGCGAGCGCGGTCACCGATACGCGCCTTGCCTCGACGATCTCGGCCGGCGGAGACCCGGGCGCGCCGAAGGTGCACACGGTCGAGCACCTGATGTCGGCCTGCGCCGGGCTCGGCATCGACAACCTGATCATCGACATCACGGCCGAGGAGGTGCCGATCCTCGACGGCTCGGCCGCGTCGTTCGTGTTCCTGCTGCAGAGCGCCGGCATCGAGCTGCAGAACGCGGCCAAGCGCTTCCTGCGCGTGACGCGCGCGGTCGAGGTGCGCGAGGGCGAGGGCGAGGCACTGATGTGGGCGCGGCTCGAACCGTTCCACGGCTTCAAGCTCTCGTTCGAGATCGCGTTCAACCACCCGGCGGTGGACCAGACCGGGCAGCGCGTCGAGTTCGACATGGGGTCGGGCCGCTACAAGCGCGACATCGCTCGCGCGCGCACCTTCGGCTTCACCCGGGACGTCGAGATGATGCGCGCGCGCGGCCGCGCGCTCGGCGGCGGGATGGACAACGCGATCGTCGTCGACGACTACCGGGTGCTCAATGCCGAAGGGCTTCGCTACGACGACGAGTTCGTCAAGCACAAGATCCTCGACGCGATCGGCGACATGTACATGGCCGGCAAGCCGATGCTCGGCGCCTACAGCGGGTTCAAGAGCGGCCACGCGCTGAACAACAAGCTGCTGCGCGCGCTGCTCGCCGACGCGCGCAACCACGAGTGCGTCACGTTCCAGGACGAGACCCGCGCGCCGTCGGGGTTCGGCGAGCTGGCGCCGGCTTGGTAGGCGGGCCGGTGCGCGCGGCGGGCGATGCTGATCTTCCGCCTCGTCTTCGGCCTGCTGCTGGTGGCGGCCGTGTTGTGCTTCGCGATGTACATCGGCACCCGCGACGTGGCGTGGCGGCGCCGCGGGCTCGTGATCCTCAAGTGGGCGGTGCTCGCCGGGCTCGCTTTTTTCGCGGTGCTGCTGCTCGAGGACCTGGCGGCCGCGCTTTGACGCGATAGCGGGCCTTGTTCTCCTGGACCGAGGGCGGCGCCATGGGCCGGCCTTCGAGCCAGTTGACGACTGCAAGCCCCGGAACACGCTCGAACTCGCGCGTGTTCCCGGTGACGACGGTCAAGCCTGCGAACAGCGCCTGCGCTGCGATCAGGAGATCGTTGGGCCCGATCGTGCGGCCGCGCCGCTCGAGCAGGCTGCGCAGCTCGCCGTACTCGCGATCCGCATCCCTATCCAGCGGCAGCACGGGCAACAACGCGAGGGCGGCGTTCAACCGTTCGCTCAGCTTCGCCGACTTCGCCTTGGCCGCCCCGTAGCGCAGCTCGCAGGCGACGACGATGCTCGTGCAGATCGTTTCCTGCCCGACGTGCGCGATGTGCGCTGCGACGGCGCCGCGCGGACGGCGCAGCAAGTCGGAAACGACGTTCGTGTCGAGCAGGTAGCGTAGCCGGGACATGCGCGGCGCGACGCGCTACAGCTCGACCGGCTCGATCGGCAACTCGTCGACCTGCGGGAACGCCTCGTCGAGCGGCTCCAGCGTGTCCAGCCACGCGAGCAGCGACCGTGGCGGAGCCGGCCGCAGCACCAGCGCATCGCCTTCGCGCGTCAACAACGCCTCGGTTCCTGGCAACTCGAACTCGCGGGGAATGCGCACCGCCTGATTGGCGCCATTGCGAAACAGCCTCACGACGCGTCCCGGCTTTTCATCGTCTTGCATGCATCCTCCTGCGCCATATGCAGGCGCATAGGCTAACACGGATCAGACGAATCGCAAAACGCGCGACGCCCGGTTAGCCGCCGGTTAGCCGTGCAGGCGGCTCGAGCGCGGGACGCTCGCGAGCAGGAACTCCATCTGGTCGGCGACGATGCGACGGCCGCGCAGGATCATGTCCTCGTGCAGGCTCGGCACGTACGGCAGATACATCGGGTGCATGCGCGCTTCCTCGGGCAGCCGGTTGCCCTTCCTGCCGTTGCACGGCCGGCACGCGGTGATGCAGTTCATCCAGCTGTCGTTGCCGCCGCGCGAAGTGGGCACGATGTGCTCGCGCGTCAGGTCGTCGGTGTGGAAGCGGCCACCGCAATACGCGCACACGTGCCGGTCGCGCGCGAAGAGCTTCGTGTTCGAGAGCCCGGGATGCTGGCGCCAGGCGCGGCTCGGTACCGTGCCGCGTACCGCGATGATCGGATGCACCTCGATGCGCGACTGCAGGCCGGTGCGCCGTTGCGTGCCGCCGCGCAGCACGTGGAACGGGTCACCGAGCGTCCACGCCACGCCGTCGCTGGCGTACAGGATCGCGGCCTCCTTGGCCGAGATCCACGCCTGCGGGCGGCCGGACACATCGAGTTGCAGAACGTCCAAGATCGCTTTTCTCCGAGACCCGAAGCGTAGCCGAATCCGCGGCGACCGCTCGCGGCGGAGCAAGCGCGAGGCCCGCCGATGTGGCGCCTAGGCGGTACGCTCTAGAAAACCTTGCGCGGGGGCGCAAGGATTCTGCAAAATAGCACGGTCGTTCGATTTCATGTCCGCGCTTTCCCAACCCCCCAGCGAACTGCGCCAGCAGAAGGGCCAGCAGACGCGCGCCGCGATCCTCGACGCTGCGCTCCGGCTCGCGTCGCAGATCGGGCTCGAGGGCCTGTCGATCGGCGCGCTGGCCGAGGTGATGCAGATGAGCAAGTCGGGCGTGTTCGCGCACTTCGGCTCGCGCGAGGAGCTGCAGATCTCGGTCATCCGCGAGTACCACGCGCGCTTCGAGGACGAGGTGTTCCGCCCCGCGGTGCGCGAGCGGCGCGGGCTGCCGCGGCTGGTCGCGCTGTTCGAGCGCTGGGTCAAGCGCGTCTCGCTCGAGATCGACTCGGGCTGCATCTACATCAGCGGCGCGGTCGAGTTCGACGACCGGCCCGGCCCGGTGCGCGACGCGCTGGTCGAGATGGTGCGCAGCTGGCAAGCCGCGCTCGAGCGCGCGATCGACATCGCGATCGACGAGGGCGACCTGCGCGTCGACACCGACCCGCAGCAGCTCTTGTTCGAGATCCACGGCTTGATCCTCGCGCTGCACCACGACGCGCGTTTCCTGCGCACGGCCGGCGCTCCGGCGCGCGCGGGAGCGGCGTTTGCCCGCCTCATCGAGCACCACGCGGCCCGCGCCGCGCGCAAGCCCCGCCGTTGATTCCCACCAAGGAGCCTGCATGCCCCAGTACACCCCGCCGCTCGCCGACATCCGGTTCGTGATGCACGAACTGCTCGACGCCGAGCGCGAGCTGAAGGCGATGGCGAAGTACGCCGACATCGACGCGGCGACGATGAACGCGGTGCTCGAAGAGGGCGGCAAGTTCGCGGCCCAGATCGTCGCGCCGCTCAACGCGAGCGGCGACACCGAAGGCTGCCGGCTCGATCCGGGCACGCACGAAGTGACGACGCCGCAGGGCTTCAGGGAGGCGTACGCGCAGTACGTCGAAGGCGGCTGGTCCGCGCTCAGCAGCGACCCGGCGTTCGGCGGCCAGGGGTTGCCGTTGATGGTCGGCCAGGCGTTCAACGAGATGCTGAACTCGGCCAACCAGGCGTGGACGATGTACCCCGGGCTGACGCACGGCGCATACGCGTGCCTGCACGCCTACGGCACCGAAGAGCAGCAGCGCACCTACCTGCCCAAGCTGGTGAGCGGCGAGTGGACCGGCACGATGTGCCTGACCGAAGCGCATTGCGGCACCGATCTCGGGCTGCTGCGCACCAAGGCCATTCCTTGTGAGGATGGCCAGCCCGACGGCAGCTATCGCATCACCGGCAACAAGATCTTCATCTCGGCTGGCGAGCACGACCTCGCGCCGAACATCATCCACCTCGTGCTGGCGCGGCTGCCCGACGCCCCGAAGGGCAGCAAGGGAATCTCGCTCTTCGTCGTGCCGAAGTTCCTGGTCGGCGCGGACGGCTCGCTCGGTGAGCGCAATCCGATCTGGTGCGGCGCGATCGAGCACAAGATGGGCATCCACGGCAACGCGACCTGCGCGTTGAACCTCGACGCCGCGAAAGGCTGGCTCGTCGGCGAGCCGAACCAGGGCCTGCCCGCGATGTTCGTGATGATGAACGCGGCGCGGCTGGGCGTCGGCGTGCAGTCGCTCGGGCTGACCGAGGTCGCGTACCAGAACGCGGCCGCGTACGCGCGCGAGCGCATCCAGATGCGCGCGCTGTCGGGGCCGAAGTCGCCCGACAAGCCGGCCGACCCGATCATCGTGCACCCCGACGTGCGCAAAATGCTGCTCACCGCGCGCGCCTATGCCGAAGGCGGCCGCGCGCTCGCGATGTGGACGGCGCTGATGCTCGACCAGGAGCTGAACGCCGCGTCGGCCGACGAGCGCAAGGCGGCGGGCGAGCTGGTCGCGCTCGTCACGCCGGTCGTCAAGGCGTTCATCACCGACAACGCATGGATCGCGACGTCGCAGTGCCTGCAGGTGTTCGGCGGGCACGGCTACATCCGGGACTGGGGCATGGAGCAGTTCGTGCGCGACGCCCGCATCAACATGATCTACGAGGGCACGAACACGATCCAGTCGCTCGACCTGCTCGGGCGCAAGGTGCTCGGCGACAACGGCGCGAGGCTGAAGCGCTTCGGCAAGCTGGTTGCCGAGTTCATCGAGGAGCAAGGGGTGAACGAGGCGATGGCCGAGTTCGTCAACCCGCTCGCCGACCTCGGCGACAAGGTGCAGAAGCTCACCGCCGAGCTGGGCATGAAGGCGTTCCGCAACGCCGACGAGGTGGGCGCTGCGGCGACCGACTACCTGCGCGTCCTCGGCCACCTGATGTACGCGTACTTCTTCGCGCGCATGGCGAAGATCGCGCTCGACAAGCAATCGAGCGGCGACCCGTTCTACAAGGCCAAGCTCGCGACCGCGCGCTTCTACTTCGCAAAGCTGCTGCCCGAGACCGCGGCGCTGATCCGGAGCGCGCGCGCCGGGCTCGCTTCGGTGATGGAGATGGATGCAGCGCTGTTCTGAGACTTCGAGGAGAGCCGATGAAAGCAACCGTTGCCGCGCTGATCGTCGTCGCCTGCGGCGTCGCGCACGCGCAGATGACGCCGGTCGGCGTGTGGAAGACGATCGACGACGAGACGAAGAAGGAGAAGTCGCTGGTGCGCATCAGCGAGTCGGGCGGCGTCCTCTCGGGCCGCATCGAGAAGCTGCTCGACCCGGCGTCGAAGACCGACGCGGTGTGCGACAAGTGCACCGACGAGCGCAAGGACAAGCCGGTGGTCGGCCTGTCGATCGTCGAGGGGGTGCGCAAGGCGGCCGGCGACGAAGCGCTGTGGGACGGCGGCCGCATCCTCGACCCGAGCAACGGCAAGCTCTACAAGGTGCGCATGCGCCCGATCGAGGACGGCCGGAAACTCGAGGTGCGCGGCTACATCGGAGCGCCGCTCCTCGGCAGGACGCAGACATGGCTGCGAGTCGAATGACGTTGGAGACCGCAATGGATCGATTCATCGTGCGCAAGGTCGCCGTTCTCGGCGCCGGCGTGATGGGCGCGCAGATCGCCGCGCACCTGGTCAACGTGCGCGTTCCGGTGCTGCTGTTCGACCTGCCGGCCAAGGACAAGGACGGAGCAGCCGCCGCGTCCTCGAAGTCCGACAAGAACGGCATCGTCACCAAGGCCATCGGCGCACTGCAGAAGCAGAAGCCCGCGCCGCTCGGCGTGCCCGAGGACGCCGCGCTGATCGAGCCCGCGAACTACGACGAACACCTGGCGCGGCTCGGCGAGTGCGACCTCGTGATCGAGGCGATCGCCGAGCGCATGGACTGGAAGCTCGATCTCTATCAGAGGATCGCGCCGCACGTCGCGCCGCACGCGATCGTCGCGTCGAACACGTCGGGGCTCTCGATCTCGAAGCTCGCGCAGGCGCTGCCCGGCGAGATCAGACCGCGCTTCTGCGGCATCCACTTCTTCAACCCGCCGCGCTACATGTTCCTCGTCGAGCTGATCCCGACGCCGGCAACGCGGCCGGAGATCCTCGACCAGCTCGAGACCTTCGTCACCACGGCGCTCGGCAAGGGCGTCGTGCGCGCGAAGGACACGCCGAACTTCATCGCCAACCGGGTCGGCATCGCGGGCATGCTGGCGACGATCCACGAAGCCGGCAGGTTCGGCCTCACGGTCGACGTCGTCGACGACCTGACGGGCAAGAAGATGGGACGCGCCAGTTCCGGCACGTTCCGCACGGCAGACGTGGTCGGCCTCGACACCTTGGCGCACGTGATCCGGACCTTGCAGGACAACCTGAAGGACGACCCGTTCCATCCGAGCTACGCGACGCCGCCGGTGCTCGCAGCGCTGATCGAGAAGGGCGCGCTCGGGCAGAAGAGCGGCGCGGGCTTCTACAGGAAGGTCGGCAAGGACATCCTGCGCCTCGATGCCGCGAAGGGCGATTACGTGCCGGGCGGCGCAAAGGCCGACCCGGTCGTCGAGCGCATGCTGAAGAAGCCGCCCGCCGAGCGCCTGAAGCTGCTGCGCGAGGCAAGCCATCCGCAAGCGCAGTTCGTCTGGTCGATCCTGCGCGATTCGTTCCACTACGTCGCCGTGCACCTGGCCGAGATCGCCGACAGCGCGCGCGACGTCGACCTTGCGATGCGCTGGGGCTTCGGCATGAGCCAGGGGCCGTTCGAGCTGTGGCAGGCAGCGGGGTGGAAGCAGGTCGCGCAATGGGTGAAGGACGACGTCGATGCGGGCAAGGCGCTCTCGAAAGCGCCGCTGCCGGCGTGGGTGTTCGACGGCCGCGACGGCGTGCACACGCCCGAGGGTTCGTGGAGCGCCGCGCAGGCGCGGTACCTGTCGCGCAGCGCGTTGCCGGTCTACGCGCGCCAGCCGTTCCGCGAAAGCGTGCTCGGGTCGGGCGCGCCCGACCCGAAGAGCGCCGGCACCACCGCGCACGAGGACGAGTCGATCCGCCTCTGGACGCTCGACGGCGAGGTGCTGATCGCGTCGATCAAGACCAAGGTGCACGCGATCGGCCCGGGCGTGATCGCGGGCCTGATGCAGGGCCAGCAACTCGCGCAGGAGCGCTACAAGGGCCTCGTGATCTGGTCGCCCGACGAGCCGTTCTCGTACGGCGCCGACCTGCAGGCGATGCTGCCGACGTTCATGTCGGGCGGCGCGAAGGCGATCGGCGCCGAGGAGAAGAAGCTGCAGGACGCGATGCTCGCGCTGCGCTACGCGAACGTGCCGGTCGTCGCCGCGATCCGCGGCATGGCGCTCGGCGGCGGCTGCGAGATCGCGCTCTACTGCGCGAAGCGCGTCGCCGCGATGGAAAGCTACATCGGGCTGGTCGAGGTCGGTGTCGGGCTCATTCCCGGCGGCGGCGGGCTGACCTACATCGCCCGGCGCGCGGCGGAGATGGCGTCGGCAGGGAACGCGGGCGCGAACCTGTTCGACTTCCTCAAGGAAGGATTCACGAGCGCGGCGACGGCCAAGGTCGGCACCGGCGCGCTCGAGAGCAGGAAGCTCGGCTACCTGGTCCAAGGCGACGTGATCGTCGCCAACAAGGACGAGTTGCTGCACGTCGCGATCGGCCAGGCGACGGCGATGTTCGACAGCGGCTGGCGTCCGCCGATGCGCTCGCCGTTTCCGGTCGCGGGCCGCTCGGCCAAGGCGACGATCATGGCGCAGCTCGCGAACATGCGCGACGGCGGCTTCATCAGCGCGCACGACTTCCACATCGGCACGTTGATCGCCGACGTCGTGACGGGCGGCGACGTCGACGCCGGATCGCTCGTCGACGAGCCGTACCTGATGGCGCTCGAACGCAGGCACTTCTGCTCGCTCGTCGACCACCCGAAGAGTCAGGAGCGCATGATGGGCATGATGCAGACCGGCAAGCCGGTGCGCAACTGAGACGACACGCGAGATACGCGAGATGAACAAGCAGACTCAAGACGCCTACATCGTTGCCGCGACCCGCACGCCGATCGGGCGCTCGGGGCGCGGCTACTTCCGCAACACGCGGCCGGACGACCTGCTGATCGCGGCGCTCCGCGGCGCGCTCGAGCAGGTGCCACAGCTCGACCCCAAGGCGATCGAGGACGCGATCGTCGGCTGCGCGATGCCGGAAGCCGAGCAGGGGCTCAACGTCGCGCGGCTCTCCGTGCTCGTCGCCGGCCTGCCGAGCACGGTCGCCGGCGTGACGGTGAACCGCTTCTGCGCCTCGGGACTCACCGCGGTGCAGATGGCGGCCGACCGCATCCGGGTCGGCGAAGCCGACGTGCTGATCGCGGGCGGCACCGAATCGATGAGCATGGTGCCGATGAGCGGCAACAAGCCGTCGTTCAACCCGGCGATCTTCGCCAGCGACGAGAACGTCGGCATCGCGTACGGCATGGGTCTCACCGCCGAGAAGGTCGCTGCGCAGTGGAGGGTGAGCCGCGAGCAGCAGGACGCGTTCGCGCTCGCGTCGCATCAGAAGGCGCTGGCGGCGATCGACGCGGGCCGCTTCGCCGACGAGATCACGCCGGTCGAGGTGGTCGAGCGCACGCCGAACCTCGCCGACGGCACGCAGGCGGCTCGAACGCGAACCGTCGACGTCGACGAGGGCCCGCGCCGCGACAGCTCGCTCGAAGGCCTGGCGAAACTGAGGCCGGTGTTCGCAGCCAAGGGCAGCGTCACCGCCGGCAACAGCTCGCAGACGAGCGACGGCGCCGGCTGCCTGATCCTCGCGAGCGAGAAGGCGCTCAAGCAGCACGGCCTCGTACCGCTCGCGCGCTTTATCAGCTTCGCGATCAAGGGTGTGCCGCCCGAGATCATGGGCATCGGCCCGATCGAGGCGATCCCCGCGGCGTTGAAGCACGCAGGTCTCAAGGCCGCCGACATCGGCTGGATCGAGTTGAACGAAGCCTTCGCCGCGCAAGCGGTCGCGGTGCTGAACACGCTCGACCTCGATCGCTCGAAGGTCAACCCGATGGGCGGCGCGATCGCGCTCGGCCATCCGCTCGGCGCCACCGGTGCGATCCGTTCGGCGACCGTCGTGCACGCGCTGCGCCGCGAGAAGCTGAGGTACGGCATGGTGACGATGTGCGTCGGCACCGGTCAGGGCGCGGCCGGCATCTTCGAGCGCGTGTGACCCATGAGCATCAAGACCACCACGTTGAACAGCGTCGCGACGATCGAGATCGCGCGCCCCGAAAAGAAGAACGCGCTCACGGTCGCGATGTACCAGGCGCTGGCCGACGCGCTGCTCGCGGCGCAGGCCGACGCCGCGGTGCGCGCCGTGCTGATCACCGGCCAGCCGGGGATCTTCACGTCGGGCAACGACCTCGAGGACTTCGTCAAGCGCCCGCCGCAGGGTGCCGATTCGCCGGTGTTCGCGTTCATGAGGGCGTTGATCGGCTGCGACAAGCCGGTCGTCGCCGCGGTCACCGGGGCTGCGATCGGCATCGGCACGACCATGCTGCTGCACTGCGATCTCGTCTACGTCGCCGACGAAGCGCGGCTCGCGATGCCCTTCGTGAGCCTGGGTCTCGTTCCCGAGTTCGCGTCGAGCCTCGTCGTCCCGCGCCTGATGGGCAACGCGCGAGCGGCCGAGAAGCTGCTGCTCGGTGAGCCGTTCGGCGCGGCCGAAGCGGTCGAGTGCGCGATCGCGAACGCCGTGCTGCCGGCAGGCGAAGTCGTGAACCACGCGCGCCGCGTCGCCGAGCGCTTCAACGGCCTGCCGCCGGGCGCGGTGCGCGAAACGAAGCGGCTGCTGCGGCGCGCGAGCGAGCGCGAGCTGCTCGAGACGATCGCGGTCGAAGCCGAGCGCTTCGCGGCCCGGCTCGAGAGCCCCGAGGCGCAGGAAGCGTTCAGCGCGTTCTTCCAGAAGCGCAAGCCCGACTTCTCGAGGTTCTGATATGAGCGCATGTCGCTCGCACTCGCCGACTGGCTGCTCGGCGGACGGCTGTGCGCGCACGTCGCGTTCGCGCCGCCGCCGCCGGTGCATCGCTTGCCGCTGCTGCCGCAGCCGCTTCGCTTCATCGCCGGCGCCGACGCGCGCGCACACGACGCCGCGCTCGCGCGCTGGGCGGCTACGCGCGGCGACGTCTCGCATTGCCCGATCCGCGCTCGATCTCGGCGCCGCCGGCATGGCGAGCGACGGCTTTCACCCCGGCGAACCGGTGTACCGTGCGCGCAGCGAAGCGCTCGCGTCGCACATCGCCTCACTCATCGCGGAGACAGCATGACCAGACTCGACGGCAAGACCCTCTTCATCACCGGCGCAAGCCGCGGCATCGGCCTCGCCATTGCGAAGCGCGCCGCTGCCGACGGCGCCAACATCGCGATCGCCGCAAAGACCAGCGAGACGCACCCCAAGCTCCCCGGCACGATCCACACCGCCGCCGAGGAGATCGAGGCAGCGGGCGGCAAGGCGCTGCCGATCCAGTGCGACATCCGCGACGAGGCGAGCGTTCTCGCCGCGGTCGAGCAGACGGTGCAGCGCTTCGGCGGCATCGACATCCTGGTCAACAACGCGAGCGCGATCAGCCTGACGTCGACCGAACAGACGCCGATCAAGCGCTTCGACCTGATGTTCGGCGTCAACGTGCGCGGCACCTACCTGTGCACGCAGGCGTGCCTGCCGCATCTGATCAAGAGCGGCGCGGCCGGCCGCAACCCGCACGTGCTGAACATGTCGCCGCCGCTGTCGATGCGCGAGCACTGGTTCATGCCGCACGTCGCGTACACGATGGCGAAGTACGGCATGAGCGAGTGCACGCTCGGCCATGCTGGCGAATTCAAGCGCCACGGCATCGGCGTCAACAGCCTGTGGCCGCGCACCGTGATCAACACCGCGGCGCTGCAGATGATCCCGGGCCTCGACACGCGCATGACGCGCAAGCCCGAGATCCTCGCCGACGCGGCGTACCTGATCCTCACCAGCGACGCGACGTCGACGAGCGGCAATTTCTTCATCGACGACGAGGTGCTGAAGCGGCACGGCGTGACCGACCTCGACAAGTACGCGGTCGTCGCGGGGACGAAAACGTTCATCCCCGATTTCTTCGTCGATTGAGCGGAGACGAGCGATGAAGAGCATCCGTCTTGCATGCACCGCGGCGCTGGCCGCTTTGTTGCTGGTCGCCTGCGGCGGCGGCGACGACGACACGCGCTACTCGAAAGTCGTCGTTTTCGGCGACAGCCTGAGCGACGCCGGCACGCACGCGTCGCCCGGCGTCAGGGCCGAGGGCGGCGGCAAGTACACGGTCAACGGGCCCGATGCGCGGCTCTGGGTCGACCTGATCGCTTCGGCAGCGCGGGTCACGGCGCCGTGCCCGGCACGCACCGGGCTCGAAGCGTCGGGCCCGCTCGATTTCCTCGCTGCGCCGATCATGGACACGGCCGGCTGCTTCAACTATGCGCAAGGCGGTTCGCGCGTGACGAACCCGATCGGCCCGTTCAACAAGGCGCTGCTGCCCGATCCGCAAGGCCTGCTCGGGCAGCTGACCGAGCCGGTGCAGGTGCAGATCAACCGGCACCTCGCGGCGGCGGGCGGGCGCTTCGCCGCCGACGACCTCGTGCTCGTGCTCGCCGGCGGCAACGACGTGTTCA
>Ga0187893_10010962_pt1 | contig 13305 bp, 9 predicted proteins | sample MA1701074metaG_FD_139574 | JGI IMG/M metagenome (GOLD analysis project Ga0187893, IMG submission 139574) | White microbial mat communities from a basaltic lava cave in the Kipuka Kanohina Cave System on the Island of Hawaii, USA - MA170107-4 metaG ...
GCCCGCCAATCGTTTCCCTCCGGCAAGAGCACCTCTCCGCTGACGTATCGCCTGAATTGGCATTGCGCAGGCATAGCAGAAGGTCGTCGCACGCGCACCGATCCGATGATTGCAGGTGTTATCATTGCCGCGCGAATGTCGCCAGTCCAGTCATGTCCGTCATTATCAAAACTCCGGAAGAAATCGAAAAGATGCGCGTCGCCGGCCGCCTCGCATCCGAAGTGCTCGATTTCGTCACGCCGCATGTCAGGCCGAATGTCACGACAGACGAGCTCGATGCACTGTGCCACGACTACATGGTGAACGTGCAGAAGACAGTGCCCGCGCCGCTCAATTACGCCCCGCCCGGTTATCAACCTTATCCGAAGTCGATCTGCACCTCAGTGAATCACGTTGTCTGCCACGGCGTGCCCGGAGCGAAAAAACTCAAGGCGGGAGACGTGATCAACATCGACGTCACGGTCATCAAGGACGGCTTTCACGGCGATACCAGCCGGATGTTCTTCGTAGGGGAGCCTTCGATCCAGGCGCGCCGTCTCTCCGACGTCACCTACGAGTGCATGTGGCGTGGAATCGACGCGGTAAGGGCCGGCGCATTCCTTGGCGACATCGGGTACCTGATCCAGTCACACGCAGAAAAACACGGCTTCTCGGTGGTGCGTGAGTTTTGCGGCCATGGAATCGGCAGGAAATTTCACGAGGAGCCCCAGGTCCTGCATTACGGGCGTGCCGGCACCGGACTGAAACTTCAGCCTGGAATGATCTTTACCGTGGAACCAATGATCAACGCCGGCAGGCCCGCCATTCGCCAGCTGGGCGACGGCTGGACCGTGGTTACCAAGGATCATTCGCTATCCGCACAGTGGGAACACACGATTCTGGTCACCGATGGCGGATTTGAGGTGCTGACGCTTTCTGCCGGCGCACCGGCGCCGCCCTCGATTGTCGAGTAAATGACGCCAGCCGTCTCGTTAGCCGGTGCACGCTCCGCCGCACTGTCATCCCATGTCGGCGCATGGCGCAATCGCCTCTCCGAGGGGCGCGAGGCGCTGAAGATCGCCTTCCTGAAAAAACCCGATCCCGCAAAGGTGCTGGATGGCCAGCGGATGCTGGTGGACGGGGTGCTCAAGGAGATCTGGTCGGAAACCCGTCAGTCTCGTGAACTGGCGCTGGTCGCAGTCGGCGGCTATGGCCGCGGGACGCTTTACCCCTACTCGGATGTCGATGTGCTGGTGCTCCTGCCCGATGAGGCGGGCGACGCGGCACGCTCGCGCGTTGAAGAGCTGGTCGGCGTGCTCTGGGACATCGGTCTTGAGATCGGTCACAGCGTTCGTAATATTGCCGGCTGCAACGAAGAGGCGAGCCGCGATGTCACTATTCAGACGACGCTGCTGGAATCGCGCCTCATTGCTGGCGACCGCAAGCTCTATTCGCGTTTCGTCAAAACGATCGAAGAGGGCCTTGACGTCCCCTACTTTGTCGAAGCCAAGCTGCTTGAGCAGCAACAACGCCATGTCCGTTTTAACGATACGGCCTACAACCTCGAGCCGAACCTCAAGGAAAGTCCCGGTGGCCTGCGCGATCTGCAGAACATCCTGTGGATCGCGCGCGCGGCAGGCCTTGGTCGTAGTCTGGGCCATCTCACCGAGCAGCGCATTCTCACCCGCGAAGAAGCACGCCAACTCCACCGCCATGGGTCGGCACTTGCGGAACTGCGCGTGCGCCTGCATTACCTTGCCTCCCGGCGTGAAGACCGCCTGCTGTTCGACTTCCAGTCCGTACTGGCTCAGGAATATGGGCTTTCTGACACGCCGGCCAGACGTGCGAGTGAGCAGTTGATGCAGCGTTTCTACGGCACCGCGAAGCAGGTGCAGCTTTTGAACCTTATCGTGCTGCAGAACCTGCGGAGCCGCATTTTCCGCTCGGTCGATACCGAACCCCGACCGCTCAACGAGCGCTTTCGCGTGCGCAATGAGCTTCTTGAAGCGGCGCACGCCCTCTTCCAGAAACAGCCCTCCGCCATTTTCGAAGCGTTCCTGCTGTTGCAGGATCACTCCGAACTCAAGGGCTTCGCGGTTCCCACGATGCGGGCATTGTGGCACGCGCGTAACAAGATCGACGCGGCCTTTCGCCGCGATCCCGTCAATCGTGCGCGCTTCATGGAAATTCTGCGCCGCCCGTCGGGGCTCACGCACTCGCTTAGACGGATGAACCAGTATGGCGTGCTTGGACCATATATCCCCGCGTTTGGGCGAATCGTCGGCCGCATGCAGCACGACCTCTTTCATGTTTACACGGTGGACGAGCATATCCTGATGGTGGTGCGTAACCTGAGGCGCTTCGCCATCTCGGAAATGTCGCACGAGTATCCGCTTTGCAGCAGATTGTTCTCGGAGTTCGAGCGTCCGGAAGTGCTTTACCTTGCAGGGCTGTTTCACGATATCGCCAAGGGCCGCGGCGGCGACCATTCAAAGCTGGGAATGACGGATGCGCGCCGATTCTGCAAGACCCACGGGCTGGCAAAAAACGACGTGGATCTGGTGGCCTGGCTGGTCGAAAACCATCTCGTGATGTCTGCAACCGCGCAGAAACAGGATCTTTCCGATCCCGACGTGATCGGTGCATTCGCCAGGAAAGTGAACGATGACCGCCATCTCGTCGCTTTGTATCTGCTGACCGTCGCGGACATACGGGGCACCAGCCCAAGAGTGTGGAATGCCTGGAAAGGCAAGCTGTTGGAAGACCTGTTTCGGGCCGCGAGGCGCTTGTTGAGCCCGACCGCGTTGCCCGCCGAAAACACGCTGCAGGCGCGCCAGGAACGGGTGTTGGAAAAGCTGCGCGCCTACGCGATCCCCGGCGGTTCCCATCAGGAACTCTGGAATCAGCTCGACGAATCCTATTTTCTGCGTCACGATGAGCAGGACATCGTCTGGCACACGCGGTTGCTCAATTATCGCGTGAAATCCGTGACGCCCGTGATCAAGGCACGACTTTCCCCGATCGGCGAAGGATTGCAGGTGATGATCTATTCGCGTGACGAGAAATCCTTGTTCGCGCGCATCTGCGGCTTCTTCCAGAGCATCAATTTCAGCATCGTCGAAGCCAAGATCTACACTACCAGGCACAAGTATGCGCTGGACAGCTTCCAGGTCATGGACCCGGCCCGTGCGACATTGCACTACCGCGACCTGATTAGTTACGTCGAGCATGAACTGGAGGGCCGTCTGCGGGCACACGGCCCGCTGCCACCTCCTTTAACCGGGCGGACGTCGCGCCAGGTGCGCTACGTCCCGATCACGCCGGAAGTGCACATCCGTCCGGATGAAAAAGACGCCTACCACTATCTGAACATCGTCGCCGGCGACCGGCCAGGCCTTCTTTACCGGATTGCTCGCGTCCTCGACAACTACGGAATCAATGTCTACACCGCGAAAATCAATACCCTGGGCGAGCGTGCCGAGGACAGTTTCCTGGTAACCGGAGACGCTTTACGCGATTCCAAGCGCATTGTCCGGCTCGAAGCCGAGCTGTTGCGCGAATTGCAGCCCGCCTGATCAGGTGTCGACGATCTGCTGTCCGGGAAAAAGCTCTTCGTTGAAACCGAAGTTCCGCAAATCCGGGACTCGCATCGGATAAAGGATCCCCAAGAGGTGGTCGGCTTCGTGCTGGACCACCCGCGCATGAAAGCCGGTTACGATCCGATCGATCGCATTGCCGAATTGATCATGGCCCCGGTAACGCAACCTGGCGTAGCGCGGTACCAACCCGCGCATTCCCGGGACCGACAAACAGCCCTCCCACCCCTCTTCCATCTCGTTCCCCAGCGGTTCGAGCACCGGATTGATCAGCACCGTGTAGGGTACCTCCTCGGCATCCGGGTAGCGCGTATTGAAATCGACGCCGAAGATCACGACCTGCAGGCTGACGCCGATTTGCGGCGCGGCAATGCCAGCACCGTTTTTTGCCCGCATCGTGTCTTCCATGTCCTGAATGAGCGCATGCAGCTGCGGGGAATCAAATTCGGCCACAGCAGCGGCGCGTTCGAGGAGACGCGGATCACCCATTCTCAATACCGGCCTAATCATGGCTTTGCATCAGTTCTTCCAACAGGGTTCGCACCTTCACCATGGTGGTCTTGACGACCGCGTTTATCTGCTCAAGCCGTATCGCCTCGGCGCTATCGCCGCGTCCCGCCGCATGGTTCACCACTACCGCAACGGTGGCATAGTGCAATTCAAGTTCACGCGCAAGCGCTGCTTCGGGCATGCCTGTCATTCCTACCATGTCGGCGCCGTCGCGCTCCAGCCGGTTGATCTCGGCGGCCGATTCCAGCCGTGGGCCTTGAGTCGCCGCATAGACCCCTCCGTCGACGATCGCTTGCTTCGCCTGCCGTGCCGCGTTCAGCAATTGTCCGCGCAACTTGTCGCAGTAGGGATGAGTGAAATCCACATGGGTGACCGGTTGGTCCGGGCCGTCAAAGAACGTGTGCTTGCGCCCGTAGGTGTAATCGACGATCTGGCTGGGTAGCGCCAGCGTGCCCGGTTTGAGGTCGGCGCGGATGCCGCCCACGGACGCGATCGAGACGACCTGCGTCACCTTTTCCGAATGCAGTGCCCAGATATTGGCCCGGTAATTCACCGCGTGCGGGGGAATGGTGTGCCCGTAGCCGTGACGCGCCAGGAACACGACGTCGCGGCCGCCGAGTCTCCCGAAAGTGAGTGCGCCGGAGGGCTCGCCGTAAGGCGTACGCACCACCTGGCGCCGCGTGATTTCCAGATTGGCGAGTTGCGTAAGACCGGTTCCGCCGATTATGCCGAGCATGGTTTCAGGTTTCAGGACTTCAACGCATAGATTGCGGGAAGGTTGCGCCAGTATTCGTTTATGTCCATGCCGAAACCGAAAACATAGCGGTCCGGCACGCGCACGCCAACGAAATCGGCCCTGATCGGTTTAGCACGGCCAATGTCCTTGTCGGCGAACACCGCGCTGAAGAAAGCAGCCGCGCCGTCGGCCAGCAATCTCGCCCGCACCGCGGCGAGCGTATCGCCTTCGTCGAGGATGTCGTCAACTACGAGGAGCGTGCGACCGCGGATATCGCTGCGCGGCCCGGTCTTCCACCGCACTTCAGAGCCGCGGATCCGGCCGTCGTAGCGGGTTACGTGCAGGTAATCGAGCTCAAGCGGGAAATGCAGCAACGGCAACAACCGCCCGGTAAACACCACCGCTCCGCCCATGACCGACAGGACCAGTGGATTGGCATCGGCAAGTCTGGTGGTAACTTCTTTTGCAACGCGTTCTACCGCGCGGCCCACCTCCTGTTCTGTACATACAAGATCTGCGTCCCGCAGCACTTGCCACGCCGATTCACTATCCAACATTCGACCGTCTATTCTTCGACACCGCACACAGCGAATCGAGAAATGCTGAAAACTCGTTACCGATTTCACGATGGCGCAGCGCATACAACACATTCGCCTGAAGGTAGCCGAGTTTGGACCCGCAGTCGTGGCGCACGCCTTTAAACTCGTATGCCAGTGCACGTTGCTCGTTCAGTAGTGCGGCAATGCCGTCGGTGAGCTGGATTTCGCCGCTTGCTCCCGGACTTATCTTCTCCAGGTGACCGAAAATTTCCGGCGTCAGAACATATCGCCCGACAACCGCCAGACTTGACGGCGCATTCTCCGGCCGCGGTTTTTCCACGATGCCGGTTATTCGATGCATACCTCGTTCCCCCGGCTCGGTCTTGACGATTCCATAGCTGGAGGTCTCTTCGCGCGCCACGGTCTGCACCGCCAGCAACGAGCAGCGTTCCCTTGTGTAAACGTCAACCATCTGTTTCATGACCGGGGGATTGCCGTCGATCAAATCATCGGCGAGGATCACGGCGAAAGGTGCATTGCCGACCACCGGCCGGGCGCACAGGATCGCATGACCGAGACCGAGCGCTTCGGTCTGACGCACATAGATGCAACTGACGTGTTTGGGAACAATATCCTGCACCTGCTCCAGCATTGCCTGCTTGCCACGTACGTGGAGTTCTGTCTCCAGCTCATAGGCCTTGTCGAAATGGTCCTCGATGGCGCGTTTGTTACGCCCCGTAATGAACACCATCTGGGTGATGCCGGCGGCGACCGCCTCTTCGACGGCATACTGGATCAGCGGCTTGTCGACGACCGGCAGCATTTCCTTCGAGCTCGCCTTGGTCGCCGGAAGAAAGCGCGTGCCCAATCCGGCGACCGGGAAGACGGCTTTGGTAATCATGTTCAATTCGCGCTCCGCATCATTCAGTTGGCCTGGCGGAGTAATTCTAGCAATCCTTGCTCGTCGAGCACAGTAATACCGAGTTCGAGTGCCTTGTCGTATTTGCTCCCTGGTTCCGTGCCGGCTATTACATAGTCGGTTCTCTTCGAAACGCTACCCGAGACCTTTCCGCCCTTTTCTTCGATGCGCTCTTTGGCCTGCTCCCGCGAAAGAGCCGGCAAGGTACCCGTCAACACGAAGGTTTTACCTGCGAGCGGTTCGGTTGCCGGCCCTGTACCGGGTGAATCCTGCCAGGTGACACCACGGCTGCGCATCTGTGCGATCACTTCACGGTTATGACGTTCGCCGAAGAACCGGACAATGCTGCGCGCTACCACCGGGCCAACGTCGGGTACGTTCTGCAGCTCATCTTCGCCTGCGTGCATCAGTGGTTCGAGTTTGCCAAAATAGCGTGCGAGGTCCCGAGCGGTCGCTTCGCCGACATTGCGGATGCCGAGTGCATAGATGAAACGCGCAAGCGTCCTGTTCTTGCTTTTCTCGACGGACACCAGAAGCTTTGTAGCGGATTTTTCCGCCATGCGTTCCAGTCCCGCCAAACTCCTCTGATCGAGACGGTAGAGATCGGCGGTAGTCTTTACCAGTCCGTTGTCAACCAGTTGATCTACCAGTTTATCTCCCAGGCCTTCGATATCCATGGCACGACGTCCGGCGTAATGCAGCAACGCCTGTTTGCGTTGCGCCGGGCAATACAATCCGGCGGTACAGCGGGCCACCGCCTCGTCCTCCGGCCGCTCGACGACTGACCCGCAAACCGGGCACTTGGAAGGCAAGAGGAAAGGCCGCGCATCCGCCGGACGGCGTTCGATCACCACGCCGACAATTTCCGGGATGACGTCGCCTGCGCGGCGCACGATGACGAAGTCGCCTATGCGGACGTCCTTGCGCCTGACCTCGTCTTCGTTGTGGAGTGTGGCGTTCGTTACGGTGACGCCTCCGACAAGAACGGGCGCGAGCCTTGCGACAGGCGTAAGCGCGCCGGTACGGCCGACCTGCACATCGATACCAAGTACCCGGGTGATCTCTTCCTGCCCCGGATACTTGTGCGCGATCGCGAAGCGTGGCGCCCGCGACACGAAGCCCAGTTTCGCCTGAAACTCAAGATCGTCCACCTTGTAAACCACACCGTCGATCTCGAAACGCAGCGCCGCGCGACGGCCGCCGACATTATGGTAATAATCGAGCAGGCCTTTCACGCCTTTGACCACATCGCGTTCGCCGGCAACTGGAAAATGCAGTGACTCCAGGAAGTCGAGTTGACGGCTGTGGCGATCGGCCGGAATTTTTCCACCGCTTACGCGACCCAGACCATACGCAAAGAAAACGAGATGCCGGCTTGCGGTGATGCGTGGATCGAGCTGTCGCAGCGATCCTGCGGCCGCGTTGCGCGGGTTGGCGAATTCCTTTTCGCCTTTTTTCTGCTGTTCGCGATTCAACGCCTGGAAATCCTTCTTGAGCATCAATACCTCGCCGCGCACGTCGAGAAACTCAGGCACGTTACGGCCCTCGAGTCGCAGGGGAATGGAGTGGAGCGTGCGAAGGTTGATGCTGACATCCTCGCCGCTTTGACCGTCACCTCGGGTCGCCCCCAGTATGAAAATACCCCCGCGATAGGTAAGGCTGACAGCAAGACCATCAAACTTGGGTTCGGCGGCATATTCGATCGGCCCGGCAACACCGAGGCCTTCACGCACGCGCCGGTCAAAAGCCTCCACTTCAGCCTCGCTAAGCGCGTTGTTGAGCGAAAGCATCGGCGTTGAATGCGTGACTTGCGCGAACGCCTCGGCAGGCGATGCGCCGATGCGCCTGGATGGGGAATCGGGCATCACCAGCCCGGGATGCTGTTCTTCGAGGGCCTGCAGCTCGCGAAACAACCGGTCATATTCGGCATCCGGCAGGGTCGGAGCGTCTTTGACGTAGTAATCGTAGTTGGCTTGGTTGATTTCGCGCCGCAGTTTTTCAGCGAGAGCAGCGATCTTGGCAGGAACTGGCATCAGGAGAACAGGCGCAGCGCCAACGGTCCTCCGGCGTGAATACCACGCTGTTCCATCGCGCCATAAATGGCACGCAACTGAGCACGGATCTTGTCCAACCCGGCGTCATCGAGGGGTACGCGGTTGTCGTCGGCGAGCATCCCGTCGACCGATTCGGCGAAGCTGCGGCTCATAGACAGCATCCGGTCAAAAACGCGAAGGCCATCCGAAACCCTTGGCACGTCCAGCAGAAAGGTGACGCCGGGCGTGGTCAGGCTGCGGATCTTGTCGGCCAGGAACGGTTCGGATTCCTGATTTTCGAGTGAAAACAGTACGCCGCCCTGGTTGTCCACGCAGTGATACACGCCGCGCGGCTGAAGATTCAATCCAGCCGCCTCGGCCAATGCGCGGATCTTGGTTCCGTGAAATACCTGCCCCGTGCGCGCGACAACGTTAATCCCGACCACGACGTCGACTTCCGCGCAGAAACGATCCAGATCGGCTGCCCGCTCGAGCGCCGGCGGGAATTCGGGCAGCTCGGTCACGGCAGCCAATTCGTGTGCCGCTGACCTGACTGCGTCGCCGAACCGCCGCATGTGCTCGCCCGTGACCGGCCCGGAACGGTCGACCAGTTGCAGCGCGGTACGCACGGATGTATAGCGCGCGCCATCCAGTGACAATGGCTGCCAGGACTGCGAACGGAAATCGAATCCGCTGAAGTTGATGATCCGGCCCAGGGTCGCCAGGGTCCGACGCAATTTCGCAAGCTTTTCAGCAGGGATGACTTCCCCGGCACGAAGCTCCGCGATGTAGTCGATTTCGGTCTGCGGCAGGCTTGTCTGCAACGGTAATTCTTCTGCCGAGCCGTTCTCGCCCGGCGTTTCGACCTGTGTGGAGATTCGGGGTTCGATGCGTACATCCTCGAACGATTCCCGCGGCGATCCCTCGGCGGCCGACCCAGTTGCCTGGCGATCAAGCAGTATGTCCTCATGCTTGCCGCCAAACGTCTGCTCGGCACGGCGGCGGAACTGCCTTTCCTGATACCAGTTGAACGCCAGCACGCCGCCCACCACAAGCACCCCGAGCATCAGCAAGCCGAATTGCAAATCACTCATTGCCTCTCCCCGCGCGAACCTAGGGCCACGATGCTATCAGGCTGCGGCCTCTTCGCGCATGCGCAGTGCCTCATCCACGTCGACGGCGACCACCCGCGATACGCCCTGCTCCTGCATGGTGACGCCGATCAACTGGCTGGCCATTTCCATGGTGATCTTGTTGTGGGTGATAAACATGAACTGCGTGTTCGCTGCCATTCGCTTGACCAGATCGCAGAAGCGCTCGGTATTGGTGTCATCCAGCGGCGCGTCCACCTCGTCCAACAGGCAGAACGGCGCGGGATTGAGCTGGAACATCGAAAACACGAGCGATAGCGCGGTTAGCGCTTTCTCGCCGCCGGAAAGCAGGTGGATCGACGCATTGCGCTTGCCGGGCGGGCGGGCGATGACCTGTACGCCGGCGTCGAGGATTTCCTCGCCAGTCATCACCAGCTTGGCCTCACCGCCGCCGAACAAGACCGGGAACAATTCGCCGAAGTGTCTGTTGACGGTATCGAAGGTTTCCTGAAGGCGCTCGCGGGTCTCCCGATCGATCTTGCGGATGGCGCTCTCCAGGGTGTTGACGGCTTCAGTCAGGTCCTGCGATTGGGCGTCAAGGTAGGCTTTGCGTTCCCGCGCTGTCGCCAGTTCATCAAGCGCCGCCAGATTCACTGCGCCCAGCGCGGCGATGTCCTCGTTGATGCGATTGATCTCGCTCTGCAGCCTGCCCGCACGCACGCCTTCTTCCAGCAAAGGCAGCAAATGTTGTTCGTCGGCGCCGGCTTCCGCCAGATGCGAGGCAAATCCCTCTTCCGCAATCCGCGCCTCCTGCTCCTTGAGACGCAATTCGTTGATTCGTTCACGCAACGGCGTCAATTTCTGTTCCGATACCAGGCGTTCCTGCTCGGTCGCGCGCAGACTGTCCTCGGCGGCCTGCAGGGCGTCACGGTCTTGCTTCAGGCGTTGCTCGCGCTCGACACGGCGTTCGAGTTGCACCTGCAGTCGGGCCTCCAGCGCACCCACGTCGCTGAGGTTAATTTCCTCGGAAAGTGTTTCCGATTCCTTGTCCAAACGCCGTAAAGTTTCAGAAATAACTTCAATTGACGAGTTTATTTCTATGATTTGATTACTTATAGTGGTCTCTTGAAATTGTGCTTCCTGGTGTTGCCGTTCGATCTGTTGCAGTTTTAAGCGGTTGGCTTCCATGGCCGATTCCGCTTCTGCATTCGCCTGCCTGGCGGCGTCGACGGCTGCTCGAACAGCATCCATTCCAGCGACAAGCGCTTCGATCTGGCGCCCCGCCTCACCGTGCTGCTCCGCTTCGCGCTCCATATCGCCATTGATTTCTTCGAGCTCTCGCACGATCTGCTCTCCACGCGACTTGAGGCGCTCCGCAAGCTGTGACAAGCGCACGTGATCGAGCTTCAGTTGGTGATGACGTTCCTGCAGTTCCGCCACCACCCGCCGCAACCGCTCTGCCTCGGTTCGACGCTCCTCGAATCCGCTCTTTCGGGATGTTGCGGTGGCGCGTTTTCGTATCAATTCCTCGTCGGCAATGCGGCGCTCAACCAACAACGCTTCGATTTCGCGCTGACGTGACAGGATGCCGTGCACTTCTGAATCGGCCGCGTGGAAACTTACACTGGTGAAAGTGAAAACATGTCCTTGCGCACTGACGAGCATTGCGCCAGCCGGCAGGTCACGCGCCAGTTCCATTCCTCGGGCCGGGTCTGGCAACACATAGACGTATGCAAGCCAGTCACTGAGCACGGCGGCGAGACGTGCATCAGTGCACGTCACAAAATCCGTCAGTTTCGTGAGCCCGGCACGGACGGGCGCGTCGGCTTTGGTCGCCCCGGCGATTCGGTGGAAGGATATCTTCCCAGGAGGCGCTTCCGAAAGCCAGTCATGTACTTGCGACAGGTCAGCAAGGCCGACGCTGTTGAGGCGCTCGCGCAAAACGGCTTCAAGCGCGTGCTCCCACCCTTCCCGGATGTTTATCCCCTGCCAAAGGTGCGGATTGCGGCGCAGATCGTGGCGTTCCAGCCACGGTTCGATTCCGCCCGCACGACTGACCCGTTCTTGCAGCGATTCGAGAGCGGCGACCCGTGCATCTAGCTGGTTCAGACGCTGCTGGGTCTGCTCGGCGTCCTGTTCTGCACCGTGCATCGCCGTTTCCAGCGCCGGGAGATCGGCGTCGCACTGCTCCAGCGCATCGCGCTGCTCATAGAGCCGAAATGCCAACTCCCCGATCTCCGTCTCCAGCCTTACCAGTTCGCTGAGGTTCGGGACTTCCAGGCCGTCACGTTCTTCCTCCAGCCGCACGCGGCGCACTTCGAGTTGGAGCAAGAGCTTCTCACCGTGGCCCGCCCGGGCCTCTTCCAGTTGCAACTGCTGTTCGGCCTGGTTAAGGCAACGCTGTGCCTCGGCAAGTTGCGCTTGAGCGTTGCGATACGCCTCTTCGGCCGCCGGCGACGCGGCCCTTGACGCCTCCAGTTCATGGGCGAGCGCCGACAACTGCCCGCGCGCTTGCGCGAGCGATCCCTCGCCGACATTCCGCGCCGCCTCCTGCGATGCGTGGCGACTGCGTTGCTCGGCTATCTGGGCACGCACAGATTCGAGCTGGTGCTGGGCACGATTTCGGCTATCGCGGACAAACTGGACCTGCTGCTCGATGCGAGCGACCTCGGCGTTGACCTCATAGAGCGCGCCCTGAGCTGCATGCACTGCATCCGAAGCGCCGTAATGGGCAGCACGCAATTCCTCGACGCGCTTCTCGGCATTGCGAAGGCTGGCGGATTCAGCTTCGAGTTCGACGCTCGACGCATCGATATCGCGGCCAATGCGGGCGCGTTGCGCCGCGGCTTCGCGTTTACGCAGTAGCCATAGCATTTGCTGGGTCCGCCTCAAATCCGATTCCAGTTCCCGGTATCTTCCCGCCCTTTCGGCCTGGGATTCGAGGTGCTCAAGCTGTGTGCCGAGTTCCCGGCGGATATCGTCCACTCGCAGCAGGTTCTCGCGCGTATCGTCGAGGCGTAGTTCGGTTTCGCGCCGGCGTTCGCGGTACTTCGATACGCCTGCCGCTTCCTCGAGAAAGCTGCGCAGGTCCTCGGGCCTGGCCTCAATGATCCGCGAGATCATCCCTTGCTCGATGATCGCGTATCCGCGGCCGCCCAGTCCGGTGCCCAGGAATATGTCGGCGACATCACGCCGGCGTACGTGGATGTTATTGACGAAATAGGAGGACTCGCCGTCGCGCTCGAGCACGCGCTTGACCGATATTTCGCCGTACTGAGACCACGCTCCGCCCGCACTACCCAGGCTGTTGTCGAATATCAGCTCGACGCTGGCTCGACCAACCGGTTTACGTTCGCCCGAACCGTTGAAGATGACGTCCTGCATGTTCTCGCCACGCAGTTGTTTGGCGGAGGACTCGCCAAGCACCCATCGCACGGCGTCGATTACATTGGACTTGCCGCAGCCGTTGGGACCGACGACACCCACAAGCTGGCCGGGCACAGGTATATGGGTCGGATCGACGAACGACTTGAAACCGGCCAGCTTGATATGAGTGAGTCGCACTTTGACAAGTCTATAAAGTCTTATAATTCGAACAAATGCCCATAAAACAAGCGCCTGGAGACCTTACCAAGGACCAGGCGCGCATTTTTTCCGGGCGTATTTTAACAACTGAACGGCCCCCAAGAGAATGCCTATCAAGCCCGCGTTGACCCTGGCGACATTCCAGAATCCGACTCCGACACGGGATTACCTGATTCATATGGAGATTCCGGAATTCACATGCCTTTGTCCAATGACCGGACAGCCGGATTTCGCCACGCTTTATCTTGATTACGTGCCCGACCGTAAATGCGTGGAACTCAAGAGTCTCAAATCCTATATCTGGGGTTACCGCGACC
>Ga0187893_10010963_pt1 | contig 13303 bp, 10 predicted proteins | sample MA1701074metaG_FD_139574 | JGI IMG/M metagenome (GOLD analysis project Ga0187893, IMG submission 139574) | White microbial mat communities from a basaltic lava cave in the Kipuka Kanohina Cave System on the Island of Hawaii, USA - MA170107-4 metaG ...
AATGCATCTCGATACGTTTCACGCCCTCGCCTTGGCACGATTCACAGCGTCCTCCCTTGACATTGAAACTGAAGCGCGCGGGCTGGTAGCCACGAACCCTGGCCTCGGGCAAGTGAGCATAGACGGCACGAAGATCTGCGAACACACCCGTGTACGTGGCTGGATTGCTGCGTGGCGAACGACCAATTGGTGACTGGTCGACATCGATGACTTTGTCGAGGTGCTCGAGACCATCGATGCCATCATGAGGCAACGCGATACTGGTCGCGCCATTGAGCCGCCGCTCGCACTCGCGCAGGAGCGTATCGACGATGAGACTCGACTTTCCGGATCCACTCACACCGGTGACGACGGTCAACAGCCCGAGCGGAATCCGCACGGTCACGTTGCCGAGATTGTGTCCGCGCGCGCCACGAACCACCAGTGACGCGCCTCGTGCTCGCCTGCGCTGCTCTGGCAGCGGAATCGACATACGTCCAGACAGGAACGCCGCGGTGAGTGAACGCTTGTTCTCGAGCACGTGGGTCAGCGGTCCCGAAGCGACGACATGGCCGCCATGTGTACCTGCACCGGGTCCCATGTCCACCACGAAGTCCGCGGTGCGCATGGTGTCCTCGTCGTGCTCGACCACGATCACCGTGTTGCCGAGATCCCGGAGTCGGCGTAGCGTCGCAATCAGCCGGTCGTTGTCACGTTGATGCAACCCGATGCTCGGTTCGTCGAGGATGTAAGTCACCCCGACCAACGCTGCCCCAATTTGCGTGGCCAATCGTATTCGTTGTGCCTCGCCTCCAGACAACGTCATCATGGGGCGATCCAAGGTGAGATAGCCGAGCCCCACGTCGAGAAGAAATCCCAATCGGCGCACACATTGCGCGAGGATGGTATCCGCAATCTCGCGTCGCTCGGGGTCGAGCTCGAGTGTGTTCAGGAACGGGAGCAACGCGTCGAGCGGCATCGTCGCGAGCTCATGAATCCGTCTTTCGCCGACCCTCACCATGCGTGCCTCAAGGCGCAACCGCTCACCTTCACACGTCCGACATGGCACCTCACTCATGTAGGCTTCGATCTCTTCGAGCGTGCTCGCTTCCCCGTCCTGGCCTTCGTCCAACGTGGCTTTTTGTTCCGCTTCGCGCAGCCGTCGTTGCAGGCTCGGCACGACACCTTCGAATGGTTTGTTTCCGAGCCCAGCAATCGGCTCGTCTCCGCTGCCCTGCAAAAGCACGATTTTCGCTTCCTCGGGCAATGAACGCCATGGCGTGTAGAGATCGATACCAAGATGTTCCGCCATCACCTGGAGCTTTGTCGCGTAGGAACCCGCACCACGTTTCGACCACGGACGCAGCGCCCCCTCCTTGAGGCACGAGTTTGGGTCAGCGACCACCCGGTTCGGATCGAAGATGCGAACGTGGCCCAAGCCATCACACGCCGAGCAGGCACCTTCTGGGCTGTTGAACGAAAATAGCCCGGGAGTAATTTCGGGATAGCTGATGCCGTGCTCGAGCTCCGCGTAGCGCTCGGAGAACACCAGCTCGGTACCGTCGATGGTCAGGATGCTCGCGATACCACCAGTCAGGCCGAGTGCGACTTCGAGTGAATCTGCCAGTCGTGAACGGATGCCCTGCTTCAGTACCAAACGATCCACATAGACCTCGATGTTGTGGCGCCTGTCAGGGTCGAGTGACACACCTTCGCCGAGGTCACGCACTTCACCGTCGATGGCCACACGCACGAAGCCGCGACGACGCAAATCGTCGATCAGCTCCGCGTGCGTTCCTGGCTGCGCTCGTACGACTGGAGCGAGCACAGAAAAACGCGTGGCGTCCGGAAGTGCGAGCACGGCTTCCAGCATGTCTTCGAGGGTGTGTCGGTGAAGCCTCCGGCCGGTCTTGTGGCTATAGACCTCGCCGACACGTGCGAACAGGAGCCGCAGGAAGTCGTAGATCTCCGAGGCGGTTCCCACGGTAGAACGCGGGTTGCGAGCGCGGTTGTCCTGCTCGATTGCAATGGCAGGTGACAGACCCTCGATGGAGTCCACGTCGGGTTTGGGAAGCTGAGCCAAAAACAATCGCGCCCCCACGCTCAGGCTCTCGACATAACGGCGCTGTCCCTCCGCGAACAGCGTATCGAATGCCAGACTGCTCTTGCCCGATCCCGATGGCCCTGTGACGACCACGAGCTTTCCCCGCGGAATGTCCAAATCGAGGTTGCGCAGGTTGTGAGTGCGAGCGCCGCGAATGCGAATGCATCCGAGCGCGTCGTGGGGAGCCTGCGGTGTCTTGGTGGGAGGTATTTCGCCGTCAGTCACGGCAGTTCTCCACGCGCAAGGCTGATGGCCGCGAAGAAACTCGAAGGATCCGCAACGCCCTTGTTCACGATGTCACGTGCGGTTCCGTGATCTGGAGATGTCCGACAAAATGGCAGCCCGAGTGTCATGTTGACGCCATCGTGGAAGTGCATCAGCTTGAAGGGGCCGAGCGCTTGATCGTGGTACATCGCAACGAGCGCATCGTAGCGTCCCTCGGCATGCCTCGCGAACGCACTATCGGCCGGAAGTGGGCCCGAAAACTCGCACGATGGATCGCCCACGCGCAAGCTGTCGATGGCCGGTGCGATTCGCTCGATTTCTTCGCTCCCGAGCAAGCCTTGCTCCCCTGCGTGCGGATTCAAACCCAGCACACCGATGCGAGGACGCACGCAACGAAATTGCGCTCGCAAGCACGACGCCACGAGCTTCGTCACGCGAATGACGCTCTCGCGATCGATGGCAGCAGAAACGTCACATAGCGGCACGTGAATGGTCACCAGCGCGACCCGCATGCGGGAGCCAACCAGGAACATGGCGTAGTCACTCACACCGGCACGTGCCGCGAGATATTCGGTGTGACCAGGGAAGCGAAATCCTTGCGCATGGCATCGAGCTTTGTCGATCGGTGCTGTCACGAGTGCTGTGCCCGGACGAGCCATGACGTCGGTCACGGCGTGCTCGAGCGCGTCGGTGGCCCGGAGCCCGCCACACGCGGCTGGCGCCAACAAGGGTTCCAAGGTGGTCCATCCGCGCTCGGCCCAACGCCCAAGCGCGCTCGCTAGACGTCGCAATCCATCTGGATCCGCGAAAACCCGGTCGTTTGGACACAACAGATCGGCAGCCGCCGCACGCAAGAGCAACTCAGGACCGATACCGGTCGGCTCTCCTTGAGTCAGGACAAGTGCCGCAGCATGGCTGGTCGTACGGATCATTACGTTTTGGCCGATGCGACTGGCCCGCCTGGGCCGATCATCCTACCATCGGTCTACCTCCTACCTATCCATCGGATAGGCCCCCCAAACGTTGCGCCGAAACGAAAGACGTTTGAAACCCTCGCCATGGCTGCTGTTCTGGCTGCTGTGCGCCGGCTACCGAGTCGAGCGAACGGCGTTTGCATACGGGCCGGAGGGCACGACGAAGAGCACCAGCCAACCGGCCACACCGTTGGCCACACCGCCGGCCACACCCGTGCTCACGCCCGTCCCACCGGGGCCCGGCTCGGAGATCCCGTCACGTGTCCCCACGAGCACGGCGCCGCGCATCCAAGTCACGCCCTCGGACGCGAGCCACGTACCCACGTTTGGTGCCCCGTCGCTCGTACGTCTCGAACCGCGCTCACGTCCCCACGCCCTGCTTGGTTGGAGTGGCAACCTCATCGAGGCACCGTTTGCGGATCGCCGTCGGCGTCTTCAAAGGACCGCTCGACCTGCGCCGTTTGGACACCGGTTGCAACCGGGAGAGGCCCTCGAGTTCGACGTGTCGTTCGCAGGCAATCCAGCGGGGCTCGCGGGTGCCCGAGTCGTTGCGATCGAACCCGATCCACGAGGGCCACCACCGCTCGGAGCGGGCCGCATTCGACTCGAAGGCCATGCCAGCACCAGCGGGGTCGTATCACTGCTTGCCACGATTACAGACCACATTACAACACATGTCGACGCAACGACGGGTGCGCCTGTCACCAGCGTCAATCGTCTCGAGCGAAGCGGCTTGCCGGGACGCTATCGGCAGCGCGAAACCACGTCGATGCACGAGGGCCGCGCTCAAGTGCGCCTCATCGACATTCGTGACGGCGAGACCAACGAACACCTCGAACAAGTCCCGTCCGATACCTTCGACGCACTTTCGATCATGGCCTGGGTCAGATTCCTCGAGCTTGCCCCGGGCGAGCGAGCCAAGGCACATGCGATTGACGGCAGAGCGCTCATGCGGGTGGAGATCGTGTCACGTGGACCAAGTCGATTGCAGGTTGTGCCCAGTCTCACGAGGGCCCTCGGGCTCGCGGCCGACGACGTGTACATGATCGAGGGCACCGTCACGCGTGTGGACAAGTTCGATACACCACTCCCGGGCCGCCGGACGTACACACTCCGGGCCTGGCTGAGCGACGACACACGCAAGATCCCCCTTGTCCTCGAGAGCGATATGTGGCTGGGCTCTATCCGGCTCACGCTCTCGAGTTATCATCCGCCGTCCGCGCGACCCTGAAGCGCACACCCATGGCTGGCACGATTCGGCACGACTCGTTGTCTACGAACGCGACAAGGTTTGCTACACTGTCCGCGCCGGTCGTCATGTCCAGATCATGACGATCCGAACGCCATGACAGAACGCTATCGTCCACTTTTCAAGCTCGACTCCGGCGGCATGGCCGAAGTGTACGTGGCAGAAGCCGAGTCGATGGCGGGCTTCAAAAAGAAGGTCGCAATCAAGCGGATCTTGCCCGGCCTCACCAAGGACGAGCGCTTTGTCCGCATGTTCCTCGACGAGGCTCGTCTGAGCCTGCACCTCAGCCACACCAACGTCGTCACCGTTTTCGACATCGGCAAGAGCGACAACTCGTACTTCATCGTGATGGAGTACGTGGATGGCACCAATCTAAAGGGTTTGCTCGAGTACCTCGGGACGCAACCCAATGGTCAGCGCATGACGATCTCGCTCGTGGGATGGCTTCTGAACGAAATCCTCAAAGGATTGGACTACGCGCATCGGTTGTGCGATCCCGAGACTGGGCGTCCGTTCGGTATCGTCCATCGCGACATCTCGCCCCCCAACATCTTGTTGTCGTGGAGCGGCGAAGTAAAGCTCACCGATTTCGGTCTTGCAAAAGCCACGACGCAACTCGAATCCACCGACCCCGGCGTCGTCAAAGGCAAATTCGCGTATCTTTCCCCAGAAGCCGCTCACGGACTCGAAGTCGATCATCGTACCGATATCTTTGCCGTCGGTATTCTCGCGTATGAAATGCTTACGGGCCGCCGGTTGTTCCTCGGCGAAACCGACTATCAAACCGTGGAGCTGGTACGCCGTGCGGAAATCCCCAATATTCGCACCCTGAATCCCGAGGTCCCCGAGGAACTGGAGCGCATCATTCTTACAGCGCTCGCCCGCACTGTCGAACAGCGTTATCAAACTGCGAATCAATTCGCTGACGATTTGTTGCATTTCCTGTTTTCGCGCGGCCTCAAAGTTTCCACGCGTGATCTCGCGGCTTTGATCGCGCCACTTCGTCGCAGTAACGCGGTTACATCACAGAAACAGCATTCGATTACCACCAACCTGATTGTCAAGCTCATCGACGAGGAGCTGCTGAGTTTCCGATCACTCGACCAAGACAGTGGTGAAGGTAACAAGTCGCCGTCTGGGGACACACAGCTGGCCGCTCGTAGCGATACACGCGTCTATGATCCTGCGTTGCCATTGCGCATCGACGATTTCGGCAGCATGCACGCGGGCAGCACAGACGAGGCCGACTACACACCATTGCCGCGAGCACGTGGCGAAATGCCATCGATAGCGCCGGCCGCGGCCGTAGGCCCACGCGACAGGCACCGCTGGCCTCCTATCTGGCTGGTACTCGTCGCGGTGCTGTTGGCCGGCGGTAGCGCTTACGTGCTGTTCCTTTCACGGTAGGCCCGGTTCGGGACCGGTTCCAGCTTTCGCTCAAGCGTCGACGCTGCCAGTCGATGCAGTCGGTAGTGACCACCGGCACCGACGCGGATACCCGTACGACGCTCGTACAGGTGGACGATGAGGATCTTCGCTACTGGAGCGCCGACGAGCTCGCGTTGTTCGTCACACAACCCAGTGTTGGACGCATTTTGTGCGTGCATCCGGGAGCGCAAGCGTCCGGGCAACCCGGTCGGCTCGAGCGGTGCTTGCGCGAAGCAAACTACCAAGTCGGGCGCTTGGCGATTACGCGCGAGCTCACAATACTTCCGAGAGCTGCAGCGACGTTCGTACCCGATTTGATATACGTGACGATCGCGGCCCCCGAACAAACATGTGTCGATGCGATGCAGGTGCTTTCGGAAGATCCGCGCACGCGTGCCATTCCCCTGATCGCACTTTGTCCATCGGAGATCCCAGCCAGCGTCGTCGAAGCCGCTTATGCCAAGACCGGATGTGATTTTTTTCGATTTGGGCAGACCACGGTCGAGCTGCTCGCACGCACGCAGCTACTCATCAAACTCATACGCGCGAGCGCGGGTGTCGAACCGGTCTTGCCCGCCCGCCCACCACGGGCCGCGAACGAAGCCAGTGGTGCTCGCCTTGATCTATACGATCCCCATTGTGGGGCCTATTCGGCCACGTACTTCGTGCATCGTCTGCCCAGCGAGATCTCTCGTGCGCGTCGGTACGGTAGGAACTTGTCACTGCTGGCGATTCGCTGCGTCGATGCCGAGCGCGACTCTCAAAACGCCAGCTGTCTCGTACAAATCGTCCGATCCCACATTCGTACGGCCGACTTGGTCGCACGCATCGAGCCATCGTTGTTCTGCGTGCTTCTTCCGGAGACTGCCGTCAACGACGTCGCAGCGCTACAGCAGCGCGCAGGCGCGGATCTACGCGCGGCGGGTGTCAGCCACTCGATGGGCGCGGCGGGCCTGGACGAGGACGGTGGTGAAGCGCATACGCCCACGGAGCTCATCCACCTCGCTGCGAAACGCTGTGACGCCTGAGCAGCAGTAACACAGCCAGGCATGGCTAGCCCGTGAATCATACATGACAAGCGCCCAGGGGTTGGGCACCATGTCGGCGGGGGAGGCAGGCGGGCCGGCGCCCGCCCGTCATTCGTGCGCAGCAAGAACATCGAATACATCCCCGGCATCGACCACCTTCGGGCGTACGCGTCCCTGCTCGTACTTTGTCACCACAGCTTTTGGCTGCTGCTGTCTCGTCATGATCCGCCAATGCTGGACGCCGAGCATTGGCGATATACGCGTAATCCGTTGCTCAGCATGCTCATCGAGACCCATTTCGTGGTCACGATGTTCTTCGTGTTGAGCGGATTCGTGTTTACGCTCGCAGGCGTGGGTCACCACATTTCGTATCGACGATTCATGCGCAATCGTCTGTTGCGTATCTGCCCGTTGTACTTCGCGCTCGTGCTGTTTGGCATGGCGGTGTTTCCCGAGCGCACCAATTGGAACGGATTCGTCGGCACGTTCACGGCGTTCGCCAACACGCACATGAGCCTGAACTTTTTCCCAATCTCGGCGACCTTTTGGACCGTCGCGATCGAGCTTCAGTTCTATCTGCTATTTCCGCTGCTCATGACGGTGCTGAACCGCGAAGGACCACGACCCCTGGTATGTATCGTACTACTTTCGGTGGGGCTTCGCTTGTGCGGGTTTTGGCTGGGCGCGAGCATACGCGACATCAACTACTGGCACTTGCTCGGTCGCATCGATGCGTTCTTGTTCGGGATGCTGCTCGCTTGGGGCTATCGCAAGTATCGACTCCAACGCATCTCGGTGTGGTCGGTCTTACCCGCATTGATGGCCTTGTTCGGAATGACTTTTACGCTCAATCATCTGGGAGGCTGGCCCGTTCAGGTGTGGTGGAGGACGCTATGGCCAACCCTCGAAGCCGCGGTGTGCTGTTTGTTCGTGTGGGCATATCTACCCGCAAGCCACCGCATGCCTCGCGTGCTATCACGCGTGCTGACAGGGTTGGGTGAGCTCAGCTTTGCCGTCTACCTCATGCACATGGCGGTGCTTCATGCACTCGTGAGACAAGGAATATTTTTCGATCTGTGGCCATCACTTCCGACATGGGACGCGCTCGCCAACACGTTGCTGGTGGTATTGCCGTGCACGCTGGCGCTCGCCGCCTTGGCATATTTCGGCATCGAGGCGCCGTTTATGCGCATGCGCGGAAGATACGTGCTTCCGCCTCAACAGCGACCCAGCAATCCGGCGTTCGCCCCGGAGCCTGCCCGAGCTGGCCAAGTCAGCCTGCCTGATGTTAACGTTCGTCCTGCGCCATGATGACGCTCGCTTCGCTGGTTTTTTGGACGTGGTTTTCCACCACGCAGTTGCTCGTGGCCGCCGCGGCCGTGTTGGGACGTATCGTGTCGGGGCCATTCGATCCCAAGCGGGCAGTTCCGCACATGATTTCCTGCCTAGGAGGCGGGCATTACTATCAACTCTGGCCATTTTGGAAAGTCACCGTTCAGCATCGCGAACGTCTGCCGAAAGCACGTCCGTGCGTGGTCGTGGTGAATCACCAATCGCTCGGCGACATCTTGCTGCTGTTCCACTTGCGCTGGAGCTTCAAGTTCGTCAGCAAAAAGACGGTATTTTACGTACCCGGCATCGGGCAGCTCATGTGGGCCTCGGGGTACGTTCCACTCGATCGCTCCAACCGTGCAAGTGCCGGCAAGATGCTGCGGCATTGCCAGCATTGGCTCGACATGCGTGTTCCCGTGCTGTTCTTTCCCGAGGGCACGCGCTCGCTGGACGGATTGATCCAGAGTTTCAAAATGGGCGCGTTCAACCTCGCGTTCGACAAGCAAGTGACCGTTCTACCCATCTTGCTCGATGGATGCATGCAGACGTTGCCGAAGCACGGTTTCGTGATCCAACGTTCTTCGCACATGTTTCTGCGCATCCTTCCCGAGGTCGATTCAACACAGTTCGCGAATGCAGCCGAGCTGCGCGATCACGTTCATGCCCTCATGGTCCGCGAGCATGAGCAATTGCGACGGGAGCGCAAGCCCATGCTCCGAGGTCGCTTCCGTGAAGCACAGCCATGCCAAACAGAACCGGAGGTTGCGGCATGATCGAACGTTATTGTGACAACGCACCATGCATTGCCGACGACGCGTTCATCCATGCAAGCGCCGTTGTCATTGGTGACGTCACCATTGGAGCCCGATCGAGCGTATGGCCAAATACCACGTTGCGAGGAGACGATGGTCCAATCGTGATTGGAAACGACACATCCATTCAGGACAACTCGGTCGTGCACCTCACGCTGAAGCTTTCCCGTACCGTCATCGGCTCGCGCGTAACGGTCGGACACGGAGCAATCCTACACGGATGTAGCGTAGAGGACGATTGCATCATCGGCATGGGATCGATCGTGTTGGACAACGCGGTCATCGAACGGGGTAGCATCGTGGGTGCGGGCACCGTCATTCCGCCGGGCAAGCGCGTGCCGCCAGGCTCGCTCGTGGTCGGCAATCCGTTCCGCGTGGTCAGACCGTGTCGGGACGACGAAGTTCGTTGGATCGAAACGAGCTGGAAAATCTACGTCGAGCGCGCGCGCACCTACCTCGAGCGCGCCCGAACGCGTTAACACCTGCGGTGTACCTCGGTTTAGGCCCCCTTGGCCACGCGCTGGCTTGCGGTGGCACGATTCGAAATGTTGGGTTAACGTCTGCTCGCCGATGCTCAATACTCTGATCCCTTACGTTCGCATGCCGGAACACACGATCGCGGATCTTCCGTTGATCGGTCCACTCAAACTCCAGGTGTTCGGGCCACTCGTTGCCGTGGGCGTGATCCTCGGCATGCGGCAATGCCTACGCTACGCGAAAACACGCGACATCGACGAGTACATCGTACGCGACCTGATGTTCTGGGTGCTCGTGGTCGGATTCGTGGTGTCGCACTGGGTGTCGGTGCTGTTCTATTTTCCCGATCAGGTGAAGGAGAACCCATGGGTGCTCCTCATGATATGGAACGGTTTGTCCAGCGTTGGCGGCTTTTTTGGCGCCTTCCTCGGGATGGTCTTCTACCTGCGCAAGATGAAGCAGCCGATCCTTCCCTACGCCGACCTGCTGATATTCGGCTTACTCATCGGATGGTGCTTTGGTCGGCTGGGATGCACGCTCGTACATGACCATCCGGGAGTCGCAACGGATCCAGGTTTTCCGCTCGCTGTGGGACCGTTTCCCGACGGTAGCTATCGCCACGACATGGGACTTTACGAATTTTTGTTTACGGTGCCACTCACGATCTACGTTTATCGATTCTTCCCCTGGCAAACCGTGGCACCGGGTCGACTCGTTGGATTGGTGACGGTCCTTTATGCCCCGCTTCGATTCGTTTTCGATTTTTTGCGCGAGGTCACGCCTTCGCGCGGTGTGATTTCCGAGCCGGACATCCGATACATGGGACTCACTGCAGCGCAGTGGTTCACCATCGTGTTCTTTTTCGCGGGCGTTTACCTGCTGCTCATTCGCAGGCCGCGCGAGAGCGATCTCGCCTGGGCTCGCGACAGCGCATGCATCGCCAGAGACAAAGCTGCGGAAGGTGCAAGCGCATCAGGCAGCGGAGCTCCGGCGAGCGCGAGCGGACATGTTCCTCCAACTCACGAATAGTGGTCGGCACGCAGCTCCGATTCCACGAAGCGAATCGTTCCGGTGCTGCTGCGAAGCGCAAGGCTATGCAAATGCAATCGGTCCCTCACGCGCCGAACACCCCTCAGTAGCGAGCCCGCAGTCACTCCCGTAGCAACGAAGATGACATCTCCCTTGACGAGATCTTCGAGCTCCATCGCACGATCGGGTTCGCGAATGCCCATGGCCTTGGCGCGGTGCCGCTCGTCCTCGTTGCGAAAGGCGAGTTGCGCCTTGAACTCTCCTCCTAGGCAATGCATCGCACTGGCAGCCAATACACCCTCGGGAGCTCCGCCCGTTCCATACACCATGTCGATGCCGCTTTCGGGGATGCACGTCGCAATGGCTGGCGCGACATCGCCGTCGGTGATCAAAAACAGGCGCGCACCCTCGGCTCGAAGCTCCGCGATGAGTTTCTCGTGCCGTGGTCGTTCGAGCACGACCACAGTGAGCTCGTCGGGCCGACAACCTTTTGCCTCGGCAAGCGCGCGAAGATTGTCCTTGGGGGACTTCGACAACGAGACCACGCCGCGACCTTCAGGACCCGTTGCAATCTTGTGCATGTACGTATCCGGCGCATTTAGCAATGCACCGCGCTTGGCCACCGCCAGTACTGCAAGTGCTCCTGGACTTCCGGTGGCACACAAGTTGGTGCCTTCGAGGGGATCGACCGCAATGTCGACCTCTGGCAACTCAGCATGTTGTGGGCCAACTTGTTCGCCGATGTAGAGCATCGGTGCCTCGTCGCGCTCACCCTCACCGATGACGATCGTGCCGCGCACGGGTACGCGATCGAACGCTTTGCGCATTGCGTCAACGGCGGCAGCATCGGCTGCATCTCGGTCTCCACGACCGATCAGCGGCGCACAAGCGATGGCGGCGGCCTCCGTGACGCGCACGAATTCGAGCACCAGTCGACGATCCATGGGGTGTCCTCCCAATCCTTGTCTACCAAGGAATCTAGGTGCTTTCCAAGCGACTCAGCGCAATCGTGTTTTTAGCAGCTCGAGGGTGCCGTCGGGCAAACGCGCAGGCCGTCCGTCCGCGATGGTCACGCAGGCATGTCGCGTTTCGGCACGCAGCAAAACGAGGCGTTCCTGGATACCACGGCGGTCGCCCGGTTCGATGCACAAACGGTAGTGGAAAAATACGCGTACCAGCGAAAGCCGAGCCAGTGCGACTTCGATCGAAACGATGTCGTCATAACACGCTGGAGCGAGATAGGAGATTGCGATGTCGGTGACGGGCAACCCGAACCCTTGTGCTTCCATGTCGGCGTAAGCCATGCCCGTCGCACGGATCAGCTCCACACGACCTTGCTCCATCATCCTGAGATAGCTAGCGTGATATACGACACCCATTTTGTCCGTATCTGCATAGAGCACGCGCACTTTCGCCACCCGTTCGAGTCCATGCTCGTCAAACGTATCTACCAAGCGATGCATCGTGGTGAATACCTCAGATGAGATTCAAACGGGGAGACCAGGCTCGAGCATACGGATTCTGATGATCGGACGAAGCACCTCCTCGAACCCATCCAAGTCCGCGATCGCGGCTACGAGTCTGATGTTCTCGACTCGCTCCGTAATGATGACCATGTCGACGGGGTCATCGCGCTTTGGCATGTCCTGATACATACTCTTGACGCTCACCCCGTGACGGCCGAGGCAGCTCGCTACCTTGCCTAACATGCCGGGTAGATTCGGAACATGCACACTCAGGTAATTTTCACCTTCGATGTGATCTTCGGAAAGTGGCACGGCGCGTCGAACATCGCGAAACGAGGCTGGTGGAGGGCCGCTCTCTGCGAACGTCACGATGTTTCGACACACCTCGATGATGTCCGAGACCACCGCTACGCCGGTTGGCATCATGCCAGCACCACGTCCATAATAGAGGCTTCGACCGAGTGCGAACGATTCCACCAACACGGCGTTATATGCTCCGTACACACCCGCGAGAATGTGACCTTTCGGGACCATGACTGGGTAGACGCCGACGAACACACCCTGCGCGAGCAATGTAGCTCGCGCCACACTCTTGATCACATAACCGAGATCGCCCGCGATACGGATGTCGAACGGGCGAACATTCGTGATGCCGTCCGTGGGAATCTGCTCGGGATCGATGCGCAAGCCAAAGCTGACCAGCGACAACAGCGCGAGCTTGTGGGCAGCATCTTTCCCGCCCACGTCGAGCGAAGGGTCGGCCTCGGCATAGCCGGCTTCTTGCGCTTGCGCGAGTGCTTGCTCGTACGTCACGCCATGGCGTGTCATTGCATCGAGGATGTAGTTCGATGTGCCGTTCACGATGCCGGTAATCCCCTCGATACGATCGCTCGCCAGGCCCTCTCGCAAGCTACGTAGGATCGGAATACCTCCAGCGACGGATCCTTCGAAATACACCGACAAGCCACGCCGCGCAGCCTCGGCGAAGATCTCATCGCCGTGACAAGCCAACAACGCCTTGTTGGCGGTCACGACGTGCTTGCCATTGCGCAAGGCCTCGAGCACGTACGTGCGCGCAGGCTCGAGTCCACCTATCAACTCGACGACGATGCGAATCTCCGGATCATCGAGCACCACGCTGGGATCCGTGGTCATTAGACTGTCCGCGATCTCCACGACGCGCACACGCGTCGGATCCCG
>Ga0187893_10010964_pt1 | contig 13303 bp, 15 predicted proteins | sample MA1701074metaG_FD_139574 | JGI IMG/M metagenome (GOLD analysis project Ga0187893, IMG submission 139574) | White microbial mat communities from a basaltic lava cave in the Kipuka Kanohina Cave System on the Island of Hawaii, USA - MA170107-4 metaG ...
GGCGCGCACCGCGCGACGGGTGAGGGGTTGACGGAAGAACAAGGCACCCTCGTTCGCCCCGCCACCGGCTCCTGGCCCAAACTCAAGCCCCACCCCTCATCCAAAGGCGGCAAACCCGGCACCCGCACCTTCGGCGGCCGCAAGGGGCGGTGAGCTATTGCAGTGGCGTAGTTGCTATTGTCTCAGCGCGCATTCAACGATTGGCTTCAGTACCAGGTGCGTTTTCGAATACGCATCGCAAGGATGGTGGCGACAAGGCGTTGCACATTATGGCCACAGTCGCGTGATCTCAAGCGCGTGAGGAAGACTTTACGACATGCCCTTCTGACTCACCGAAGGCTGTGTTAGAGTGTGTATGCTTACTCTGGGAGTTAAAATATCAATGCCGTATTGCGTCCATCCCTCTCGCCGCGCCCTTGCCCTCGCCTTCACCGCGTTCACCCTGTCGGCCTGCTCGGTATTCGACAAGAACGATGTTGATACGACGACAACCGGCCCCAAGCTGCTGGTGGCCGCCGAAATCCGTGGCATTCTCTCGGGCAAGAGCTGGCGATTCGCCGGCCCCAACAACACCGGCACGACCCTCTATGCCGCCGACGGCACGTCCCTCGTCGAGGTCGACGGCAAGGGTAAGACGACGGGCCGCTGGCAAACCCAGGATGGCCAACTTTGCGAAAGCTTCGATCCGGCCCCCTTCCTGCCGGGCGGCGTTCCCATGAGCTGCTATCCCTTCTCGGGCTCGGGCGGCACCTATCAGGTGGGTAAGGCCACCTTCACGCTGGCCAGTTAGACCTGCGACTTTCCCGTCACAGTTAATGGGATTGTGCGCCGACCACATTCCCGCCACACCATTTTCCAAGTCCCGCCCCCTCTGGCCCTCAAGAGCCTTGCAACTTTATGGGAAGAAAAGCGTTTAACGACGCAGCCATAAGGCTCACGCAGGAGAGTTCATGATTCCGATTCTGTCGCGCCGCCATTTCATCGTGGGACTGACCGCGCTCGCCGCGGTTAAGTCTGCCAGGGCACAGGATATTGACGATCTGTATGGTGAAGAAGAACCCTATGCCGAAGAACCCTTTACCGAGGAGGATTTCGCCGACGACGACTTCGGCTTCTATGATGACGAATCGGGTTATGACCCGGCCCTCCTTCCGCCCGCCGAATCGGAGATCGATTTCGAGATCGAGCCTGTCGACCTGAGGAAAATTCCCAAGCAGTTCCGCCGCCAGATCGTGCCCTATGATGGTCCGGAAACTGCGGGCACCATCGTGGTAGATCCCGCCAAGCGCTTTCTTTACCATGTCCGCGAAGATGGCGAGGCCGTGCGCTATGGCGTTGGTGTAGGCCGCGCCGGTTTTGCCTGGTCGGGTGTTGCCGAAGTCACCCTGAAGCGGCGCTGGCCGCGCTGGGTGCCGCCCAAGGAAATGGTGGCGCGCGATGAGAACGCGGCGAAATGGGCCAATGGCCAGCCGGGCGGACCGGATAATCCGCTGGGTGCCCGCGCGCTCTACCTCTATGCCAATGGCAAGGACACCCTTTACCGCATCCATGGCACCAACGACCCGACGTCCATCGGCAAAGCCAAATCGTCGGGTTGCGTGCGCATGCTCAACCAGGATATTGCCGAACTGTTTTTGCAAGTGCCGCTGCACACCCAGGTCGTGGTGAGAGGCGGGGGCGGCCCGGCGGTCTCGCAGGTCGATGACATCAACGAATCGGAGGATCCGGGATTCTACTAGGGGCGGTACGGCAAACCGGCTTGAATCAGGGGGAGGTCTGTGGCACATGCGCGCCATGTATTTGAGTTTGAGACCATTGATCTTATTCGGCACGGCGATGTTGCTCGCCGCCTGCAATACGGGCCCGCAAGGGGTGCGGTTCCTGAGCGGCAACGATACGTCCAAGCCCGTGGCCGAGCCCATCCGCGCCTTGACCGGCGATGAAATCCGCAACGCCATCGCCGGCAAGACGTTCCAGTACACCCACCCCAGCGGCAACGGCTTCATTACTTATGCCGCCGATGGCTCCTTCGAATTCCAGGACGATGTGAAGGGCCCGGGCAAGGGCACGTGGTCGGCCAGCTCTGGCCAATTCTGCGAAAGCTACGCGGGTGCTCCCACCGACTGCGGCGAATTCAAAACCACAGGCGACGCCTATTTCGCCGCCAAGTCGCGATTGGTGGAGATGAAGGGGTAACTCTCTCTTCCAACAAACCATCTGTCATTGCCGGGCTTGCCCCGGCAACTCATGGGTGTTTCAAGCGCGGTGTTTGAGGTAAGCATGGGTCGCCGGAATAAATCCGGCGATGACAACTGTTGGAAATCTACCCCTGCAAAAATAGATTGTTTCGCCGCTCATCGCCGATGCGTGACGCCGGCCCGTGGCCCGGCAGGAACGCCACATCATCGCCCAGCGGCAAAATCTTCTCGCGGATCGAACGGATCAGCGTTTCGTGACTGCCGCGCGGCAGGTCCGTACGGCCGACGGAGCCATGAAACAGCACATCGCCCATCAGGGCGAAACGGTTCTCGGAATTAAAAAACACAACAGAACCCGGCGTATGCCCGGGCGCTTCGATGACACTGAAACTCAGCCCGGCGACATTCACCTGATCACCTTCCTTGAGCCAGCGTTCGGGCTTCACCGCGCGAACACCCATCATGCCGTAGCGGGCACCGCTTTCGGGCAGGCCATCAAGCAGAAATTTATCTTCGAGGTGCGGCCCCTCGATCGTCGTCGCCAAAGCATCGCGCAATTCCGCGGCACCACCGGCATGATCGATGTGCCCATGGGTGAGCAGAATCTTTTCGATTGTGACACCGCTCTGCTTGACCGCATCTAGGATCACTGGAACATCGCCGCCCGGATCTACGACCGCTCCGCGTTTGGCCTGCTCATCAAAGATGATCGAGCAGTTCTGCTGAAACGGCGTAACCGGAATGATAAAGACCTTAAGCTTTGCCATGGCCGCGTTGCATAGCGGCGCTGCAATGCCCGCGCAACGGCTTGCCCCTAATACACCCAACAGCTAGAGCCTGCCGATGACGCAAGCAGCCGCCATTCCAACACGCTATGGCAATCTTGTCGCCGCGATTGCGACGGTTGGCTGCTGCGACATCGCCATGGGACTCACCTTGCAGCTCCTGCCGCTGCTCATGGAGGCGCAAGGCGTTCCTGCGTGGATCATGGGCGTCAACGCCGCCATGGGGCCCATCGGCATCTTGATGGCGGGTCCGCTGCTTCCTCATATCATTGGCCGCGTAGGCTCGAAGCGCATCGCGGTTTTTGTGATTGCGATTCTGATCGCCACAATGATCGCCTTTCCGTTGGCGCAGTCGATTTGGCTGTGGTTTCCCATCCGCTTCATCTTTGGCATTGCGGCAGGAACGCTCTTCACCATCAGCGAGGCGTGGGTGCTGACCTTTGCCGGTGACGGCAACCGCGGTCGCATCACATCGCTCTATACTAGCGTGTTGGCCGTCACCTTCTCCGTTGGGCCGCTGATCCTGCCGTTCACCGGAATTGAGGGCTGGACGCCGTGGCTCATCGGCATGGCCTGCATCGCTGCGGGCGCCTTGCCGCTTGCCTTTGTGGAAGTGAATGACGAGGCTTTCCGTCAGAAACAGCGTGGCGGCTTCTTTCGTTTCATGGGCCGCGCGCCGCTGCTGCTATTTGCCGTCGCGGCGGCGACACTTTTCGACAGCGTCTTTATCTCATTCTTCACGATCTTTGGCCTCCGCCACGGCCTCGAGCTTGAAGTCGCAAGCCGCATATTGGGCGTCGGCATCATCGCCAACACGCTGCTATTCTTTCCAATTGGATGGCTCGCCGATCATTGGTCGCGCATCGGCGTCGTGGTCGTGACGGCATCCCTGACTGTGGGACTGAGCCTCAGTCTCATTCCGCTGATCGGTACTTGGGCGATCTGGCCCGCCACCGTTTTGCTTTTGGCCTCGGCCTTTGGCGTCTATGTGGTGGCGCTTGCAACGTTGGGAGACAAGTTCAAGGGCCCGGATGTCATCGCAGGCTCCGCTGCCATCGCGGCCATGTGGGGTGTTGGCGGCCTGCTTGGCACGCCCATCGCAGGCGCCGCCATCGATGCCTTTGGCATAAACGCCATGCCCGTTACGCTCGCCGTCTTCTACGCCATTCTGCTCGGAGGTCTCGCCTTGAACGGCGGCCGCCTCGTCCGCGAGCCCGCCCATGGATAGGCGCAACCTCGCTAATTTGAGCGCCGCCATTGCCGCCATCACGGTTTTCGGCTTCACGCTGGGTCTCATGTTCCCGCTGCTGTCGCTCCTCATGGAAGAGCGCGGCATCAGTTCCGATATGATCGGTTACAACGCCGCCATGCAGCCCGTGGGCATCGTGCTCGCCGTCTTCGCGATCCCGGGGCTGGTGCGCCGTTTCGGCGCCAAGTCCGTGGTCATCGGCGCCGCCCTGGTCGCAGCCGCCGTGGTTCTCGCCTATCCCTTCCTGCCGGTGTTCTGGTGGTGGTTCGCCCTTCGCATCCTGCAGGGCTTCTGCGTCTCGATCCTCTTTGCCGTCAGCGAAGCCTGGGTCGTGCGCTTCGCCGAAGGTCCCTATCGCTCCCGCATACTCGCACTCTATGTCAGCGTGCTGGCCGCGAGCTTCGGCGGCGGCCCCATCATCATCAGCATCATCGGCATCGATGGTCTGTTGCCGTTCTTGATTGGTGCTGCGATTCTCATTCTCGCCACCGTCCCCATCTTCTTCCTGCGCGACGACACGATCGACGGAGCCGGCGAAGACCCATTGTCGCTTCTGGGTTTCGCCAGAAAGGCGCCAGTTCTTCTTGCGGCCGTTGGCATCTACGCCATCATCGACGCGGCGTATCTTGGATTCCTCCCCGTCTATGGCGTGAAGAAGGGCTTGGATCAGGAAACTGCGGCACTTGTGCTCACCGCCTTCATCATCGGCAACACGGTGCTGCAATACCCCGTGGGCTGGCTCGCCGATCATTTCCCGAAACGCCTGGTAATGGCCGGTTGCGGCATCGTGACCGCCGCGGCCTGCGCCCTGATGCCGCTAGCCTATGGCACCTGGGTGTTCTGGGTCCTTCTGCCCGTGGCCGGCGCCGCCTCCGCCGGCATCTATACGGTGGCTTTGGCGGAACTTGGCGACCGCTTCTCCGGCCATGAACTCGTCACCGGCACCGCCTCTTTCGCCACCATCTGGGGCCTCGGAGCAATCTTGGGAGCCCTTCTTGCTGGCTGGTCGATCGAAGTTTTCGGCCCCGACGGGCTACCCTACACATTGGCCATTGTCTTCGCCATCTTCCTCCCCGCCGCCTTTGCCAATCGCGTACAGAAATCGGCATGAGTCCAAAACCTTTCAGCTACGCAATCGGAGTAATCTTCGCGGCGGCAGGTGCCATGTGCTGGAGCCTTGGCGGCGCGCTGGTGCGCTTAACCAAGGACATCGACGTCTGGCAGATTATTTTCTACCGATCGCTCACGGTGCTCCTCTGCATGAGTCTCTGGCTTGGCTACCGTTATGGCGCGGCATTGCCGTCGCGCGTAGCTGCCGCTGGCACGAATGCGGTGATCGCCGGCATCGCAGTCGGAACGGCAGGACTGACCTTCGTCGCGTCGCTGTTCTACACGACCGTGGCGCAATCGATTTTCATGGTGGGCGTGACACCCTTTCTCTCCGCCATCCTGGGCTTCTGGATTCTCCGAGAAGCAATTCCCGGTATTACCTGGATCGCCATGACGATAGCCCTGATAGGCATGGCCATCATCTTCTCCGGTGGTGGCGGCAGCGGCGCGCTCGCCGGCACAGCGCTGGCGCTTTTCTCCGCCTTCTGCTTTTCCTGCTATGCCGTGTTGCTGCGCTGGGGACACAAGACGGAGATGACCAGCGCGCTGCTGTGGAACGCCATCTATCTCATCATCGTCTGCGCCGTTGTCATGCTTTTACCCACCGGCCTTGCCGCCGAAACGGGTCTCGCGCAATTTGCCATCGGTTGGAAAAATTTCGCCGCCATCTTCGTCATGGGTGCGGTCCAACTCACGCTCGGCCTCATTCTCTTCACCATAGGTTCGCGCAGCGTACCCGCCGCCCAGCTAGCACTCATCGCACTTGTCGAGCCAACACTGTCGCCCCTGTGGGCCTGGCTCGTCGCCAGTGAATTGCCGCCCATCTGGACTTTCGCAGGAGGTGCTGTGATCCTCTCCGCCATCATCGTCCAAACTCTGTTCAGTGCCGCAAGGGAAAGCCGCCATGTCAGCCGCCGTCCTGCCTGAACTCTTGACCATCCGCGATTTCCTGCGCCATGCGGTAAGCTCATTTTCGGCAGCGAAGCTTTCCTATGGCCACGGCACAACATCCCCGCTTGATGAAGCCGCCTTCCTCATTCTCGAAACGCTGCATCTGCCAGTCGACGATATCAATCCATGGCTTGACGCCAAGCTGACCACGGCGGAACGCAAGAAGCTTGGTGATATCATCCGCAGGCGGATCGAGACCCGCCAGCCCGCCGCTTACCTCACCCGCCGCACTTACATTCATGGCGTACCATTCTACGTGGATGAACGCGTGATCGTGCCCCGCTCCTATATCGGCGAGCTCTTGTTTTCGGACTCCCTTGGCGAACTGATCAAATTCCCTGGGGAAATCGCTTCCGTGCTCGATCTGTGCACCGGCGGGGGCTCGCTGGTCGTCCTTGCTGCGAAAACCTTTCCAAATGCGAGAATTGATGCCACGGACCTCTCTCAGGATGCCTTGGCGGTCGCCCGCATCAACCTTGATGATCACGGTTTAGCTAACCGGGTCAATTTGTTGCAAGGCGATCTTTTCGCGCCGGTTGAAGGAAGGACTTACGACCTCATGATCGCCAACCCCCCCTACGTGCCGAATGCGGAGGTGAAAGCATTCCCTCGAGAATATGCCCATGAACCCGCAATGGCCCATCTCGGCGGTGCGGATGGCTTGGACATCGTGCGCCGCATCCTTGCCGAAGCGCCCGACTATTTGAATCCGGGTGGCGGCCTGCTTTGCGAGGTGGGCGAAGGCCGCGATATTCTCTTGGCCGAATACCCCAAACTCGATTTCCTCTGGCTCGATACCGAAGAAAGCGAAGGCGAAGTGTTCTGGCTGACTCGGGAGCAGCTCAACTCCTTACGCTGAGGTTGTCCTCAACCCCGTCGCCTGCATGAGATTGTCGTAGACGCGTCGCGTCATCGTCGCCATCTGCGGCATCAGCGGAAAGGCCTCTTCCAGCAATCTCGGATAAGCGCCAACGCCTCTTGCCTTCTCAAGGGCCGCGATGTAGCCGGGGAGCGACGACCACCCGCCCATGGACTGCGGCGTGAACTCGCAATGAAACTGCATTCCGATGGCGTGATTATCGAGCGTCACGGCTTGGACTGCTGTGTTTTCCGAAGACGCCAGCACTGAAACCTGCTGCGGCGGGCGCGTGACTTCGGCCAAATGCCATTGCATCACCTTGTTCGTGGGACTGAGGCCCTCGAACAATTTGTGCCGCAAACCCTCCTCGGTCAGCGCCACCTCGAAAACTCCAATCTCCGGACCTTTGGCCAATCCAACCTGGCCGCCGAGAGCCTCGCACAGGAGCTGATGGCCGAGACAGACGCCGATATAGGGTTTGGCCCGATCCCACACCCATTCGCGGATCGCCGCTTTTTCCGCCGTCATCCACGGGAACTCGGCCTCTTGCCACGTGTCTTGTACCCCGCCCAGAACAAAAAGCAGGTCATAGCTCGCCAGCGCCGGGATCGCCTGCCCCTCCCACAGCCGCACGAAATCCGGAACGATGTGATCTTCGGCGAAGTAATCCAGAAATCGGCCTGGATGGTCGTGGTCCATATGCTGGAAAATGAGGGCGCGTTTCATGCGCAGTAACTAGCACAGGCTATGTTTTATTGGCACGGCGGCGGTGATATGGGAGCTATGAGCGTGGCGAGTGCGGGAAGGCGGGCTTTTTCGGCAGGTCAGCCAAAGGGCAAATATCGGCGATCACTTTCCACGAGGAATTGTTTAGAAACATCTCGCAACGCTGGAGTTTCCCGCGGAGGCACAGGATCTGTCCCTGACTATATTGCTGCCCATCGGCGCGGCACTTGCATTCGGGTCCCGCATTGGCGGTCCCGACGACTCCGGCCAATCCCAGCGCCGCTGCAAAAATTGCGAATATGGGTTTCGTTACCCCATGCTCCGGTCACCTATATAAGTTGCAGATTGACGGCCTGTGGCCCTCGCCCGCGCGTGTCCTCCTGCACTTCGAAACTGATTTTCAGGCCTTCGCTAAGCTCCGGAATGCCCGAGCGCTGAACGGCGGTGATATGCACGAACACGTCCTTGCCGCCATCTTCAGGCGAAACAAACCCATACCCCTTCGCCTGATTGAAGAACTTCACCGTGCCATTCTGGCGCATGCCAAGATTATGCGCCGGGGTCAAAGGTGAGGCAAGAGGGCATCACTGAAGGACTTTTTGGCCCCGCCTGCTTGACCGGTAGCGTACCATCGGCCAATACTCGCGAATCAGACAGGGGAAATTCCCGGGATGATTTGCCGTCTGCTGCAGGTGACTGCGACATTGAGCTGTTTTGCGCTCTCGGCTGCGGCTGATGCGAAGCCGGTGCAGAGCACCAAATACACTTATTACTCAATCGGCGGCGCGACAGCGACCGCGATCTATACCAACATGCTTCGCCGCGGACCCCATGTGAACGGCCAAAAGGCCTATGCCGCGACTTCGGCCACAACCTCCCAGGATGGCAAGCTCCTGCAAGCCAAGAGCTGCATCGTCCAGGATTACCGGTTGAAGATCGATTTCGTCATCCGCCTGCCGCAGATAAAGAATGAATCCGCGCTGCCGGCTTCCGACCGGACGCGCTGGCGGCAATTCACCCAGTTCCTCAAAAAGCACGAGGAGACTCACCGCTCGATTTGGCTCGCCTGCGCCCAGGATCTGGAAAACAAGGCAAGGGCTATCGTGGCGGATAACTGCGCCGAGGCCGACCACAAGGCCGCGAAACTCTGGGATCAAATGCGGAAGAGCTGCAGCCGCAAGCACGATGCCTTCGATGCCGCCGAGCAAAAGCGCCTGATGCAGCAGCCTTTCGTTAAGCATGTCATGCGCAATAAGGGCTCCCTCGCCCACGCCGTGAAGGCCCCTTAGCCGTAGCCATGTCGGGCGAAGGCCCTGCGAGGGTTCTATTGTTAGTGCACTCTCGCCCAGAGCTTCTTCTTCACCAGATAGAGCAGCAGCGCCAGCACCGCGAGATAGATCATGGTGGCAAAGCCCATGCTCTTGCGCTCTTCGAGCTTGGGTTCCGCCGTCCAGGCGAGGAAAGCGGAAACATCGCGCGACATGTCGGCCACCGTGTTGGGCGCGCCATCGTCGAAGGTCACCTGGCCATCGACCAGCGGCGGCGCCATGGAAATCCAGTGGCCGCTGGCGAAATACGGATTGTAGTATTTGCCCTCGGGCTGCTCGGCCTTGAGTTCCCCGTGCGGCTCCTCATAACCGGTGAGCACTGAGAAAACATATTCCGGCCCGCCGATTCCATGGATCAAATGCTCGATGGTGCCATACCACCCTGCTCTCGACTTGGTGATCAATGACAGGTCGGGCGGCACAGCACCGCCATTGGCGTTCGCCGCCGCCTTGTCGTTCGGGAAGGGCGATGGGAAACGGTCGGACGGAATGCCGGGACGTTCGAACATCTCGCCATCCTCGCCCGGCCCATCTTGTACCGTGTACGTCGCAGCGAGCGCCTTCGCCTGCTCCGGCGAAAAGCCGGGCCCGCCGGGATCGGCCAAATTGCGGAAGGAAACATATTTCATCGCGTGGCAGGCGGCGCAAACCTCCTTGTAAACCTTGTAGCCCCGCTGCAACTGCCCCTTGTCGAAATGCCCAAAAGGTCCTTCGAAGGAGTAGGAGACATCCTTCGCCTCCTTCTGGCCCTCGGCAGCGAGCCCCGCTCCAGCGATGAGCGCCAGCCCCGTCGCTGCGAGACCAAGCGTTTTGAGTAACTTCATATGTCGGTCCCCCAAAATCACTCGGCCGGCACGGTAGGCTTCTTTCGGGAAAGCACCGCATCGGCGATCGACGGCGGCAGCGGCTTCGGCGATTCAAGCAGGCCGAGCAGTGGCAGGATCACCAGGAAGTGGATGAAGTAATAGGCGGTCAAGATGCGCGCCCAGATCACATAGGCTCCCTCGGGCGGCTTCGAGCCGAGATAACCTAGCCCGATGCAGACGATCACGAACACCCAGAAGAACTGCTTGAAGATCGGCCGGTAGGTACCCGAGCGCACCCGCGACGTATCGAGCCACGGCAACACGAAGAGGATGAGGATCGAACCAAACATCGCGACAACCCCGCCGAGCTTGTCAGGAATAGCGCGAAGGATCGCGTAGAACGGCAGATAATACCATTCGGGCACGATATGCGCCGGCGTCACCAGCGGATCGGCTTCCTGGTAGTTGATGGCATGGCCCAGATAGTTGGGCAGGAAGAACACGAAAGCCGCGAGCACCATCAGGAACACAACTGTCGCAAAACTGTCCTTCATGGTGAAATAAGGATGGAACGGCAGCGTATCCTGCCCGCCCCTCACCGTGATGCCGGCAGGATTGTTGTTCCCTGGCACATGCAGTGACCAGATATGCAGCACCACAAGTCCGACCAGCACGAAGGGCAGCAGATAATGCAGCGAGAAAAACCGGTTGAGCGTCGGATTGTCGACCGCATAGCCACCCCACAACCAAGTGGTGATCGCCTCGCCGAAGAAGGGAATGGCGGAGAAGAGATTGGTGATGACCTTCGCACCCCAAAAGCTCATCTGCCCCCATGGCAGCACATAGCCCATGAAGGCCGTCGCCATCATGACGAGATAGATCAGCACGCCGATCATCCACAGGACTTCGCGGGGCGCCTTGTAGGAGCCGTAATACATGCCGCGGAAAATATGAATGTACACCGCGACAAAGAACATCGACGCGCCATTGGCGTGCAGATAGCGCAGCAGCCAGCCATAGTTCACATCGCGCATGATGTGTTCGACGGAAGCGAACGCCATATCCACATGCGCCGTATAATGCATCACCAGAACGATGCCGGTGACGATCTGGATAACCAGCATCATGGCGAGAATGCCGCCGAAGGTCCACCAGTAGTTCAGATTCCGCGGCGTTGGATAATCCATTAGGTGGCTGGTGAGATCGCTCAGCGGCAGCCGCTCGTAAAACCACCGGCCGAGTGCGCTTTTCGGCTGCGAATGAGGATGTCCGCTCATGGAATTGCCCCTGTTAGCCGATGCGGATCAGAGTGTCGGAAAGGTATTCGTATTTCGGAATCGCGAGATTCTCCGGCGCCGGGCCTTTGCGAATGCGCCCTGCTGTATCGTAGTGCGAACCATGGCAGGGGCAGAACCACCCGCCCGTCCTGGCGGAGCCTTCGACCAGCGCATATTCGCCCGCATTGCCGATGGGCACACAGCCCAGATGCGTGCAAACGCCCATCATCACGAGGAACGATTCCTTTTCGCCGACGACGCGGTTCTGATCGGTGGCAAGCGAGCCTTCCGGCACATTCTGATTGCGGGCCAGCGGATCGATCAATTCTTCCGGATTGACGGCCTTCGCCGCTTCGATTTCCGCAGGTGTGCGGTGTCGAACGAACACCGGGTTGCCGCGCCATTTGAGCGTGATCGCCTGCCCCGCCGCGATGGGGCTGAGGTCCACTTCAACCGTCGCCAGAGCCAATACGGAGGCATCCGGGTTCATCTGATTGATCAGGGGCCACACCGCGAGCGCGCCGCCGACCGCCGCCACCGCACCCGTGGCGATATAGAGAAAATCCCGCCGGTTTACGTCCGCATGTTCGGCATGTTCCGCTGTGGCCATCTTTTCCCTTGCCCGGCTTAATCCCGCGCGTTTTTGACATTGCGATGCTAATAAGTCTAGCCATCAAGTGTCGCACTGTTTTCCGGGGTATTTGCACGAATGGACGGCCGAAAAGCAAAGGTCCAAGCATGGTTTGAGACCTTGCGCGACCGGCTTTGCGCGAGCCTGGAGGAGATCGAAAACGGCCCCCGATTCGTGCGCAAGCCATGGACGCGCCGGGAGGGCGGCGGCGGTGTCATGTCCATGCTCCACGGCGAGGTTTTTGAGAAGGCGGCCATTCACTGTTCAACCGTCCACGGCGAGTTCACCCCCGAATTCCGCAAGCAGATGCCAGGCGCCGAACAAGACCCACGCTTCTGGGCCTCGGGCATTTCTTTGATCGCCCACCCCCGCAATCCCAATGTGCCCACGGTCCACATGAACACCCGCTATGTAGAGACCTCCAAGGCCTGGTTCGGCGGCGGTGCCGACTTGACCCCCGTGCTCGACCGGAGGCGCACTCAGGACGATCCCGACTCAAAGGATTTCCACGCCGCCATGAAGCGCGCCTGTGACGCCCACAAGATCAGCGACTATGGACGCTACAAGAAATGGTGCGACGAGTATTTCCACCTCGCCCACCGCGGCGAGCCACGCGGTATTGGCGGCATCTTCTTCGACTATCTCGACTCGGGCGATTGGGAGGCCGATTTTGCCTTTGTCCGAAGTGTGGGCGAATCCTTCCTCGGAATCTACCCGGAGCTGGTCCGCCGCAACATGGATTTTCCCTCAACCGAGGCTGACCGCGAAGAGCAATTGGTGAGGCGCGGACGCTATGTGGAATTCAATCTGCTCTATGATCGGGGCACGATCTTCGGCCTCAAGACTGGCGGCAATGTCGAGGCAATTCTGTCTTCACTCCCGCCCGTGGTAAAGTGGCCATAAGGAAACGTCATGGACCTCCGCAACGGCTTCGGCATAAAGCGCTACATCCGCACCATTCCGGATTATCCCAAACCCGGCATCATGTTTCGCGACATCACGACACTCTTGGCCGATCTCCACGCCTTCCGTGCCGCGATCGACGAGCTCTCCTGGCCGTTCCTCAGAAGCGAGATCAGCTACGTTGCGGGGATCGAGGCGCGCGGATTCATTCTGGGCGGCGCCGTCGCCCACACGCTGGGCCGCGGCTTCATCCCGATCCGCAAGAAAGGCAAACTGCCTTCGCGCGTGATCGGCCAGGATTACGCGCTCGAATACGGCGTCGACACCATCGAGATCCACGCCGATGCGATCAAGAAGGGCGACTGCATCCTTTTGATCGACGACCTCGTCGCGACAGGCGGAACGGCGGGCGCCGCCATCGATCTCTTGCGCAAATCCGGCGGCGAAGTCGTAGCCGCCGCCTTCGTCATCGATCTCCCC
>Ga0187893_10010965_pt1 | contig 13301 bp, 15 predicted proteins | sample MA1701074metaG_FD_139574 | JGI IMG/M metagenome (GOLD analysis project Ga0187893, IMG submission 139574) | White microbial mat communities from a basaltic lava cave in the Kipuka Kanohina Cave System on the Island of Hawaii, USA - MA170107-4 metaG ...
CGGTTCAACCGGTTCCTTGATCTGACCTGAATTCAACAGCTCGTGATAGGTCTCCTTGATGGCGGGGCCCAAGGCGCCGAATGTCGCCGGCACGATCGCGCCGGCCTTTTTGAGGGCATCGGACTTGGAACGGGCTGATCCTTCGCCCTTCAGGCCTTCCTTGGCGCCGGCATGGCCGAACTTCATGCCCTTCGGCAAACTTTCCTGGCAGAAGCCAGAAACTACGGCAATCAATTTCACACGCCGTGTCTTTGCGCCGTACCACTCGGCGGCCCGCTCTTCGAGATCGCCGCCCATTTCGCCGACGATGACGACCGCCTTCGTTTGCGGATCGTTCTCGAACATTTCGAGATAGCTGACGTAGTCGGTTCCCGGATAGGCATCGCCGCCGATCCCGATGGCCGTCGTAATGCCATCGGCAAACTGCGAACATATCCATATGATCTCGTTGGAGAGACCGCCAGACTTGGTGATGACGCCGAACGAGCCTTCGCGATAGAGCTTGGAGAGGACCAGGTTATCAAAGGCTCCGCCGATGACACCCAACCGGCAGGAGCCAGCTGAGACAATGCCGATCGACGAAGGGCCGTTGAAGGTCTTCCCGAGCTTGGTCGCATGACGGCCCAGGATCTTGGCATCCTTTTCCGGTACACCCTCGGTGATCATGGAGACTACCTTGATGTGCGGGTCGTCCAAGGCTTCCATTCCACCCTTCATCGCCCGATCTGCGCCAATGTAGACGAGACTGGTGTTGATCTGAGGATGATGCTTCGTGGCCTCCGCGACGGTTTTATAGATGGGAATAGCCAGCAAGCCACTGCCGTAGGGAATCTCGTTCGTCTTGCCGGCGTCAGGCGGATAGACGAAAGCCAGGACGTTCAGCGAACGCTTGATCAGGTAGCAAAACTCGGCCATCCGGCGCGCGGCATTCACGCCTGCGACCCCGCCCTGGATGACCACATAGGTATCTTTATTTGCCAGGATACTCATCGGGATCTTCCCTTCTCTTCAGTGCTGAGTCCTGAGTCCTGTGTCCTGAGCTGACGGAGCTTCCTCCTACTCAGAACTCAGGTCTCAGCACTCTCTACGACTTTTGGAGTGCCTTATCGACGATATCGGTGAGCGGTGTATTGCGGTCAAAGACGTTGATGTCGAACCCTTCGTCCTTGAGCGCGCGCATCGCATCGAGCCCTTCCTTCTCACGCGGGCCACCGCGGCGCACCCAAATCTTGACGCCCGTGAGCTTACCCTCGGACTTCGCCTTGCGGAATCCATTGATGATGCCGCCAAACGTCTTCTTCACGTCGGTGAAATTGGCAATCGCGCCGCCGACGATGATGTTCTTGATCCCAGGCAACGAGCACACCTTATCCGTCAACACTTCGACCGCCCAGTCTGGTGGATCGCCTGAGTATTCGGCGTAATTGGCCAACTTGCCACCACGTTCGACGACTGCATCGGAATAATAGATGCTGGCGCCACCGCCGGCTGGAAGCATGGCTGTGTCCCCGCCTGGAATCTCGATAAATTTGACCGACCCTTTGATCTTTGAATCAACTGCCATGACTTCCATTTCGTGCTTGGAATAGGCACGGCCGAATTCTGCGGCAAAGGCAAAGTTCCAATCGGGGTGCCGGAACTTGGCATCGCCATCGAGCAGCGTCACCGCATCCAATGCGATCAGTTCATTGTCTTGCTCGCGCAGGACCACGGGGTTCACTTCCAAATACTGCGCATCTTCGCTGTCAAAAAAGGTAAACATCTTGCCCGCGAAATCAGCCATCTTCTCCAGGAGTGGACCTGTAAAGCCCGCATCCTTGGCCAGTTTTTCGAGCGCGTCCGCCGAGGGCTGCTGCCCGACTTCCAATGCCAGGCGCTTCACGCGATCCCAATTCGATTCGACTTCAATGCCACCGCAGTTGGCAACCAGGATGTCCGTCCCTACACGGGTAGATTTCACCGCGCAATAATATTCTTCCTTATGCGGAATCATTTCAGACACGATTACTTGCGAAACGGAGATGCTGCCCACTTGGCGACCGATCATCTCTTTGGTTGCTACTTCTGCTCCTTTGAGATCCAGATCGACCTTTACCAGGCCGAGTTTGAACCGAGAGCCGAGCGCTTCATGAGCCTTGACCACCAACTTGGATTTCTTGAGCCATTCATTGACTTGGCCGAGCTTCGTCAATTCGTCAACCGAGGTGACGACGACATAGTTGGGGACCGTGATGCCCCACTTCTTCATCAACCCCATCCCAGGACCTTCAAGCACCTTCGCCATGGCGTCACTCCATCAGAAATAGTGAGAAACAATATAAAGGAGGAGGATTCTAACGAAATCGGTTGAGGTACTCAATATGTCAGAAGGACTAACCGAAGATGGCTCAAAAGGCCTAGCAGTAAGGACGGCTGATGTATTGAGATCTAAGCTGTTGATACTATTGCGCAATATAATTATTTCATCGCGAAGCTTCTCACGTACGTGAGGCAAGAATTATCCTGGAAGGCGGTTGGATTGGCAGGCGGGACAAAAAAACGAACTGCGTTCACTTTGGAGACGGCGAATCATCCGTCCGCAGCGGTTGGGACAGGGTTGACCTTCTTTGCCATAGACGAGATGGCAGCGCTTGTATCGGCCTTCCGTGCCATCCGGTGCATAGAAATCCTTGACGCTTGATCCGCCACAGGAAATCGCCTCTCGAAGCACCGTTTGCATGGTGCCGTAGAGCGTGATAATCGTGGCTTCACGCAGCCGATTCACCTCACGGTTTGGATGGAGCTTGGCGCGAAAGAGAATTTCATTCGCATAAATATTCCCAATCCCTGCGATCACTTGCTGATGCATCAACATCGGCTTCAATCGTCCACGCCTGGCTCGCATGAGACGGACAAACTCGTCGCGCGGCACCGTGAGGGGATCGACCCCAAAGCGGCGAGCACGGTAGCGGTCAAGTCCTGCCCGATCGAGCAAGGAAAGCCGTCCGAAACGGCGAGGGTTCCAATAGCGCAGTTCTGATTCACGGCCCCCCGTGAACGACATGCGGACATGCACGTGCTGCGGATACTTCGTCTGCGTTGCGCGAAAGAGAAGGAGGCCTGTCATACCAAGCTCCGTGACGACATATCTAAGCTCGTCCTCTTTTTTCAACGCCAGTGCGATGCTCTTGCCGTATCGCTCCACCGCTACCAGCCGCGCGCCGTGATACCACGAGAGCGTGAGCAACCCTTCCCGAACAATATCCGCTCGTCCAACCAAACACTCGTCGAGTCGCGCGCCGAGGAGATAGTCTCGTAACTGCCGAGCAACGACTTCGGCTTCAGGTAATTCCGGCATCGTGAGAGGTCCTCAGTGAAGTGGTCGCATGTGTGCCATGCGATCCTAGATTAGGCCACGGGCGGCACAAAAAAGGCAATACCGGTGCGGGAAGGCGCGCTTTCTATATTATTGTGGTTACGCGCCAGAGGCTGGGTGAGAAGCGAGGTTCTTCTTGTCCGTCGCTCGAGCTTCTCGGAGCAAGCGGACCTGGTTGATCGCGTCTTCGAGATTTGGAAGGGGCATGGCACCGGGTCGGCGCCTCATGACCAACTTCAGGACATCAGCATACGTCATCCCTTGGACACAACAGAGATAGGCCATCACGACCGACACGGACCGGCCCATACCGGCACGGCAACAGACCATGACCCGATGGTCTGAAATATGCTGTTCGACCCAACTCACGGCTCGGTCCAACAAGTGCGGATCGGCTTCGGCATACTCCGAAAATGGAATCCTGCCATAGGGCAGCCGGCCGGGCGACTCCAACGTATAATCAGCGGCAACGAGGAGCAGCGCGCCGATCTTTACTGGCGGTTCCTTCGCGTCGTTGATATTTCCGACCAACAGGGTCTCGGTGATCAGATGCATGATAGGCTTTTTATAAGAGGCTCACACGCCAGGTCAAGGGAAAACCTAACCCTGTCCCGTTGCAGTCGCTTCCATGTGAACGTTATACTGGCCGCACAATACCGCCGACTTCTGCACAAGGAACCACCCCGATGCCCAGCCCGACCGTAAAAGAAGTTGAAACTAGGCTTGAGACTGTTCAGTGCGCCATTTGTAAGGGATCAAGCTTTGGGATCGATCAACGCTTTACACAGGCGGATGGTGAATGGCGTGGCGTCTGTAAAAAATGCTACTACAGCTTCCCCGTCTACACGGATATGGAGTTCTACCTGCGCACACAACCGGATATCCCCTACCGCCTCAAAGAGATGTCCTGTCCGACCTGCAATCAACGAGGCGTAAACCTCAATTTTCGTGTCACAATGTCCGTCCGAGAATCCATCTATTTCTTGACCTGTACCGCTTGCCAGAAGACGTTCCCGGAGCGTTCCTCCCTGGAAGCCTTTGAATAACTCCCCTTTTTGCCCTCACCCTAGTGTATACTCTGTCTATGAGTGAGACACCAAAGAGTCCAGCCAAGGCCCCCGAAGCTCCCGATCCAGAGACCGTGGCCAAGACAAGAAAAGAAATCCCGCTCATTACCATTCAAGACGATGGCGACATGATCGCCGAAGAAATGGCCGAGATGTTCGATGAAGATCGAGTGTTGCATCAGCACGGCAGTTCAGAGCCTGAAGCGGACTAGCAGTCCGTCCTACAATCCTCCGAATAAACCAGCAAGTGGGAACCACCAGCCTCCGCACCTCCCGGCGCGACCCTTCTGGGTTCCAGCGAGCGGAAGCCTTCTGAAATTCCCGTGGCCACGGTCTGCGACCGTGGTGCCGTGGTCAGTTTTAGCTTTCCTCCTCGCTGAAACTTCAGCGAGTCCCCGCGCCTCCGGTGAAGTCGGCAGGTGGCTCCCACTTGCTGCCCCCGCGCTGTAGCTCCTAAAAACAAAAAGGCGACGAGTCGCTGATTAACTCGTCGCCTTCACATGACCAAACCGATTAAATTCCCTTGTGGTCTTCTATTTCTTTCTGGAAGGTAGAGCCCATGACTCCCACGCCTTCTCAAAAATGCTTTTAGGACCGTGGCACCGGATCATTCGATGACCATCTGTTTTCTCTGATTCCCAGAATGCGACACCGCGAAAGTACCGTTTCCCATCCCACGAGATTGTCCCAGACTTCGCCATCGAAAGATTGATTTGCCACAGTCCACCGCCGCTAACCCCTACAAAGCTCGAAGGAACACCAGGAAGTTGCAAATTAGCGCCGAGGTCGAAGTAATCATAACCATTGTGCTCATGCGTCCGCTGCACGGCAGAAATGAACGCCTCCCCGTGGATGTGACATGTAACAGTTCTTGCCTCGGGATTTGGTTGAACCTCCGTGAACTCCCCCACCATACCCGTTACTGCCCAAAGCCCCTTTTCGATCACTGGTGGGCATGCGGCAAGAGCCTCCTTCTGCTGAGCAAGGTTTAGGAACGACTTATGCGCCTTTATAGTGGCCACGTCGGATGGCGCGAGCTTTAAGAGAGCAATATCAGGCCCCCATTCTGAAACCTTGCCGTCCCACAACTCTTGGTAAGGGATGGCATCACGTAGCACCATAAACGATGATTGATGGTCGGTAAGAACTAGACCAATCTTTTCCGACTCCCTGGCCTTATGCCAGACATGTGCGGCGGTCAAGATATAGTGCGTGCCTTCGATCTCCACAAAGGTTCCAGATCCAATGGGTCGCGGGCGAGATTGCTGTTTCTCAGGCAAAACAATATAGACTGCGACCAAATAGTTCTTGAGCAGAAGAATGACGTTATCCAATTCATTCTGCGGGATATCCTTTATTGGAATGTCTCCGTTCACTTGTCTCTCCCCTCTTGGCCGCGGAAATCTTAGGTGTTTTTTCAACGCAGAGTAAGGATGTACCTCCGCTCATCCAAGAACCGGGACCGGTCTATGAGCGACCGGTCCCGGTTCCACACTCTAATAAGGAAGTGTGCGGCATCGAGCGACTTGCGCCGGAGCGGCGGGGTCCCCATCCTGCGTCTGAAGAAGGAAAGCTGGAACTGACTGAAGCACTGCGATCGAACGATCGCAGCTGAAGGAATTCCAGAAGGCTTCCGTTTCAGAGCGCCGTGGGAGGGGTGCCGCGGGAGGCGCTGAAGCGAGAGGCTGCACGCTTCCTCTATCCTGATTGGCTAAATTCAGACGGGACGGACGATCTGCACCGCCGCATCACTCTCAATTCTTCCAACTGGCGACACTTTCCCTTCTCGTTCCTTGCGAACGATCCGCTCGATCTGCACGATGGCGCCGCGATGCCAGCTATCGACGTCCGCATTGTGAGGAGAGGCCTTCCGATCGAGCCGACCGACTTCAGGTCGTCCTGTTTCATTGCACAACCAGGCTCGCTTTTCCCCCTTCAATTCTCGTAGTTCGCTCACGACCCGGAATGTTTGTGGGCTGCGCGTCACAATGGTGCGACCGTCTGTGCGCAACAGCAGATAGGAAAACTTCAACGCGTCTTTAATGAACCCCACTTTCCGATCGAGCGCAGCTATTATTGGTGGTGTCTGCCAGGGACGCTCTTCATGACACCAATCGTCTGGATGGTCTAAGGCGGGACAGGCCTCTTCATGCAGGCAGGGGCTATACACAGTACACAGGCCCTGCTTGAGCAGGTGATTACGCATATGATGCAACGCTCGAGCCGTCTGCCGCAAGGCCGGCTCGATGATCATGATGGTGCCGTGCGGTGCGAGAAACGGCAGTAGTTGGCCAACAACCGCGGCCCACTCTTTAGGAGAATCGGTCGCTGCAGGGAACAATTCATTGAGACAATTCGCCATGATCATGAGGTCATACGGCCCACCCCGCACAATCTGCTTACCGAGATCGCCTTTGAGCGGATGTTCCAGATTGCCCTCGACACACCGAAGTCCTGATGTTGATATTCCAACCTCCCGGCAATAGGCATCCCACAACCTCTTTGTGTCCCGTAATGGTGCGTGGGACGCATCGGTGGCTAGGACCGACACAGATTTTGCCTGTTCGGGGCTGCAATGCCACAGCCAATCTAAGAGGGCTAAAGCCCCAGTCCCTGGGCCACAGCCGAGGTCAAGTACGGCCATTGGATGATTCGATGCTTCCATGCCGCTTTCCTCGGGCAGCTCGTCCAATAAAACTTGGACTTTGGAGAGGTTCACAGGGAGGAAATACGAGAGATAGGCAGAAGCGTGGGCGGGGTCATCCAGATAACGCAGGGGCAATGTTGCGCGTGTTGTCGTAAAAAGACGTGAAAGGTTCACGACCGCCTGCGCCAAGACGTCGCCAGGAAGATCCACTTCGGACGACACCTTTGCCAGCACCCTCATGATTTGCGATGACAGACCAGCCAGTTTCTTCTCGTTGAAGGGTTGCATGGGCATAGTGTAAGCTGATGGTGATTAGGAGGACAACCATGACAGACGCAATACTATTGGCCTATAAAGATATCGAACGCTCGATGGAGCGATTCACCCAACTCCTCCAAAGCCATGTGGAGACGATGGGTGCGACCCCATCCCACGACGCCGACAAAGTCTTCCGATTGTCGCAAGGCTCCAAGGCGATGAGGGACAGCGCGATGATCTACCTCTCCTATGCCAAATACGTGGCCTATGGCATGCCTGAGAGTGAGGACATGGTGCATGACGAAATTCAAGGGTGAGAGCTGTTAATCGTTATTCGTGAAACGCAAGAGGTACTTCGAAATGATGAACGTTTAACGATTCACGAGGAACGCGGCGCACGGCCAAAACAAAAGAGCCTCTCCGGTATACCGGACAGGCTCTTGATGTTTTTGTCTCAGGGCGCCGCTAGATACTGCGCATGAAATGCGCCACGTCATCCTGGTTGACGGCTCCACCCATGATCGAAGACAGCGCCACGTTGGTCGATTTCTTCCCGGTCAGACCGGACTCGACTTCGTCCACGATCAACTCAACAGGCATCGACTGACCGCCGTACACCCGCGGTCCACCGATGATCTTCGCCTTGGAGAACCCGTAAAGCGTGGTGGCCACTTCTTTGGCCAGCCATCCGACGTAATTGAACTCAGGAACTACGATGAGCTTTGCTTTGCCACAGAGCTGGCGCAACTCCTTCGTCGGGAACGGACGGAGCGACCGGATCTTGATCAAGCCGATCTTAATGCCCTTTTCTGCGCAGAGGCGAACGGCTTCCCGCGACTGAGCCGCGGCACTGCCTGAGGCAATGATCACCGCCTCGGCATCATCCACATTCTCAGCTGTGAGCAAACCACCTATATACTGATTGATGTACTTGCGGGCACGTTCGCCTGCGGCCCACACTTCCTGCTGCCACACGGCATGGATGTTGTAGGCCATGAAGTTGGACTTTTGAACCGGGGCGTCGCGAGACAGCCTGGCGGGAGGATTTTCTGCATCGAGTACCGGTACCGCGCCGCGCCATGCGTCACGAGGGGGAAGCTTCATGCTGCGGTCCTGCATCCTGACATATCCACGGGCATGGGTCACAAAGAACCCGTCGCAGCAGACACCAACCGGGAGTGTCACATCGTTCTTCTCGCTGATCACAAATCCTGCCATGATGAAATCGTACATGTCCTGCTGGTTTTCAGCATGGAGGACGATCATGCCGCAGTTCAATAAATAGGCAACTTCAACATTGTCAGGTTGAATGGCCAACGGGGCGTTGACGACGCGGCAAGTAAACATGGCCACAACCGGCAGCCGATGCCCAGGCCAGGACGCGATGCCTTCCATACCCCTCAGCGTGCCAGGACCAGCGGTCGCCGTAAAACAGCGGACACCGGCCCGGGATCCGCCTCCGATCGCCGCCATGACACCGACCTCTTCTTCACCACGGTAGTACTCTTTCACGTACCCTTCGCCGTAGAGCACGCCGATGAGCTGCATCGTTTCGCTCTGCGGGGTGATCGGATAGGCGATAGCCAGGTCCACGTTGGAGCGCCGAACGGCCTCTTTCGCCGATTCGCTGCCCGTAATGAACTCTTTCGTCCGCGGGGCTTCGAGGAACAAGTATTCCGGCGTGACCACCTTCTGCCGTTTCGCTTCGGCATGGGGGTCCTTCCTCGCGCCCGCTTCCGGTTTAGGTGCAGCGACACTCGTGATGGGATCGCCCTGCGGGTTTGTCTTTTGTTCTGCTTCGAGTGCTTCACTCATCATCACACCTCTTAGCTATATCGCCCGTACTATTCGACCTTACTTAGCCTTCACGCTTCATCTGTTCGGCGGAATGGCCAAAGGCAGCCGCGCCGGCAAGGCCCGCCGCTGGAGCAAAGGTGAGAGGATTTGTGTGAGTTTTCCCGCCGTGAACTCTTGATTGCGTACCGGTAAATCGCACGTTCTCGCCGTTCTCCGGCAACTTGATGCCCATTTCTTCGCGCACCCGCTTGAAGACCTGCGCGGTTTTTCTCAACTTGATCGTGTCCGAGTCCCTGATCGTCAGCATCGCATCTTCATGCCCCTGCTCCGCACAGATCGCCATTGTCAAACAGTTCGTCCCAGCACGAATCATTTTCAAGGTCAAGTTGGCGTAATGACAATGCACGCCGATGAAGATACAGGCTTCGATCTTGTTGCCCCAAATAGTGAGATTCGGATGGTTCGGATTGATGACCTCTTCCGGGTCGATCTTCGGATACTTTGGACGATAGTCCGGCATGGGGATGATCATGACATCCGGAATCTGGGCGGCGATCTCCAGCACTGCCTTGGCCTTTTCAACGGCATGATCGTTCCAGGCCCAAAGGACCAACGGTCCCGGGAAGATCGTGGCATTGGGGCTGGTCAGCATTTTACGAGCCATCTCTTCGATGACCTTGTCTTCATTGAGCTCCAGCAATCCATAGTAGAGCCCCTGCCCTGGGTCAGGCAGTGCGACTCCCAACTGAGCCGCCGACGGCGGATGGAATCCAGCCGGACCAGGAACAATGATACGTTCTCTTGTACCTGACGCTGTTGCCACTCCCGTTCCCCCCCTAATTACCCACCACAATCATTGGATCGGACAGGACAGCAACTGTGGTTTTCTCTTCATAGCGAATGTTATCGGTGACAGCGGCCAGAGGCAACTGATCAATCATGATCATCTTGATGGCATTGTTTTTCGCCATATTGTCACACACCCACACACACTGCGCGCAGCCCTTGCACCGATCCACCGCCACGTAGGCAGAGCCGTACTTGAAACCCCTGTCCCTCCCCATGTCTTCGCTATACTGAATGGTGTTCGCTTCAGGACAATATTGAGTGCAGAGCTTGCAGCTCTTCGAGGCACAAATTTCAACGTCGATATTAGCGACCAGATACATGGTGACTCCTTCGTACTACATCCTGGTTAGGCGCCTACGGTCGCACGGGCTTCCGACCGTTTGACCGATGCCGCTGCCCAACCGTGATCGACCGCGTAGTTCCAGCCAGCCTGAATCACCGCTACATTTTTATCGATCAACTCCTGCTTCTTCTTGAACTTCCGCTCGACAACGCTGTCCAAGGCCGCGGTTCCGCCGGAGACGACAAATCCTTTGCCAAGGAACCGATCCTTCACCGACTGCTCCAGTGCTTCAACCGAAGTCAGCCCCGTGATGGCTCCGATGCAGCCCATCAGCGCCATGTTCGTCGCGAGGTCCATCCCTGCAACTTCGAGGGACAGTTTGGTGGCGGGGAAGTAATAGAGTTTTGCACGGCGCTCTTCCAACTCACGCTGCTGATCCCTGTGAAGACTCATCGGCCCATCGTTGTTGATCAGCGCAATCCCATCTTCCTTCAATCCGAAGTAGAACGGCATCGTATACGACTTGCCGTGGGTAATCACTTGTGGGTGGAAGATAATGATGATGTGCGGGAAGGTAATTTCCCCAATTTCATAGATCGGTTCATCCGACACGCGGACGTAGCTCTCGACCGGTGCCATCCGCTTCTCTGATCCATAAAATGGGACGATTGTGCTTTCACCGCCGGCATGGATCACTGCGGTGCTCAGAATGTGTGACCCCGTCACGACACCCTGACCACCGACCCCTGCCATCCGAATATTGAAGCGCTTTGCCATGTCCGAGCCTCCCTCCGATCGTTTACGCCTTGTTTGGAATTGCGGCGGCAGGAGCAGCCGCCTTCGGGAGATAGTCTTTATAACCATACCGCTCAGTCAGATACTGCTTGGCTTCGTCGCTCACGTATTCTGTGAACTGATACCGATCATTCTCAACGGTCTTCGCGTCTTCCATCACCTTGTCGGTCGGAATCGCATATTCGATGTTGCAGGAGGTATAGGCTTGAATGTACGTCGAGCCCACTTCGCGGGCAATCAGCACGGCTTTCTTGATGACGCTCTCGACGCGGCGGGGATTGTTCGGAACCACCGTTGCCACGTAGGCACAGCCAGCCACCTTCGCCATTTGCAACATGTCCATCTTCTCGAACTTCTTTCCCAACGGGGCCATCTTTAAGACAGCACCACGGTTGGTCATCCCGCTCTCCTGCCCACCGGTGTTGCCGTACACTTCATTGTCCAACATGATCGTGGTGAATCGTTCTTTTCGGAACCAGGAGTGAAGCACTTGCTGGAAGCCGATATCCGCCGTTCCGCCGTCTCCCGCCATGACCACCACATCCTTCGGCTTGTCACCGAACCGTAGTCGCAGCCCGCGGGACAGCCCGCTCGCGACACCGTTTTGATCGCCATAGTTGCCGTACACAAACGGGATCGCAGCCTGTGAAATCGCTAACCGTCCACAGCCTGCTGTTCCAACAGTGATCGTATCTTCTGGATTGGGGAAGGCAATGATCGCCAGTCGGATAAACAGAGTCATCGCGCAACCGGCACACATTGGATGTTCTTCGAGAATTTCCTTGAAGCTCCCCATTTGCGAGACCGAAATTTTCTTTCCAAACGGGCCATGCTCGACCATGTCCCGATATTCTTTAGGCATGAACTTCTCAAATCCACCGGAAAACTTTACATAATCAAGACTCATCGAAACACCTCCCTCTATCGTGGCAACGGAATTCCATTGCCTATCGGAAAGACATAGTTATATGCAAGAAGCCCGCAGGAATTCGAGGTTGAATGAACTGGGTTGACCCGCTTATAGGCGTTCACACGACTCTGCATGGTAGCAAAGACCAAAAAAGACTGTCAATGAGAAACGTCGACACACACTGGAATCACATAGGTATCGTGAAATACTATAACTTCCTGATATTCAACGCAACTTCTCAGAAGACCCACCATGCCAGAAAGAAGCCCTAGCGCACTCCAAGCCAGTAGGCCATTTGCCCTAACAACTTGCGTTTCGCGATGTTTTTGCAGCTGCCGAACGTGTGACGAATTTCATGGCATTGGAAAGAGAGATTGCCGATTTCACAAAATCTGTCTAGACTAGACCTCTATGCCAACACGCGTGATCATCCCTGGGGAAGACGAAGGCGCGCAGCACGCCGGTGGGATCCATAAACGCCCCCCAATTCCCGACAATTCGCTCAAAGCCGAGTGCCCGAAGTTCATGAGCCATGGCCCCTGCGGAGGTGTGCGAAAAGGGGGATTGTGTGAGGTGTACCCCGAGATGGCTTGCCCCTGGGTGACCCTCTACATTCAACTGGAAAAGATCGGACAGGTGGAGTGGATGAAACAGGTTTAGAAAGACGTGAGGGTGAGGGGTGAGGCGTAAGGGAAAAAAGATTCAGCCAGTGACACGGCTGGGTTACAACGAGCGGCATGCAAAGAGCGGTATTACCACTCCACTGCCGGACATCGAAACATTCCCGAACCAATACAAGGGCTACGAAATCACCATCGAGATCCCTGAATATACCGCGATCTGCCCGAAGACTAAGTTACCGGACTTCGGGACCATCACCTTGCAGTACATGCCTGATAAGGAGTGCCTCGAGCTCAAATCGCTCAAAATGTACATTCATGCCTACCGCAACCTCGGCATTTTTTATGAGAACGCCGTAAACCGTATAATGCTGGACATTGTCAAAGCCTGCCGCCCTGTATGGGCGAAAGTCACAGGTACATTCGCAGCGCGCGGCGGACTCAGAAGTGTGATTGAAGCACGATTTCCGTGAGATACTCTCCCGCACGATTTCGATTCAGCTAACCTACTACCCTATTCATGACCACCTATGCCATCGGTGATGTCCAAGGTTGCTCCACTCAGCTGAGTCAACTCCTCGATCGCATCAACTTTGATCCCACGGCAGACCGATTGTGGCTCGTCGGCGACCTGGTGAATCGAGGATCGCACTCGCTCAAGGTCCTTCGATACATCAAACAGCTTGGCCCTGCCGCACAAATCGTGCTCGGAAACCATGA
>Ga0187893_10010966_pt1 | contig 13300 bp, 15 predicted proteins | sample MA1701074metaG_FD_139574 | JGI IMG/M metagenome (GOLD analysis project Ga0187893, IMG submission 139574) | White microbial mat communities from a basaltic lava cave in the Kipuka Kanohina Cave System on the Island of Hawaii, USA - MA170107-4 metaG ...
GATGCTGCCATCGCGGATAACAGGATGTCGCGGCCTACCAATCCCTTGGCTACCCCCCCGCGGCGCAGAGCGCGGCAGCAAGAGGCAGGCGACGTTACACAGCCTTACCGAAAGGACACGATCATTACGCCTTAAACGACCAATTATGGCCTTATTGGAAATCCCGCGGTGCAGCCTACCAAGTGCTTGACCCCGACACACTTGCCGTCATTCAGCAAGGCTATGCCAGTAATGACAACGGCTGCTTCATATTGCCCGCTGCAAAAATACCGCCTTCCAAAGAGATTACGCTGGCCTTTTACTTGGAGTCGTTGTTGTTGGATCACGTTCGGGTGCGTGCGCGTAGTAGTGGAAACTACAGCGAGTGTAATAACGACCCGTTTGCCAACCACAGCGGCGAACCCGAGTATTGCAAGCCCTTAGTCTGCATGGGCATGAAGGCCAGTCTGTCTGGCCCGGGGAAGAAATATGTCGACTATACCTGCAATGTGCCGGAGCTAACGCTACAAGCACTTGCCAACTTCCCAAGTTACTGGTGGCACCATTTCGACCCTGCCAGCCTGGATTACAACTATATTGTCACCGTGCAACATCAGAACGGCTGCAAGAACATAAAAGATGCAGCACCGTGTTCCAACGCCGGCTTCACCAACGGTACTGAGTTGGAAATTCAGGTAAACATTGACGACCAGACCGAAGACAAATATCGGCAGAAATTTCTGGTAGGACACGAAGTAGGACACGCAGCCGAGGAAGCTTATCAGAAAGCCACGTTCGGGACGGATGAGTACCTGTACGGCGGATACGGCCTTCTCGGTGGCGGAGCTCAATGCGATAGCGCAGGCGAATCACATGCACTGACGTCATTGGAATACACCAGCGACGCCATTATGGAAGGTTTTGCTCACTTTCTTTCCTCTGACGCCTACAATGATCACAATTCCACGAACGGCCGTTTTACCTATTACAAAGATGATCTAGGATTTCCCCGTGACATTGCCTTGGAAGGCGAGCCTACATTCGATGCACTCGAACCCTTTCGATCAAACCGCTTTGCCGAGCGAGTGTGTGACCCTGTAGCGGAGAATGCTGGTACCGAATTAGACTGGCTGCGCTTCTTTTGGGACTTACATACCGAAAACGGTAACCCGGACGGGATGCATCAGTCCATCCTGAAATTGCGCGTGGATGCCGCTTTCTTAGGCACGGAATGGGACGCGGAAAATGGCTATGACTTGCTCGAAGAAAATGTCTGTACTGGTGAGCCCGTAGTGCAAGCGCTAAAGAATGATTTCCTGGACTTTGCTGGTAGCAACGATGCTCTAGGTGGGAACGGGGTCGAACCTACCGGCTTGGGGCCAGGCTGCAACTAGCGTTGTGAAGAGGTTGGATCACCTCAGGCAAATTGATCCTTCACTCTGTGCGGCACGTGCATACGATCAGGGGTCCCGTTGGGCACCGAAAAGCACTTAAAGCGCGGTAAAAGCCGTCTGCCCCTCCCGCATTGAACATGCGGGGTAAGTAAGGGGAGAGACTACCGCCGAATTTCGGTGCTAGGTTGCAATCGGTGCGTACGTTCCATTTGAACAGCCTCGCTTAAGCTGTTTCATAGTTTTTCATAATTCGTCATCGAAAATTCATTCTTCTTGCAAGCAGCTTCATGGTTTGGCGGATAAAGTGTAGCCCTGTTGCATGGAAAGCATGCGATATGTATGCATCACTTATTTAAACCTGCATGAGGAATATTATTATGACTATTCGTGATTCTAAAAAAAGCTCAACCCTCGACCCAGCTTCCATGGATATGTTGGAACTCGGCGCGGACGACCTAGACAAGGTGGCCGGCGGCGCACCAACGCGTTACATCGTGTTCACTGACAAAGAAGCAGGTACAGTAACGCCGAACGAGCAGCAGGTGGGGGGAGGTCTCAACCTAAGCCTGTGACGGCAACACGCTAGTTCCCGTCCTACGTCCACGGTTCCCGTTCAGGACGGATGCGAAAGCGCGGCCTGGCCGGGCCTGGAGCCAAGCGCCGAACTGAGACGGGAATCCACTGTCGCGGGCTTCTTGCCGGCGACAATCAGCGGAGAACCGGGGTCGGACGACATGGTTTGCTCCATGCCTTTCGGCTCCGGGCCTGCGCCGTTGACACACCCTGCACCGAATCTATTAGGAGGCCCCTCATGAAGCATGCGTTGGAATTAGAGTACTTTGTGACGGTTGAGCGCGAACTCGCCGATCGACCTCCGTTCGGGAACGCCCAACACATCAATGATCTGAATGATCGTCGTTGTCTCCACCGGCTATCTCTGATAGAAGGTAGAATGCCCGCGGCGTCGCAGGTGCTGGAAGGCTTGCGCAGTCTACCCGCGGATCGGCGGCATTACTTCGTTCGCGATCCCGCGCTCCGCATCGGCGTGGATCAAGCATTGCTACACACGAAAGCACTCCCGGCCCAGCATACACTCGATTGGACTGAGCGGCTACTCAGTCGCGCTGCATCGCTTCTGAAGAGTCGTAGCAAGCTTGCACTGCTCGAAGCCGAACAATCTACCTCCGCAAGACTAGGGCAGCAGGTATTAAGCCCTATCGTGTGGCAGGATCCCACGTCGGATTTGAGTTCGCAATGCATCCGATCGCTGATCCATGAATTTGTGCCGGACGCACATATCGACAGCCCGTCCGAGGAGCACATCCGCACGCTGCAAGCAGCGGTGACGCTTCTGGATCGTCTCCTTCCCCGGCTCACGCCTAGCGTTCTCAATCATGTCATCGCGGTCGTTATAGTCAGCGAGCGCGGGATGCCAGGTTGCGGGCACAGGGGGTTTCAATCGGGCACGGCGAGCAGCTTGCCGGGAGTGATGGTGCTCTCCGCCAGTGAACTGGCCACACCTTGGCGGGCGGCCGAATCGCTGCTTCATGAGTCGCTCCACCTCAAATTTATCGACCTCGAGTTCACTCATTCGATGAACCTCAAAGCCAACGACGAGGCTGAGCCGTGGACGATACGGCCACCTTGGAGCAACCTTGGCGACGGCACCGAGGGATGGCCTCCGATTAGGGCAATGACTGCAGCGCACGTATATATGGGACTGGCTTTACTCTTTAGAAGTGGTCAGTTGCTGGCAACGCATTCCGACAAGGCAGTCGATTACCCGCCCAGCGAGCTGCGGGAAGCGACACGAAAGGTCACTTCTCGGGCCCAGTATCTGGTTGGTGCGCTCGACGAGCGTTTACAGAGCCTGGGGCTAGCGGGACAGTACTTTGTCACGTGGCTGAAAGGGCTGCTGGCAAAGCCTAACGGATCGAGCGCCGACAGGAGGCCGCGATCGAGTGGTACTGGGGAACCCAAAGCCGTACCTCTCAGGCCAGTGCGCTAGACCATCCGTCGACGGCTTGACGAAACAGAAGGCAGTAGCAGCCGGTAGGTGAGAACGGAAGGAGAGCACGGTGGCAGATCCCCTATTTCGTCAAGAAGCTCTCGAGTTTCAGCGCCAGCGATCGCTCGGCGAGGTCGTAGTGGTGCAGCCGCTCTCATTTCGTCTGCTCACCGCCATCGCGGTCTCGATCGCGATGGCGGTGATTGGCTTCGCTTTCTGGGGTGAATACACCCGCAAGGCCCATGTGCAAGGCTATCTCGCCCCGAGCAGGGGGCTCATCAAGGTCTACCCGCCTGAGGCCGGCACGCTGATCGAAAAGCATGTCGCTGAGGGTGAGCCCGTCAAACGCGGCGATACACTTTTCGTGTTGTCCACCGAGCGCAGCTCGCGCCTCACCCCCGAGGCGCAGGCGGCCGCCATCGAGCAGCTTCGGCAGCGCCGCGACAGCCTCAAGGAAGAGCTCAGCAAGCAGCGCCGTATCGCTCAGATCGAGCTCGAAAACCTGCGGGTGCGGATCCGCGACACCCAAGCTGAGCTCGCCCAGATTAAGGTTGAAATGGCAACCCAAGAACAACGCGCAGGGAGTGCCAAGGAAACCGCACGGCGCTATCGCGACTTGTCGGCTAAGAAGTTTGTCCCCGAGCTCGAGGCGCGGCAAAAAGAGGAAGAGCTGTTGGACCAGCAAGGGAGACTTCAGGCGCTGGAACGCAGTCGCCTGGGCCTCGAGGGAGAGCTCAATTCACTGAGGCTCGAGTTTGCCTCAGACAGACTCAAGGCGAAAAACCAGGAGGCGGCAATTGAACGGGAGATCTCCACCAAGGAGCAAGAGCTCACCGAGTATGAGTCCAGGCGCAATATCGTGATCACCGCTCCTGGCGATGGCCTGGTCACCACGATACTCACCACCGCTGGCCAAAGTGCTACTGCCTCTAGCCCTCTGCTGAGCATCCTGCCGGCCGGTGCGGTATTGGAGGCACAGCTCCTCGTACCCAGCCGCGCTATGGGCTTTATCGCACCCGATCAAACCGTAGCGCTGCGCTATCAGCCTTTTCCCTACCAGCGCTTCGGCAGCTACCGCGGGCGCATCAAAGAGATCTCGAGGACCTTGATCACGCCGAAAGATACCGACCTGCCGGTGAGCTTAGAGGAATCGGTCTATAGGGTGACCGTGGCGCTAGATGCGCAGACGGTCAGGGCTTACGGCGAGGACCTGCCGCTCCAGGCGGGCACGTTGCTCGATGCCGATATTTGGCTCGACCACAGACGGATCATCGAATGGATCTTTGACCCAATCATCAGTGTGATAGGACGGGTATAAGCATGCAAATCCAAAACACCCTTAATTTCTTTCTCCGCAAAAAGACGCCGTCGATTCTGCAGACCGAGGCCGCAGAATGCGGGCTTGCGTGCCTCGCGATGGTGGCCTCCTTCCACGGCTACCGCGTCGATCTGGCGAGCCTGCGGCATAAACACGCTATCTCGCTCAAGGGAACAAACTTGAAATGGCTGATGGAGATCGCGAGCCGGCTAGCGCTCAGACCGCGTGCGGTCAAGATCGAACTGGAGCACCTCGATAAGCTCGTGTTGCCGGCCATACTGCACTGGGACATGAACCACTTCGTGGTCCTGACCGAGGTCCGGAAAAAGACGCTGGTGGTCCATGACCCCGCGCGGGGGCGGCGGGTGCTGAGCGTCGCTGAGGTCTCGGATCACTTTAGCGGTGTAGCGCTGGAGCTCAGGCCGACCCAAGACTTCGAGCGCCGCACCGACCGGCGGCAGATAAAACTCTCTCAACTCGTGGGGAGGCTGCCGGGAGCCGTGGCGACTTGGGCCCAGATAGTAGCGCTTGGGCTGGTCCTACAGGTCTTTACCATAGTCAGCCCCTTTTTCATGCAATTGGTCGTGGACCACGCCATCGTCGCCGAAGACCGGGATCTCTTAACCGTGTTGGGTGTGGGATTTCTGCTGCTCGCGCTGATCCAGGTCGGGGTCACGGCCCTGCGCTCGTGGGTGGTAATGGTGCTTGGCACCACGCTCAACCTGCAGCTCTTCAGCAATCTGTTTCGCCATCTATTACGCCTGCCCCTGCGCTTTTTCGAGAAGCGGCACCTGGGCGATGTGGTATCGCGCTTCGACTCCCTCGAGGTGATACAACGGACCTTGACCACCAGCTTTATCGAAGCCATCCTCGATGGGGGGATGGCAGTCGTAACGCTAGCGATGATGCTGCTCTACAGTTGGAAACTCACCCTCATCGTCTGCGCCGTGGCAGTGTTCTACGGGCTCCTGCGCCTGGTTTGGTATCGCCCCTTACGACAGGCCCAAGAAGAACAGATCATCCGGGAAGCAAAGCAGCAATCGAATTTTCTTGAAACAGTGCGCGGAGTGCAGAGCGTCAAGCTCTTCAATCACCAAATGCATCGCCAGATACTGTACCAAAATCTCCTGGTTGATAACTTCAATGCGGGGATCCGGGTGCAGAAGCTCAATATTCTGTTCCGCGTCCTGAACAGCAGCTTGTTCGGGATCGAGAATATTGCGGTGGTCTGGCTCGGGGCGCTATTGGTCTTGGATGGTGGGTTCTCCGTGGGGATGCTGTTCGCCTTCATCGCTTATAAACAGCAATTCGGCTCGCGTATCATCAGCTTCATCGAGAAGGGGATCGAGTTTCGGATGCTCGGTCTGCATACCGAACGAGTTGCGGACATTGCCCTCACCGAGCCGGAAGCAGAGGAGATGGCTGAGTCGTTCAATGTGTGCCCAGCGCGCGCCAGTATCGATGTGCGCAACTTGAGCTTTCGCTATGCCGAATCGGAGCCCTTCGTGCTCAAGCGTGTGGACCTTAGGATCGAAGAGGGCGAAGCGGTCGCGATCGTTGGCCCGTCGGGCTGCGGTAAGACCACTTTGCTTAAGGTCATGCTGGGCTTATTGCCGCCAACCGAAGGCGACGTGTGGATCGGGGGAGCGAATGTAGCGCACCTCGGGATGAAAGCTTACCGCGATATGATCGGCGCCGTAATGCAGGAAGACCAATTATTCGCCGGCTCCATCGCCGAGAATATCTGCTTCTTTGACCCCGAGCCAGAGCCGGCCTGGATGGCGGCCTGTGCTCAACTCGCCGCGATACACGAGGATATCGTGGGCATGCCGATGCGCTATGAGACCCTCATCGGCGATATGGGAACGGTGCTCTCGGGCGGCCAAAAGCAGCGGGTGCTGCTCGCGCGTGCCCTCTATAAAAGACCCAAGATCCTGTTCCTCGATGAGGCCACAAGCCACTTGGACGTGGCACGGGAGAAGCGAGTCAATGATGCGATCCACCAACTCAAGCTCACCCGCGTCATCATCGCGCATCGGCCAGAGACCATCGCTGCGGCCGATCGGGTCATTGACCTCGGTCAAGGGAACCGCGTCGCGATGGCGGCATAAATTTAGAAAGGCGGTTGGAGGTTCGCAACGCATTCGGCGTCAACACGGCCCGATGGCGGGTGGGACGTATTTCTTCACCGTCAACCTGCTCCAACGCTATCCGAACGATTTACTCGTCCGGCACATCGAATGGCTTCGCGCCATAGTGGGGGAGGTTCGGAAAAAATGGCCCTTCCACATCGATGGGTGGGTGATTTTGCCTGACCACTTGCATGGTGTGTGGACATTGCCGCCTGGCGACACTGATTTCACGAACCGATGGCGGCTGATCAAGCACGGGTTTTCGAGAGCCTTGCCCATGACCGAGCGCCGTTCTTCTGTGCGTATCGCCCGCGGCGAACGCGGCATCTAGCAACGCCGGTTTTGGGAACACGCGATCCGCGATGATGAGGATTATGCGGCACACGTCGATTATTGCCACATCAACCCATTCAGGCATGGCTATGTCAAACGGGTTCGGATTGGCCCTATTCGACGTTTCATCGTTACCTCGAGCACGGTGTCTATCCACGGGATTGGGTGGGTGGGCCTGAATCTGAGTTGGAGGCGGGTGAACGTATTTGATGCACATGCGGCGCAATACGCTAAGGCTATTGCGCCCTACGTGCTATGTGCTGCGTTCCAGTTAAATCATCTCGCTTCCGCCGCTTCATGGTTTCGCGTTCAGCAGGCATCGGAGGGTGGAAGCGCTGTGGAACGTATGGGAATTGGCGCGGCATGGACGAAGTCGTTTCCGGTCGTCGGGCTGAGTTCCGATTAAACTCATGCAGGACGTCGATCGAGTTGCAAGGCGCAGCGCGAATGCCTTTCGGTTAAATGGTAAATAGAGCCAGTAAAGCAGAAAGGGATCATCCATAGTCAGAGTAGAGCTCGTAGGTTGGGCAAAAGAGGGGCGTTGCCTAACGAAAAACCATAATTGTTGGGCTTCGCAGGGCTCAGCCCAACCTACAGCTGCTTATCGACACCTCCGGGACAGGGATCCCTCCATCCCCGGATGAATTCCGGGGCAACCAGAGGAGCAATGCCTGCATTTACTTCCTACCGCTTTCGGTAAATTTCCCTACGGTGACCAATCACATGAATCATAATCGTTTGTTCGCCGCGCACTACCTCGTAGATGACACGGTAATCACCCATACGAAGCTTATAAAGTCCCGCGAGGTCGCCCGTAAATGCTTCAGGCTTGATGTTTTCTAGATTCGCAGCTAGCCAACGGATACGCTCAACGATGCGACGTCCAACAGGTTTGTCTAATCGTGCCAACTCACGGGTGGCCACATCCAAGATACGGATGCGATACACTATGATTACTCTAAGCCAAGTCGGCGCACCACATCTTCAAACGACTCGCCTCGCTCACCCACGGCAACAGCCTCTTTCTGACGCAAGAGCCTATCATGCACCAGCTTTCTAATGGGCAACCCTTCATCCGGGTTACCAAGCAGTTCTAGTAACTTTTCCTCGATGATGGTTTCAATCATTTCCCTGAGTTCACCTTTTGTCATCTGAGCTACTGTGGTAGCCATATTTGCTCTCCGTAAGCTTGCGGGCTGAAGAAATCACTGTTCGAGACAGATGTCGACGGACGGTTCTGGATCATAATTCAAAAAGCGTCTCCCATCGTGCGGATCGGATAGCGTGGGCCGTGCCCATCCTACCGGGCTTGGACGGCTCCTGTGCCAGGGCGTGGGGTGATCCGAACAGAAAAATAAGCGCTGCAGCGAAGACATGGCGCCTACACAAGGTCCGCAGAATCCGGATATGCGCACGACGATTCCCTCCGTACATTGAGTATCTCCCGGCAGTCTGAGTAGGCGCTATGTAATCACTTTTTGAAGTGGCGTGAAAGCAGGCGACGATTTTTACCGTCGCCAGACACACTCGGCAAGAGCGATCTCGGCTAGCTGGTTTCACACTTCTTCATAATTCCTCATCGAAAATTCATTCTTCTTGCAAGCAGCTTCATAGTGAGGTGGCTACAGTGTTATCCAAGCCGCATCCATCAGGTGGGGCGAAGCCCAGTAGGGTAACAGAGTTGGAAATCAAAGGAGAGCTGCAATAGGAGATGACGGGGAAGCCGTGATCGGCGAAGCGAAGCTGATCGCCTCGCTGACGATCGGCCAGGATCACGAGATCAACTTCGTCGAGATCGAAGAAGAGGCCGGACCACCGAACGTCCTCGTCTCGGAGACCCATCGTCCGAGCTCGCTCTCCGCGCTCGAGCAGCTCACTGAGCTCGCGCGCCAAGGTGTCACCGCACACGACGTGTTCTACGCTATGTCGGAGAGGGGCACCGAGGTCCCGGAGCGCATCGCGCTGCTCGAGCAGGGCCTAACCGGGGTAGCGCAGGGCTGGGGGCTGCGCCGCCTCAAGAAGCTCGGCAACCAGGAGGTTTCAAACGCTGGTGCGAACGCGAACGCTTGCACGAACAGCACGTTCACCGCGTCGACGTATGGCGGCATCTTGCCGAACAACGCGAGCTGGCTCGATCGCCACCCAAGTGAAGAGTACGACCAATATCTCTACTCGTACCAAGACGGGATCCTGCAGCACGTCTACTCGCCGCGCGTTGCATTCACGCTCAGCCGCTACAACATCCGGCAGTACCGCGGAAAGGTGTGCTTTGAGACGATCGAGGGCGCGGGGCTCCCGGTGCACGGCTACTCCGACAACAACAACGTGTGGCACAACCTCAATCCGCAAGTATCGTTCCTTTACCGCAGACCGAACAACAACGGCTGGCACTCGGCGGCGTCGATGACCGTTCCGGTCGGCCAGACCCAGGCCATGGAATGGGCCTGGTTTGGATGGAACAACGAACTGTGGGATTGGCGCGTTAGCGCGAGCCGCGCCCACCCGCAAGACTATATCGACTACATGCGATCATACCTCGAATGAAGTAAATGTAGGGTGGGTTAAGCGCAGCGCAACCCACCATAAACGTCGGCAGAGATGCCGCATTTATGCCAAAAGTTGTGATTTAAGGGGCCAGGATCGATATATTTCTGCGGGGAAAATAAAATTGACCTGGCCCCTTATAACCTCATAACCCGCCAGAGATTAAAGGAGAAGACACCATGAATACAAAGAGTTTAGTTTTGAGTTACGAGAAGAAAGTCATGTCTATCACAAATTTCGTTAGCGAGGAAATCATGAAAACTCTCGCGTTCCGTCCAAACCGCTTGGTACATTTCGTCGCGGCGGCCGTGCCCAGAGCCTGTGGTCTAGGTATTGCCGCTCGATCGTTTGTTGCGGCCGCGCTGGTTCTCGCAAGCGTGCCTGCTGTTTTGGCCGCGCCGGCCGCCGATCTGCCTGTGGCCGGACCTCCGTGCCCGGCCCCGGTCTTGGGGACGCCTAAAGTCCTCCGGCTGAGCGAGCTGTTCGATGCAGAAGTGCCGCGCGAACAATGTAACGCACAGTCGGTGCAGGACGCCATCTTCGCTATGGGTCAGACCGGTACATTCATCGTCGACCGGACCTGCGATCTCGACGCGGGCCTGCGCCTTCCGTCCAGGTTCACGCTGAGAGGCACCGGGATCGGCTCCGAGGGGATAATCCATTTCACGCACGACGGGCTTGGCCTGTCGATATGCCAGGAGGCGCCCAGAGGCTATGTCACCATCGCCGACCTCGATCTCTATGGGCCCAATCCTGCCGGTGCCACGATTGTAACACCCCACGCCACCGGCATCGCCCTGGCCAACCATAACATCGTCTACATCACCAACGTTCGCGTGAGCGACTTCATCACGGGTATCTCCGGACGGCAATCGTTCTCGGTCTTCATCAACGGCAGCAATATCTCCGACAACCGCGGCGACAACATTCGCATCGGCTACAACGCCAACGGCTGGCGGATCCGTGATGGCATCGTGAGCCAAGCGGATGGGTGGGGCATCAATGTACTCGGCCCTGGCGACGATACGCCCATACAAGCAACCGAAAACGGCCAGCCCATCTCGATCGACGGTAGCAACGACCTGCTGATAGATGGGACGAGGATGGAATCCAATATCCGTGGGGCGGTGCGCACGAATACCTATGGGACACGGATTACGAATTCGCGTCTAGAAGGCAACGGGAAAGGGAATTTTTCGTTTCCAAACCTAGGCCTCCTGGTGGACCGACAGGCCCAAGACGCGCGCATCCTAACGAATCAAGGCGACGATTGCATCCGCGACGTGGGGACGGGTACCCAGCGTGCCTTTAACATCCCCGCTTCCCAGGACACAGCAGAATGTTCCCAGCTGCCTATCGCTCCGAATTGAGATCAAAGGGCCGGGCTCGGATTTGCGACTCTTGCAAAGGGCCCGGAAAACCCGGGAACACGAGACCGATCCGGCGAAGTGTGAGATGGCCTACAGGATGGGTTGGATCTGGCGCATCCTCTTCGACCTCATCGATGGCGACTCCGAACAGCCCGAGCCGCTGACTTCCTTCAGTCTCGAAGGCGGAGCGGCGCCCGCGGAATTCGGCCAGTTCGATGCCTTTGACCGAGGCGGCGACCCAGGGCAGAGCACCGATGCCGACGATAAGCTTAATGGCGTGCTCATAAACTACCTCGGCGGCGGTGTCTGTGGAACTGAAAGTCCGGATTACCAGGACCGCGGCATGATCAAGGTTGATCTCGTGGACGTGCTCGATGGCCTTATCTGTCGCGGTCACATTACTCAGGATCAGGTAGCGGGCATTGTGAATAGCGCCATGGGGCTTTGACTACGACTTTGCAGGCCCGGCGTCGTGCGACTGAAGCAAGAATCGGCGCTAAGCCCTGGAAGCGCTTTAAACGCGGGCTATCGCGCACGGAAAGGTATCTATGTATAAATTAAGACTTGGTTGGAGAGCAATATGGCAAAAGTAACACTTCAAGATATAACCAGCTGGTTTAACAAGATCACTAAGATCAATGCCAATAATGACACTATTGAACAGGCATTTGAGAATACACTGAGTCGAGACGGCACGGTTCCGAATAGCATGAATGCTGAGCTCGACATGAGCTTTAACGAGATCATTAACCTCGGCGCACCGACTGCGGGCCAGTCAGCCGCCCGGTGGGTTGACGTTACCGATTCCGTAGAGCTGACGGGGCAGGTGGTACCCGCCTTGGCTGGCAACGCTAACAAGGTGTTGAGCACAGACGGCACCAGCCTTGTTTGGGGAAATGATTATTTCGATAGAACCTCATTAGAGGTTGCGGCAGGTGTCACCCCAAGCAATTACAGCTACCCCCCGGGGAACGTCAAACGATACGGGGCTGTTGGGGATGACTCTACGGACGATACTACCGCTTTTCAGAACGCTTTAGCTACCGACCATCTCGTATTTGTTCCGTATGGTACGTACCGCATAACCTCAAGCCTTTTTCTTAATAACAACGGTATGGTAGGTGAAGGGTGGGGTGCTTCTGGGTTAGCTAAAAGGACAATCCTTAAATTCTACAACCTGATCAGTGCCACGACTGGGGCTATCCAAACTAGCTGGTCTACGTACACCAACGGATACCCGAAACTTGAGGGTCTCTACGTTGTAGCGTCAAGCTGGGACGGAGTGACCGGGTGCCAAGGATACGGTCTTGACATTACTGCCCCTATCCTTTGCCGTAATGTTGCAGTAGTGGGGTTCCGTGAGTACAACTTATTCCTACACAACAATGAGACGGATGGCCACGCACCGTATCAGGCCCTGTTTGAAAACTTCTATAGTGCCTACGCCGGCAAACACGGTATAGTTGTTGGAACCGGAGCGAATACCGTCACGTTTATAAACACTCAATCAAAGTGGAACGGCGCTCCTTCGTTCGGAATGGCCCCTATTGGAGCCGGAAATTACGACGGGTTTCACGTATCCCGTGACGGAGACGGGAACCCCGGCGCAGCGTTCTTTCCTTATACCCCGGAGTCTTTAGTCATTATCGGTGGCGACTGTTCCTACAACTCTAGGTATGGATGGAACTTCAACCAGCTAGCTCGAAGTAATCTTATGCCCGGGTACGCGGAGGGTAATTTGCAGTCTGTTCCGGGGCAAGCAAGAATTGGGGTAGACATCCAGTATTGCCATATTAGTTTTGGAGCGATCGCTGGAGACGTCGGAGGTGTCGATTTTGCGGCTGAGTTTGCGGCATATGCCCCAACCAATACAATCATAGTGGGCGGGCAGCATTGTGGGTCAGGTAACAGCAACACGGAGACATCCCGATATAATTTCTGGAACTCCAATAAAATAACGTTCATGGCCCATTCGTCTGATCTTTTTAATCAGGCGTACATTATCCCTGACAGTAGTACAGGGGCAGTGACGCTCGGGACGATAGGTACGGGCCAATGGAACTTTGGAGTGCCTATCTATCGAAGCGGCACACAGGTAGTTAACCTTGCAGTTGCATAAATTTCTGCTGTAGTGCGCAAAAAGTGGCTTGAAGACGGGGGGTTGGTCGAGTTTTGTGCTGTCCTCTGGATGTCACCGTGGGTGACATCGAGCGGTTCAGAAA
>Ga0187893_10010967_pt1 | contig 13300 bp, 13 predicted proteins | sample MA1701074metaG_FD_139574 | JGI IMG/M metagenome (GOLD analysis project Ga0187893, IMG submission 139574) | White microbial mat communities from a basaltic lava cave in the Kipuka Kanohina Cave System on the Island of Hawaii, USA - MA170107-4 metaG ...
AGCGACCAGGTGGGCTGCGTACGCGACTTCACGTTGAAGGACGGCAACCGCATCCGCGAGCAGCTGCTCACGCTGTCGGACGCGGAGCACAAGTCCACCTACTGCATCGTCGAGGCGACGGTTGCGCTCGAGCGCTACGTCGCGACGGTCACGCTGAAACCGGTGACCGACGGCAACCGCACGTTCTGGCATTGGGAATCGACGTTCGCGACGCCGCCGGGCATGGAGCACGAGCTGCGCGAGATGGTCGCGCAAGGCGTCTACGAGGCCGGTTTCGAGAACCTGCGCCGGCATCTGGCGACCGGCGCGATGCACGGCCGCGGCGCGCCGGTCCCGACAGGTGGTGTGCTTCCGTCGCGCCAAGTGCGCGTGCACGCGTACGGCGGCAGCGAGCAGCTCGAACCGGCCGACGCCGAGGCGCCGCCGCCGGGGCCGGGCGAGGTGCGCATCCGGCAGCGCGCCGTCGGCATCAACTTCATCGACGTCTACCTGCGCCGCGGCTGGCTGTCCTCGCTGCTGGCGCTGCCCGGCGTGCCGGGCATGGAGGCGGCCGGCACGATCGTCGATGTCGGCGAAGGCGTCGCCGGCCTGCTGGCGGGCGATCGCGTCGCGTACCTGTGCCCGCGGCCGGGCGCCTACTGCGGGGTGCGCACCGTCCCGGCGGAGCACGTGGTGCAGCTGCCGGCCGCGATCGACGACGAGACCGCGGCTGCGCTGCTGCTGAAGGGCGTGACCGCGGACTATCTGTTGCGCGACCTCGGCCGCGTGCGTGCCGGCACGCGACTGCTCGTCCACGCGGCGGCCGGCGGCGTCGGGCTGCTCGTCTGCTCGTGGGCGCGCAAGCTCGGCGCGACCGTGATCGGCACCACCTCGAGCGACGAGAAGGCGCGGATCGCGCGCGAGTACGGCTGCGAGCACGTCATCGTCACGCGCGACTACCGCTTTGCGGCTGCAGTGCAACGCATCGCGGGCGGCGCCGACGTGCTCGTCGACGGGCTCGGCGAGCGCGCGCGCGACGAGAACATGACCGCGCTCGCGCCGTGCGGCCACTGGATCAGCATCGGGCAGGCGAGCGGCGCGCTCGGCGCGATCGATGCCGAGTGGCTGACCCACAAGTCCGTGACGTTCTCGCGCCCGGTCGTCTTTCACTACGTCGCGACGAAGGCGCGGCTCGCCGAGCGCGCCGAGCGCGTCTGGACCGCGCTCGCCGGCGGCACGTTGCAGCGCCCGCCGATCGAACGCTACGCGCTCGGCGCCGCCGCGCAGGCGCACGAGCGGCTCGAATCGCGCGCGAGCGTCGGCGCGCTGGTGCTGATCGTCTGACGGAGGCCACGATGATCCACGGCATGAACCACTTCACCGTCATCGCCGCAGACCTCGACGCGACGCTCGACTTCTACGTCGGCCTGCTCGGGCTCGAACTTGGGCCAAGGCCCGACCTCGGCTTCCCCGGTGCTTGGCTCTACGCCGGCGGGCGCGCGATCCTGCACGTGTATTCCGATCGGCCGATGCCCGCTTCGCGCGCCGGCGTCATCGACCACGTGGCGTTCTCGGCGCGCGGGCTCGCGGCGGTCAAGGCGCGCTTCGACGCGCGTGGCATCGAGTACGACTTGCGCCGGCAGAAGGAGTCGGGCATCTGGCAGCTGTTCTGCCACGATCCGAACGGGGCGAAGGTGGAGCTCGATTTCGACGCGGGGGAGGGGGATCGAGCCTCTGCGTGCGGCGCATGACCGTCGTACCGCTGCCGTGCGGAGGGTGCACGCAACCGCTACTTCCCCCAGCTATCCTTCAGTCCCGCGATGCGGTTGAACACGGGTCGTGCAGCGGAATGATCGACGCGATCGGCGACGAAGTAGCCATGCCGCTCGAACTGCAACTTCCGCTCGGTCTCGACATCGCCGACCCCCGGCTCGACGTAGCCGTTCACGACGCGCTTGCTCTCGGGATTGAGTTCCGCCATGAAGTCACGCCCGCCCGCATCGGGCTGCGGCACTGCGAACAAGCGATCGTAGAGGCGCAGTTCGACCGCAGACGCCTCGTGCGCGCCGACCCAGGTGATCGCGCCCCTCACCTTCACGCTCTCGGCCCCGGCGGTGCCGCTCTTCGTGCCGGGCACCACGTTCGCGAGCACGGCACTCACGCGTCCCGACGCGTCGGCCTCGAAGCCGGTGCATTCGACGATGTAGCCGTACTTGAGCCGCACTTTGTTGCCCGGGTACAGCCGGTGAAAACCCTTCGGCGGGTTGGCTGCGAAGTCCTCGCGCTCGATCCACAGCTCGGGGCCGAGGCTGAAGCGGCGCACGCCGAGCTCGGGTCGCGAGCCGAGCACCGGCGCGCTGCACGGCTCGCGGTGTGACGCGTCGCCGAACACGTCGCTCCAGTTCGCGAGTCTCAGCTTCACCGGGTCGAGCACCGCCATCGCGCGCGGCGCCTTGTCTTCGAGGTCGTCGCGCAGCGCGGCCTCGAGCGACGAGTATTCGATCCAGCCGCCGGCCTTGCTGACGCCCGAGCGCTCGCAGAACAGGCGGATCGCTTCGGGCGTGTAGCCGCGGCGTCTCAGGCCGGCGATGGTCGGCATGCGCGGGTCGTCCCAGCCGGCGGCGATGCCTTCGTCGACGAGCTGCTTCAGGCGCCGCTTGCTGGTGACGACGTGCGTCACGTTGAGCCGCGCGAACTCGTACTGGCGCGGCAGGGGCCGCTGCAGCAGCCCGAGGTCGGCGAGGTGCGCGAGCAGCCAGTCGTAGAACGGCCGCTGGTCCTCGAACTCGAGCGTGCAGATCGAATGCGTGATGTTCTCGAGCGCGTCTTCGATCGGGTGCGCGTAGGTGTACATCGGATAGATGCACCACACGTCGCCGGTGTTGTGGTGCACCGCGCGCTTGATGCGATAGAGCGTCGGGTCGCGCATGTTGATGTTGGGCGAACCCATGTCGATCTTCGCGCGCAGCACCATCGCGCCGTCGGCGTGCACGCCGCGCCGCATCTCGTCGAAGCGTGCCAGGTTCGCGTGCTGCGGCCGGTCCCTGAACGGGCTGTCGGTGCCCGCGGTGTTGAAGTCGCCGCGTGCTGCACGCATCTCCTCGAAGCTCTGCTCGTCGACGTAGGCGAGCCCCGCCTCGATGAGCGCGACCGCCGCGCGGTGCATGAAGTCGAAATAGTTGCTCGCGTAGTAGAGATGGTTCGTGCCGTTCGCCTGCCACGAATAGCCGAGCCAGTGCACCGCGTCGACGATCGCGTCGACGTACTCTTGCTCTTCCTTCTCCGGGTTGGTGTCGTCGAAACGCAGGTGGCACACGCCGCCGTACGCCTCGGCGAGGCCGAAGTTGAGCCAGATGCTCTTTGCGTGGCCGATGTGCAGGTAGCCGTTCGGCTCGGGCGGAAAGCGCGTCCTGATGCGCGCCGCATCGAGCGCTCCGGCGGCGTGGTGTTGTGCTGCGCCCGGGCTGCCCGCGAACCTGCGCTCTGCGTACGTCCCGTGTTCGAGGTCGCGCTCGATCACCGCGCGCAGGAAGTTTGCAGGTTTGTGTTCGTCGTGTGCTTTCATCGCGTCGCGCGGGTGAACGTCGATTTTATGCAACGGCCCTCGCGCGCCTTGACAGTTCTTTACCCGTCGCGGCGTGCTCCGGCGCGTGCACCGCGCGCGTTCAAGTCGCAGCGCGCGCATCGGCGCGTGCCTGAAGCGAAAGGAACCCGAAGATGAACATCTCGAGTCTGCGACGTCTTGCATGCACCGCCGCACTCGGTGCCGTCGCATCGTTTGCAGGCGTGTCCGCGCACGCGGGCGACGTGCGATGGTCGATCGGCATCGATGCGCCGCTGTATCCCGGCTCGGTGCGCACCGAAATCTCGAACGCGCCGCGCGTCGCGTACTATCCGCCGCCGCGCGTGTTCCTGCCGCCGCAGCCGCACGCCGCAGGCTGGACGCGACCGGTGTACCACGTCGAGGCGGCGCGTCCGTACGCGCGCGGCTACCACCGCGCGGTCCATCGCGCACATTGGAACCATCGCCGCCATCACGGTGACTGCGACGATTGATCGGCGATGGGCATGAAGAGCTGGCGGCCAAGACCGCCAGCTCTTTTTTCGCCTCATTCGTAAGACGACGTTGCCCCCTCCCCCCTATCCGGGCGATTGTTGGGAAAAGTCAACGCGGATAAGTTGCCCGGATCGCGTCGCGAAGGAACTCGGAATGATCGGCGGGAGTGCGTCGTCCAACGAAACGGGCACGAGCATGCGGGCGTGGTTGTACCTGGGCGCCGGAGTGCTGGCGCTGACCTTGATGTCGCTGCGCGACCGCATCGTCGATGAAAGCGCGCCGCCCGCCAGCGAGCCGCAGCAGCAGGCCGACTCGGGCTCGGCGCGGCACGCGGTGTCGTCGGATGCGCAGCCCGTGCCCGCCGAGGTGCAGCTGATCGGTCGCGGCGCCCAGCACTGATCGGGCTACGCAACAGCCTCGAGCCGCGCCCGGATCGCTTCGACCCGAGCGCGGTTGACGCCGCGGTCGCGATAGCCGACGCGTGACGCCGAGCGCACGTGGATCACCCGCGCCGTGGGGTCGAGCGCGAATTCGACGTCGTCGACGAAGCGCATCAGCCGTGTCGTGAAGGTCGCGTACAAGTAGTCGGGCCCGGCGCGGACGACGCTTGCACCCGGCATCGATTCGACGATCGTCTTCAGTCGCCCGATCGCCTCCGTGCCGCCGCCGCTGTAGGAGAGCGGCTGGATCGACGCGTATGCGCGCCTTGGATGATCGGGGTAGAGATCGGCCTGGCTGCTGACGCAGTTTGGCCTGCGCGACGGCGGCGCGAGCCGGCCTTCGCGCAGCCCGATGCGGCCCGGGGTGCTGCCTTGGAGCAGCCCGAGGCGTCCGGCCACGATAGAAGCGCCGGCGAGCGCGGCCAGCAGGACGAGAGCGCCGGTGATGAACTGCATCGCTGCCTCCGCATCTGGTCGAAGCATTGTGCGCTGCGCGCCGTTGCGCGCCGCTATATTGGACGGCCATGGCAGTCGCCTCCATCGCGCGCCGGCAGCGACCGGCGGCCGTCTCGATCGCGCTGGCCGCATTGCTCGCCGCCGCGTGCGCATCGACGCCGCTGCCGCCGTGGCCAGAGTCGAAACGCGCGCCGCCGGCGACCGCGCTGCCGGCGCCGCCCGCACTGCCGGCGCCGCCCGCGCCCGAAACGCCGCAGACGCCGCCTTCCTCGGCCCAGACCGCGCCGATCGCTCCGGACGCGTCGCAGCCCGCGCCGGTTGCTCCCGCAGCATCCGAGCCGCAGGAGACGGTGCCGTTCAGCCCCGCGGTCGCCGCACGCTTTCCCGCGCCGCTCGAGCGCTACGACACACCCGGGCTCCGCGAAGGGCGGACCACCTTCACGACGCAGGACGAGCTGGCCGAGCAGCTGCGCGTGCTCGCCGGCTCGCCGGCCCGATCGTCGACGGTGCGCCTCGTCACGCTCGGCACGTCGCAGCGCGGCGTGCCGCTCGAAGCGCTGGTATTCGCGCGCGGCGTCAGCGGCGATCCGGCCGCTGCCGCAGCGAGCGGCCGGCCCACGGTGCTGTTGATCGGCCAGCAGCACGGCGACGAGCCGGCGGGCAGCGAAGCGCTGCTCGTCATCGCGCGCGAGCTCGCGGGTGGGCGCCTCGCGCGCTTGCTCGACCGCATCAACGTGCTGATCCTGCCGCGCGCCAACCCCGACGGCGCGCAGAGCGGCCAGCGCAACGGCGCCGGCGGCATCGACATCAATCGCGACCACTTGCTGCTGCGCACGCCCGAGGCGCAGGCGGTCGCGCAGTTGATGCGCGAGTGGAAGCCCGCGGTGGTGGTCGACGCGCACGAGTACACGGTGGGGGGGCGCTTCCTGCAGAAGTTCGGCGCGGTGCAGCGTTTCGACGCGCTGCTGCAGTACGCGACTACGGCCAACATGCCGCCGCTCCTGACGCGCGCTGCCGAGGAATGGTTCCGGCGGCCGATGCAGGACGCGCTGCGCAAAGAGCAGCTCAGCGTCGAGTGGTACTACACCACGTCGGCGGACCCGAACGACAGGCTCGTTTCGATGGGCGGCGTCGCGCCCGACACCGGGCGCAACGTGAACGGGCTGAAGAACACGATCAGCTTCCTGGTCGAGACGCGCGGCGTCGGCATCGGCCATCTGCATGCGCAACGCAGGGTCCACACGCAGGTGACCGCGGTCGCGAGCCTGCTCGCCAGCACAGCCGCGCGCGCGGCCGACCTCGCGAAGCTGCGCACCTTCGTCGAGGCGGAGATCAGCGCGCAGGCGTGCCAGGGGCAGGCGGTGGTGCAGGCCGCGCAGACGCTCGGCGAGTACAAGCTCACGATGCTCGACCCGCAGACAGGCGCCGACCGCGTGCTCACCGTCGATTGGAACTCGGCCCTCACCCTCGAGAAGCAGAAGGTGCGCGCGCGGCCGTGCGGCTACTGGCTCTCGGCCGACGCCTTCGACGCGGTGCAGAAGCTGCGCGCGCTCGGCGTGCAGGTCCAGCAGGTCGCGCTCAATGCCGCGGTGCGGGGCGATACGTACACCGAGCTGGCGCGTGCGACGATCGCGCGGCAGGACGTGCCCGGCACGGTCGCCGACGCGGGCGACGTGGTCGCGGTGCAGGTCGAACTCGTCGCCTCGGTGCTCGACATGCCGGCCGGGAGCTGGTACGTTCCGCTGACGCAGCCGCTCGCCAACCTCGCGATCGCCGCGCTCGAACCCGACACGCAGAGCAGCTACTTCGCGCACGGCGTGATCGCCGGTGTCGATCGCATCGCGCGCGTGCTGGTGGTGCCGGATGCGAGGGTGTTTGCGACGCAGTAGTCGCCGCTGGTGCATGCGAGTACGCCATCCGCGAAGGTTACATACAAGATCAGCCGAAGTAGATTCGGCGCTCGTGAGTCGAGGCCGGCAAGCACCCGTCGTCAAGTTGACGAAGCACGAGCGTGAATCGCTGGAGGCCGTGATCCGTCGCACCGCGGCAGCACAGTGAGACGTGGAGCGCGCCAGGGTTGCTCTGATGGCGCACGAGGGGCAAGCGACATCGGTGATCGCCTCGACGCTGGGCCTGTCGCGTCCGACGGTGACGCTGTGGCGCGAGCGCTTGGCGTGCTTTGGGGTCGAGGGGCTGCAGGAGGCGCCACGCCCTGGCCGGCCACGACTGATCGCTGGGCCCAGCGACTGCAGCCGCTGGCCACGGCGTGCGAGCCGGCCGAAACCAGGGCTGCGCGCCGCGCCTACGCCTTCACCCCTGCCAGCCCCGGCGGGGTGCCATTTCACCGATTCGGTGGACTCTAGATCTAGAGGAAATGGGCTAGCTAGAGCTAGAGGTTCTTCGACAACTCGAAGGTTAGCGCCGACGCGAGCGAGCTGGCGATCACGTCGCGACCCACGCGCGTGATGTCTGCTCCGCCGAAGCCGGAAATCTCGAAGCTCTGCCCGTCTTCGGTGATCTCGATGAAGACCACGCCGGGCGCCTGCCCGGTCACTTCGTCATGCAGCGCGCGGAAGCGCTCGCCGTCGAGTGCGGACTCGTAGAGAATCGCGTGCGGCAGGCCTTCACGGCAGAACTCCGCTGCTTCGACGATGGACGGCACGTAGTCGATGATCAAGCCAAGGTTGCGAAGGGCATCCTGAACCTGTGCCCTGATCTCGCGGCGCGGTGCGACGACGAGGATCTGGTTCCCGGCGAGCGGCTTGGTCTGCGTGAAGGCCGGCGAACCGGTGTTGTACTCGGTCGCGCTGATGCCTTCCACCTCCTCGGCGATGGTGCGCGGGAAATCGAGCGTCAAGGTCGCCCGGCGCCCCTGCACGCTACGCTCGCACGCGAGGCCCATCGTCTGCGCGGTTTGCTCAACGAGGCGCCAAAGCAGCGAGTCGGGCAACGCGCCCGTCTCTTCGACCGGCGCCTCCGAGAAGCTGCACGCCAGTCGAGCCTGCCAGGTGCGCTCCTTGGTATCGACCGCAAACTCGAGCTGCGCCGGGTCGTGCGACAAGGCCCAGTCGAGCGCGCCCGAGATCAACCCGAACAGCAACGAGGGATCGGCGATCACCTCGATCGGCCGCGTGACCTGGGTCAAGGTGACGCCGCGCGCATGCAGCTCGCGCGCGCGCTGCGACAGTACGCCCTGCAGGGTGCGCGTCAGGTGCATGCGCTCCTGCGCCTGGCGCAAACGTCCCGAACCGAACCGAGCCAACTGCTGGCCGATCATCCCGGCCTGTCTGGCTGCCTCGAGTTCGTCTCGCAAGGCGCGCAGGTTGTAGCGGTCGATCCGGCCGCTCGTGGCGAGCGCGTGTACCCGCTCGAGCGCCGACGTGAGGGGCGCGGCGATCTCGCTGCCGAGTTGAGCGACGAGCTCGCGCCAGCGCGTTGATTCGCCGCCGGAATCCGGTGCGTTCGGATCTGGATCGGACATCCCCTCGACCTCTGTTGCTTCTGGTTACCAGTGTGCGATCGGACGGCAGCCTTGGTCTCGGTCGCCCCGAAGGCAAGGGAGTGCAAAAGTCTCGTCCTGCTTTCCGCAAGGGGTGCGATGTGGCGCGCCGGATAATGACACGATGAGGTTCGGCGCGGCGTGGGTAGCGGCCCTGTCGATAGGTTGTGCGGCTTGCGCTCCGACGCTCGACTGGCGTGAGGTCCGCCTCGCCGAGGACAGCGCCTCGGTGCTACTACCCTGCAAACCGACTGCGCGCACCCGCACCGTCAAGCTCGGCGCGGTCAGCGCCAAGATGCAGCTCCATGCATGCAGCGCCGGAGGCGTCACGTGGGCGGTCGCGCACGCCGATCTTGTCGACCCCGCTCTCGTCGGGCCGGCGCTGGCTGAATTGCGCGACGCCTTTGCAAGAAACCTCGGCGCGAGCTCGCGCTCGGCCATGCTTTGGCAGGTGCCGGGCATGACGCCGAGCGATCAAGCGCAGAGGTTGCGACTGGACGGCACCCTACCTCGATCCGAGGCAGTGCAGGCCGAGGCGGGATTCTTCGCGAAGGGAACCCGAATCTTCCAGACCACCGCGATCGGCCCGCACCTCGACGAAGCGTCGCTCGGGACCTACTTCGCGGGCATCAGATTGAGGTGACGGCTGCCTCGATTCCGTGTGGAGGAAAGCAGTGAGCCCGAAGCTGCCGGCGGTGCTCGTCGCCGCTATGTTCGCAAGCTTCGCGTTCGCCTACTTCCTCTCCGCGCTGCTGCGCGCGATCACGGCAACGCTGGCGCCGGTGTTCAGCGCCGAGTTGGGGCTAGGAGCGGCCGATCTGGGGCTGCTGGCGGGAGCGTACTTCCTCGGTTTCGCCGCGCTGCAGTTGCCGCTGGGCAGCGCCCTCGACCGACGCGGGCCCAAGCGCGTGCTGCTCGCGTTCCTGGCGCTCGCCGTATTCGGTTGTGCGGCTTTCGCGCTGGCGGACAGCTTCCCTGCGCTGATCGCGGCACGCGGTTTGATCGGCATGGGCGTCGGCGCGTGTCTGATGGCACCGATGACGAGCTTCAGGCAGCGCCTTTCGCCTTCGGCGCAAATGCGCGCCACCTCGTGGATGTTGATGACGGGGTCGCTCGGCATGCTGGCGTCGACTTTGCCGGTTCAATGGTTGCTGCCGCTGTTCGGTTGGCGCGGCCTGTTCTGGGGCTTCGCGATCCTGCTCGGCCTGGCGATGGTGGCCATCGCGGCGTTCGTGCCGCGCGATCTCGCGACAGCCGGGCGCGGCGCCCGATCTGGCGGGTACGGCGACGTATTCCGGCATCCGACGTTCCGGCGCTACCTCCCGCTCGGCTTCTTCAACTACGGTGGCCTGGTCGCGGTGCAGGCGCTGTGGGCAGGTCCATGGTTGACTGACGTCTGTGGCTGGACCGCCGAGCAAGCCGCGCTGGGTTTGTTCGGGATCAATGCGTCGATGCTCGTGACCTTCATGCTGTGGGGTGCGGTGATCCCACACCTCGTGCACAAGGGTGGCTCCGACCGATTGATGGCCAGGGGTATCCCGCTCAGCCTGCTCGTGGTGACGCTCGCGTTGCTGCTGGGCAGCCATGCGACGGCCTGGGTGTGGGCCGCCTTCTGCGTCACCAGCACTTGCGTCGCCCTCACCCAGCCGGCAATCGGCCAGGCGGTCCCCACCGAGCTCACGGGACGCGCGTTGTCGGCGTTCAACCTGGTGATCTTCGCCGGGATCTTTGCGGTGCAGTGGGCGATCGGGCTGATCATCGATCTGACGCTCGCTCTCGGCGGGGACAAGGTCATGGCCTATCGGGCCGCGTTCTCGGTCTTCGCCTTCTGCTGTGCAGCCTCGTACCTGTGGTTTCTCTGGTTGTGGCATGAGCTCAAGGCCGTGCTTGCCGGCGCTTCCGGTCGCGAGTGCCGATAATCGAGGGAGATGCTTGGCCTCCTGATCATCGCGCACGCGCCGCTGGCCTCATCGCTCCGGGCCGTCGCGCTGCACGCCTTTCCTGACTGCGCGCGCGAGCTGCAGGCGCTCGACGTGTGGCCCAACATGGAGAGCGCCGAGATCGAAGCGCAGGCGCGCGCGTTGCTGAAGCAGCTGTCGAGTCGGCAGGTTCTCGTCTTCACCGACGTCTTCGGTGCAACGCCGTGCAACGTGGCGCAGCGCCTCGCGGATGGGCACGACGTGAAGGTAATTGCCGGCGTCAACGTTCCGATGCTGTGGCGTTCTCTGTGTTATGGCAACGAGCCGCTCGAAGCGGTGGCGGCACGCGCCATTGCCGGAGCAACCCAGGGTGTCATGCAGGTGGCCGCGACCCGGCCTCAGAACCAGGCGCAGAAGCGCGGCGATGATCAGGCGCACGATCACCATCAGCAATAGATTGGGGTTGCACGCGCGTGCATCGGCGAAGCTGACCAAACTGGCGGGCAGCTTTCAGAGCGACGTCTCGATGATGCGCAACGGCCGGCGCGTGAACGCAAAGAGCATCATGGGTGTGATGATGCTGGCCGCGGGCATCGGCAGCGAGGTCGAGATCGAGACGTCCGGAGCCGACGAGCAGGCGGCCATCGACGCGCTCGTACAACTCATCGAAGACAAATTCGGCGAGGGTCAGTAGCGCGCCGTAGCACCGATGCGTGCGCGGCAGAGCGACGCGTGCGCGCTGCTACAGTGATCCGCATGAGCTTCCAGTTGTTCGGGCTGCCTGTCTCGCGCGGGGTCGCGATCGGGCGCGCGGTTGTGGTCGCTTCCAGCCGGGTCGACGTCGCCCACTACTTCGTCGACGTGGCTGAGCTCGACGCGGAGATCGATCGCCTGCGCGCGGCGCGCGACGCGGTCGCCGACGAGATCTCGGAGCTGCAGCGCGAGTTACCCGAGGACGCGCCGCACGAGTTATCGGCGCTGCTCGACGTGCACTTGATGCTGCTGCATGACGAGACCTTGACAAACGCGACCAAACAATGGATTCGCGAGCGTCACTACAACGCAGAATGGGCGCTATCGGCCCAGCTCGAGGTCGTTGCGCGCCAGTTCAACGAGATGGAGGACGACTATCTGCGCGAGCGCAAGGCCGACCTCGAGCAGGTGGTCGAGCGCCTGCTTCGCCGCCTGGCGCACGGGGCTGCCGCTGCGACGCCGTTACCCCACGTGCAGCCGCGCGACTTCGCCGGCGAGGACCCGCTGGTGATGATCGCCAACGACATTTCCCCCGCCGACATGCTGCAGTTCAAGCGCAGCGTGTTCGCGGGCTTCGTGACCGAGGTCGGCGGCCGCAACTCGCACACGGCGATCATTGCGCGCAGCATGGACATCCCGGCGGTGCTCGGTGCGCGCGAGGTGAGCCGTATCGTCCGGCAGGACGACTGGGTAGTGATCGACGGCGATGCGGGCGCTCTCGTTGTCAACCCGCCGACGATCGTGCTCGAAGAGTACCGGTTCAAACAACGCCAGTGCGAGCTGGAGCGCGCGAGGCTGTCGAGGCTGCGCCATACGCCGGCAATCACGCTCGATGGGGAGCGCATCGAGATGCTGGCCAATATCGAGCTGCCGCGGGATGCGTCGGTCGCGCTCGAGGCGGGCGCCGTCGGCATCGGCCTGTTCCGCAGCGAGTTCCTGTTCATGAATCGGAACGGGTCGCTGCCCGACGAGGACGAGCAGTTCGAGGCGTACCGGACCGCGGTCGAGGCGATGCAGGGCCTGCCCGTCACGATCCGCACCGTCGACATCGGTGCGGACAAGCCGCTCGATCGCATGTCGTTGAACGAGCTGAGGCATGAGCAGGCGCTCAATCCTTCGCTCGGTCTACGCGCAATTCGCTGGAGCCTGTCCGAACCGAGCATGTTCAGGCAGCAGGTGCGGGCGATTCTTCGGGCCAGCGCCTACGGCAAGGTGCGCCTGCTGATTCCGATGCTGGCGCACCTGGGCGAGATCCGCCTTACCTTTGAAGCCATCGCGCGTGCCAAGCGCCAGCTGCAGGACTCCGGTCGGGCGTTCGGCGTGGTCGCGGTGGGCGCGATGATTGAAGTGCCGGCCGCGGCGCTGATCCTGCCCCACATCCTTCAGCGCTTCGACTTCGTCTCGATCGGCACCAACGACTTGATCCAGTACACCCTTGCGATCGATCGAGCCGACGAAGCAGTCGCCTATCTGTACGACCCGTGGCACCCCGCCGTGCTGCACCTGATCGGGCGCACGATCGCGCAGGCGAACACCGCAGGAAAAGATGTGAGCGTGTGCGGCGAGATGGCTGGAGATGCGGCGTTCACCGAGCTGCTGCTCGGCATGGGATTACGCAGCTTCTCGATGCACCCCTCACAGATCCCAGCCATCAAGCAACTGATCCTGCGCGCGGACGCGCGACAGCTGTCCACTTGGCTGCCGGCCGCGACTGAAGCCGAGAATCCCGAGGCGACCTGGGCATCGATGCGCCGCGCCGCGGTGTCCGGTGGCGTGCGCGCAGCCTGAGTCCTAGGCCTGGCCGAGACTGATCTTTCTGGTCCGCTGCAGCTCGATGAAAGCGCGTCCCTGCATTGACACCGACTCCGTGAAGATGGCATACTCGCACCTCTTTGCCGGTCCCAGACCGGCAAGCGCTTTTGGGCGCAGCTCTTTAACAACTCACAGCCGATAAGCGTGGGCGTCCGATGGCGAGTGCCAGGAGTCGAAAGACTCGAGGCCTTCGGGCCTCGGATGCTCACGGATGTAGAAGTGAAGTTCACTTCAATTCCGTTTGAGCAGCATACGGAGATCGAACTGAAGAGTTTGATCCTGGCTCAGATTGAACGCTGGCGGCATGCCTTACACATGCAAGTCGAACGGCAGCACGGGGGCAACCCTGGTGGCGAGTGGCGAACGGGTGAGTAATACATCGGAA
>Ga0187893_10010969_pt1 | contig 13299 bp, 10 predicted proteins | sample MA1701074metaG_FD_139574 | JGI IMG/M metagenome (GOLD analysis project Ga0187893, IMG submission 139574) | White microbial mat communities from a basaltic lava cave in the Kipuka Kanohina Cave System on the Island of Hawaii, USA - MA170107-4 metaG ...
CATCGAGCGGAAAGAGGCGCGCAAGATGGGGCGGTTCATCCATTTCGGTGTGGCGGCCACAGAGTTCGCCCTGGCAGCCTCGGGACTGCGGATCGGCGAGGAGAACTGCGAGCGCGTCGGCGTCTACATCGGCAGCGGCATCGGCGGGTTCGAGATTATCGAGCGCGAGCACAGGATTCTGCTCGAAAAAGGCCCCGATCGTATGTCGCCTTTCTTTATCCCGGCGACAATCATCAACCTCGCCTCGGGCTACGTTTCCATCCGCACGGGCGCCAAAGGTCCCAACTCGGCGACAGCCACCGCCTGCACGACGAGCGCTCATTCGATCGGCGATTCCTTCCGCATCATCCAACGCGGCGACGCCGACGTGATGATCTGCGGCGGCGCGGAAGCGTGCGTCACACCGATGGGCATCGGCGGATTCGCGGCGATGCGGGCGCTGTCGACGCGCAATGACGAGCCCGAGCGCGCGAGCCGCCCCTGGGACAAGGAGCGCGACGGGTTTGTGGTCGGGGAGGGCGCCGGCATCCTGGTGCTGGAAGAGCTGGAAACGGCGCGAGCGCGCGGCGCGACGATCCTCGCCGAGCTTGTCGGCTACGGAATGAGCGCCGACGCGCACCACATCACCTCGCCGCCCGAAGACGGCGACGGCGCCGTTCGCGTGATGCGCGCGGCTCTGCGCGACGCGGGCCTGGAGCCGCACCAGATGGATTACATCAACGCCCACGGAACGTCGACTCCTGTCGGCGATCGCATCGAGTCCTGCGCGATCAAGCGCTTTTTCGGCGAGCACGCCGCGCGCATGCCGGTAAGCTCCACCAAGTCAATGACGGGCCACCTGCTCGGCGGAGCGGGAGGACTGGAAGCCGGGATCACGGTGCTCGCGCTGCGCGATCAGGTGGCGCCGCCGACGATCAACTACGAGTTTCCCGATCCCGATTGCGACCTCGACTACGTGCCGAACCAGGCGCGGGCCATGAAAATGGAGTATGCGCTCTCGAACTCGTTCGGCTTCGGCGGCACCAACGGCTGCCTGATCTTCCGCCGCTGGTCATGAAGATTCTTGTCGCCATCAAGCAGGTGCCCTCGCGGGATTCGCAGCTACGCATCGACGCCGCGGGCAAGTGGATACACGACTCCGACCTCGGCTACGAAATCAACGAACCCGACGCCTACGCGCTCGAGGAAGGGCTGCAACTTCGGGAGAAACACGGCGGCGAGGTGATCGCATTGTGCGCGGGCCCGGCCCGCGCGGCGCCGACGATTCGCGAGGCTCTGGCCAAAGGCGCCGATCGCGCGGTTCACGTCGAGCTGGAGCATCCCGCCGATCTCGACACGCTCGGTCAGGCGAGGCTTCTGGCCGCGGCGGCGCGCACGGAGAACGCCGACCTGCTCCTGATGGGACTGCAATCGGACGACCTCGGCTACGGGCAGACCGGAGTGGTGATGGCCGAACTGATGGGGCTGCCGCACGCGACCATCATCATGCAGGTGGAGAAGCAGGACGGCGGCATCCGCGTCAAGCGCGAGCTGGAGGACGGCTGGTTCCAGTTCCTGGAGATGCCGCTGCCGGCCGTGTTGACGATCCAAAGCGGCATCAACAAGCTTCGCTACGCGACGCTGATGGGAATCAAGAAGGCGAAGACGAAGGAGATCCGGCGCGTGACGTCCGCCGAGCTGAATGTGTCCGCGGAGCCGAACGTCGCGCTGGAGAAAATCTACGCGCCGCAACGCTCCAAGCATACGGCGATGCTCGAAGGCAGCGCGAAGGAGCAGGCCGCGAAGCTGGTGGAGAAGCTCAAGTTCGAGGTGCGCGTATTATGAGCGTACTGGCGATACTCGAGCCGTCGCACCGCATGAGCGCCGAGACGCTCGTGGCCGCGCAACAGTTGGGCGCCGAGCTGGGAGCTCCTGTGTCGGCGGCAGTCCTGGGCTCGGGGTTGGATTCGGCGGTGGCCGCGCTATCGGACAAGAAGCTCGATCGGCTTTACGTTGTCGAACACGAGGGCCTGGCGGCCTACACGGCCGACGGCTTCACGGCCGCCGCGGCGGACCTGATCCGCCAGACAGGACCCTCGCTGGTGCTGTTCCCGCACACCTAACAGGTGCGCGACTTCGCCCCGAAGCTGGCGACGCGGTTCGAGCGCGTGCTGGTGAGCGACGTCGTCCGAGTGCGAGCGGAGGCCGGCGCGCTGATTTTCGTTCGGCAGTTGTTCCAGGGCAAGCTGAACGGCGACTACCGCGTCAGCGGGCCGGCGCCGCACTTTGCTTCGATCCAGGCGGGAGCGTATCGCGCGGACCAGGTGGAGAGCGGGACCGCGGCGGTCGAGAAGATCGCGCCGGAGATCGGCAAGATCCGGGTGCGGGCGGAGGCGCCGTTCCGCGAGTCGGCGCGCGCGGTGGATCTGACGGCGGCGGAGATCATCGTCTCGGTGGGGCGTGGGATCAAGGAGAAGGAGAACATCGCGCTGGTGGAGGAGCTGGCGAAGGCGTTGGGCGCGGAGCTGGCGGCGTCGCGCCCGATTTGCGATAACGGCTGGCTGCCGATGGAGCGGCAGGTGGGCAGCTCGGGCCAGACAGTGGCGCCGAAGCTGTACCTGGCGATCGGAATTTCGGGAGCGATCCAGCACCTGGTGGGGATGAAGGGGTCGAAGACCGTGGTCGCAATCAACAAAGATGCGAACGCACCGATCTTCGAGATCGCCGATTGCGGGATTGTGGGGGACCTGTTCGAGGTGGTGCCGGCGCTGGTGGAGGAAGTGCGGAAGGCGCGGTAGGCTGAGTCAGCTCGCGGCGCCGGGGCCGCGGGTTCAAATGGTACACTCTCACTGACCGCGGGCAGGCACTAATGCACGAGATCGACGATCTCCGCGCGAGAGTTGACACACTGGAGCGCGAGACCCGGCGGCTGGCAACGCGCGACGCGGTGACGCGCCTCCTGGCCGAATCCGCCAACCTCAAAGAAGCCGCGCCCCGCATTCTGGAAGCGGTGTGCCGCACGCTCGACTGGGAGTGGGGCGCGCTGTGGATCGTCGATAGCGGCGCCGCGCAGCTCCGGTGCGTCGAGACCTGGCGTCCGCCGTCGAGCGAGACTACGGAGTTCGAGATCGAGAGCCGGCGACGCACGTTCGCCCCGGGCGCCGGGCTGCCCGGCCGCGTTTGGCAGTCGAAGCAGCCGGCCTGGATTGAGGACGTGCCCCGCGACGGGAATTTTCCGCGCGTGCCGCTGGCGATCAAGATCGGCCTGCGGGCCGCGTTCGGCTTCCCGGTGGTGCTGGCCGGGGAGGTGCTCGGGGTCATGGAGTTCTTCAGCCGCGAGATCCGCCAGCCCGACCAGGAGCTGCTGAGTATGTTCAGCTCGATCGGCAGCCAGATCGGCCAGTTCATCGAGCGTACCCGCGCCGAGCAGGAGCGCGACCGATTCTTCAATCTGTCGCTCGACATGCTGGCGGTGGCCGGCTTCGACGGCTATTTCAAGCGCGTGAGCCACGCCTTCGAGCGATCGCTCGGCCACACGCCGGAGGAGATGCTGGCGAAGCCGTTCCTCGATTTCGTTCATCAGGACGACCGGGACTCGACGCTGGCCGAGGTGGCGCGACTCTCGACGGGCGCGCATGTGATCTGCTTCCGCAACCGTTACCGCACGCGGGACGGATCGTGGAGATGGCTGGAGTGGAACAGCGTCGCCTCGGTCGCTGAGCAGCAGATCTACGCCGTCGCGCGCGACATCACAGAGCGGCTCGCAGCCGAGCAGGCCCTGAAGCAGTCAAAGGACGCAGCCGAGCAGGCTAATCGTTGCAAAACGGATTTTCTGGCGCGGATGAGTCACGAGATCCGGACGCCGTTGAACGCGATCATCGGCATGGCGGACCTGCTCTCGGGGACCACGCTCGACGCTGAGCAGCGGGAATATGTCTGCATTTTCCAGCGTGCCGGCGAGAATCTGCTCAAGCTTCTGAATGACGTCCTGGATCTCTCAAAAGTGGAGGCGGATCACCTGGAGCTTGAGCGGATCGATTTCGAGGTGGTCGAGGTCGTGGAGAAGACGGCCGAGCTGATCGCCATGCGAGCGCACGAGAAAGGCCTGGAGCTCGTCTGCCAGATCGACCCGGACGTGCCCGCGCGGCTCAACGGCGATCCCAACAGGCTAAGGCAGGTGCTGGTCAACCTGCTGGGGAACGCGGTGAAATTCACCGAAAAAGGCGAAGTCGTGCTGCGCGTGTCGCGCGCGATGGACGCCGGGCGCGACGGGACTCTGCGCTTCTCGATCTCGGACACCGGGATCGGAATTCCCACCGACAAGCTGGGGTCCGTTTTCGATGCATTTCTCCAGGCCGACACGTCCACGGCGCGAAAATACGGCGGCACGGGTCTCGGCCTGACGATTACGCAGCGGCTGGTGGAGCTCATGGGCGGCCGCATCGGCGTTGAGAGTCGGGAGGGCGTGGGAACGACGTTCCATTTCACGGCGGTGTTTGAGAGGCCTTCCACGCCGCCGCCTGTTCCCGCTGAAGACCAACCGGATCTCCTCGGCCAGCGCCTGCTCGTTGTCGACGACAACGCGACGAACCGCATGATTCTTCTCCAGATTCTGAGAAGCTGCGGCGCGGAGGTGACATGCGTCGAGTCGGGCCAGGACGGCCTGGCCGAGCTGGCGCGGGGGCGAGACGCGTCTAATCCCTACGCCGTGGTTCTGCTGGATTCGCGGATGCCCGGTCTGGACGGCTTCGCGGTCGCCAAGCGCGTACGGGAGGACGCGTCCCTCGCCGCGACCGTGCTGCTGATGCTGACGTCGGACAACCGCAGTGGCGATGCGACGCGCTGCGCACGGCTCGGCCTCTCCGCCTACCTGGTCAAGCCGGTGAAGCGCGCCGATCTGCTGCAAGCCGTTCGTACGGCCCTGGGGAGACACGCGGCCGCCACCCCGCCGGATGGGGCTGGCGACGAGGCCATCACCACGGGGCCGCTGCGAATTCTGCTCGCCGAAGACTCGGAGGAAAATATATTCCTCATTCGTTCCTATTTGCGGAACACCGGCTGCGAGATGGACGTAGCCGCTGACGGCGAGCAGGCCTACCAGATGTGCATCCAGGGAGCGTATGCGCTGGTGCTCATGGACGTGGAGATGCCGGTGACCGACGGTCACGCGGCCACACGCATGATCCGCGAATGGGAGCGCGCGAATGGACGGCGGCCGGTTCCGATCCTTGCGCTCACGGCACACGCTCTCCCCGTGGAGGTCGACCGGAGCCGCGCGGCGGGCTGTGACGCGCACCTGACGAAACCGATTCGCCGGAAGGTGCTGCTGGAGGCCATTCGAACGCATGCGCGGCGGCCGCCCGGCGCCGATGCGGCCGGGCCAATCCGGATACGGATCGATCGCCGGTTCGCGGACCTGATCCCGTGGTACGTGGACAAGCAGCGCGAGGACGCCGCGCTGGTGCTGGCGGCGCTGGACAACTCCGACTTCCCGGCCATCCGCAGAATCGCGCATAACATGAAGGGCTCGGGCGGTGGTTACGGACTCGACAGGGTCAGCGAGATCGGCGCCGAGCTCGAGCTGGGCGCCATGCGCGATGATGCCGATGCGGTACGGCGCGGGGCCGGAGAGCTGCTGGCATTCCTGGACCGGCTGGCGCCGGTTTATGAAGAAGAGCTCAGGTCAAATACTTGATCATGAGCACTTCGTTGCCCTGCTCGTTGTAGATGAGCTCGTCGACGAGATTGCGCACGAGCAGAATCCCGAAACCACCGGGCCGGAGGCCGTGCTCGGTTCGATAAAGAATGTGCTCGGTGGGCTTGTCCTCGGGATAAGAAATCGCCGCGTGCGGGAGCTGCTCCATGTTGAAGCCTTCGCCGGGGTCGCGGATGTAGTAGAGGATCGCCCGGCTGGTGCGCACGAAAGCGACATGAACGCGCTGCGTGGGATCGAGCTTGCCGCCGTGCTCGATGGCGTTGCGGAGCATTTCGCGAAATGCCGTCGCGACGTCCTCCCTGTCCTTGGGGAGAAGGTCCGTTTTTATTTCGACGAAGTACTGAACCAGGCGATCGGCGACATCCAGCCGGCAGCGCACGCGCAGAGAGACCCAGTTGGGACTCGCTGAGAGCAGCTCGATACCGTCGTCCGGTTCCGGCGTGCGAAACGCCTGCTCGATCGTGTCCACGACGTCTGAGATCTGAAACGGCTTGCTGAAATAGCTGAAGGCCAGATCGCGCAGGGAGGTCAAAAGGTGTTCGGAGGTGCTGTCACCGGTCATGACGATGACTTTCGTTGACGGCCGTACCTGCCGAATGCGGCGGAGTAGCTCGAGCCCGTCGATGCCCGGCATGTGGATATCCGTGAGGACGAGGCCGTAATTGTTGGCCCGGATCAGGTTAAGCGCCTCCTCTCCGCTGCCGGCGGATTGCGTGCGCCAGCCGGCGGAGGAAAGCACGGCTTTCAAAAGCTCGTGAATGGCGTCGTCGTCGTCGACGATGAGTATGGTTTCTGGCGAGGCCATACGGTGCTAATGAGACATTATCCCAAGCGGGCGGCCGGCGGCCAACGGTAGCCCGGCCGACACATCCGGAGCAGCGCGTGTTAGCTTGGAATTGGCATGGCTCGACTCCCGATTTCCCGGTTGGCGGCGGCGTTCCTTCTGCTGCTGACGGGGGCTGAGTTATTTGCCTGCGAGATGATCGCGCCGCAGAGCTGCGAGAGTTTCGGGCTCCCCGAGACCGAACCCGGCGGTTCGGCGGACGATAACTGCATCTGCTGTTGCACCCACGTGTTGATCGCCGTGCCAATCCCACTGCTGCCGCAAGCAGAGCGGGTATTTGATGTGATTGCGCCTGTGGCGCCAAAACCCGAGCACCGATCGTTCTCCATCTACCACCCGCCCAGAGTCTGACCTTTCGAAACAGGTTTCCGTTTCCAGGAGGTCGAGATGTCTTCGATAAGACTCTGTGTTGGAGTCACGGTTTTTCTTTCGGTTGCACGCGGGTGGTCCCAGGAGTCCGCACCGCGCACGTTGAATGAGTTGCTGCTCAAGGCTATGCAGAACCACCGCGATCTGTTGGCGGCGCGCCAGCGGATTGACGAAGCGAGAGGACTGCTACGCCTGGCGGGTGTTGGTCCCCCGCCAACGCTGGAGGCCGGGGGAGCGTCGGGCCGGCCGGTGGGAACGGCCGGAGAGGACCAATTCTCAGCCGGTCTCTCGCGCGAGTTCGAGACGGCGGGCAAGCGATCCAAGAGAGTCCTGCTTGCCGGGAAGGAGATCGCGCTCGCCGAATCCGAGTATGACGAGAAAGTCCGCCAGCTCCGGTACGAAATTCTGACCCGTTACGCCGACTATTTCGCCGACGGCGAGAAGCTCAAGATTCTCGACGGCCTGATCGACCTCCATCGCCGGTCCCTCGATGTGACCCGGGCGCGTGTTGAGAAGGGCGACGCCGCCGTGCTCGAGCAGAACCTCATCACGGTGGAGCTTCGCCGAGCCGAAGCACAGCGCGCCACGGTGTCCGGCCGGCTCAGGGCGGCGGCCGCCGATCTCACCAGACTGGCCGGCGTGGAGTCCGGAGAGATTCTCACCTTGACCCTCGAGCCGAGTTCTTCGCGGATCCCGTTGGAGGGACTGGCGGAGAAGGCGCTCGATCAACGACCGGATCTGCGAATGATGCGGCTCCTGCGCCAGCGTGGGGAAGCGGAGACCAATCTTGCGGAAGCGGAGGCCCGGCCGAACGTAACGGTCTCGGCCCAGTTCAGCCGCACTCGATCGAGATTCGGCGATCAATTCGGCCTCACGTCTTCCGGCGGGCTGACACCGCTTCGCGATCGGGACAACATTCTTGCGGTCCGTGTTTCGGCGCCGCTTTTTTCCCGAAAGCGAAACCTGGGAAATATCGAAGCCGCAGCCGCGCGAACCAGAGCGGCTCAGCTTCGCGCCGAATACCTGGAACGGGCGATTCCGCTCGAAATCGATGCAGCCTGGCAACGGCTGGAAAGCTCGCGAATCGCGCTGGCGACGCTGGACGGCGAGGTGGTTCCTCTCGCCCGGGCAAATCTGGACGTAATTCGACAGGCGCACCAGCTCGGTCAGTTGCGGCTGCTGGATGCCCTCGCCGAGCAGCGCCGGGTCCTTGATGCGCAGCTTGGTTCGATCGACGTGCAGGCGGAGGTGCGAAGAAGTTTCGCCGAACTCGAGAAGGCCGTGGGAGGGCCAATCCAATGAAGTGGCTGGTGACGGCGGCGGTTGCCTTGGGGCTTGTCTGCTGCGCCGGGAAAGACGCATCGGAGGGCAAGCGTGAGCTGAAGGCAAAACGCGCGGGGGACGACGCCCATCCGGAGGAGTTTATCGAGCTGGCGAACGTTGTCGAACTCAGCCTGGATGCCCAGAAGCGGGCGGGCATCGAGGTTGCCAGAGTCCGGATGAGAACGGTTCAAGCCGAGATAAGGGCGACGGGATCGGTACAACCGATCGACAGCCGAATCGCGCACCTTCGTCCTCTGGCCAAGGGGCGAGTCGAGCAGGTTCTTGTCAGAGTCGGAGACCGGGTGGAAAGGAACCAGGTTCTTGCTCGAATGGACAATATCGAAGCCGGTGAACTGGCGGCCGAAGTTATGACGGCGCGAGCCGAACTGCAACGTCTGAGGATCCAGCAGGCGAACGCCCGCCGGCAGGCCGAGAGGAGCCGGAGCCTGGTTGCGATCGGCGCTGTACCGGCGAAAGAAGCCGAGGGAGCCGAGGCGGACTCGCAAGCGCTCGAAGAGGCGATCCGGGCCCAGGAAAGCAGGATCGCGGGCATCGAGATGCGTCTCAAGAGATTCGGTGCGGGCGCGGGCGATGGCGGTGTCGTCGCGATGCGCGCCTCGTTTGCAGGTGTGGTGGTGGATGCCGAAGCTTCTCCCGGCGAGGTTGTCGATTCCGGCAGCGTCCTGTTTTCGGTGGCCGATCTGTCGCGCGTGTACATCGAGGCGCAGGTGTATGAGAAAGACCTGGGGCGGATCCGGTTGGGCCAGCCGGCATTGATCACAGTCGACGCGTACCCGGGCCAAAGCTTCCAAGGCCGTGTGGCTGCGATCCGGGATACCTTGAATCCGCAGACGCGGACAGCGGCGGTCCGGTGCGAGGTGGCGAATCCGAACGGACGCCTGCGTCTGGAGATGTTCGCCAACGTCGTGTTCCCCATCACGGACACGCACAACGCTCTCGCGCTTCCGCCCGACGCCGTGCAGACGATCAATCGAAGGCCGGTCGTTTTTGTTCGAACGGATGAGCTTCATTTTGAGGCTCGCGAAGTGAAAGTGCTCGGCGACGGACTTCTCGCGGAGATCACGGCGGGGCTCCGGGAAGGGGAGCTGGTGGTGGTCAGGGGCGCGTTCCAACTGAAATCCACGTTCCTGGCGCGGCAGCTTAAGTCGGAGCACGGGCATTGATCGATCACGTCCTCGCCTGGAGCATCCGCTATCGGTACTTCGTAGTCTTTCTCACGATGCTGCTGGCCGCGGCCGGAGTGTACGCCGCGCTGGACCTTCCGATTGACGCGGTTCCGGACGTCACCACCAATCAGGTGCAGATCAACACGAAGGCGCCGTCGTTCACTCCGCTGGAGATGGAACAATACGTCACCTTTCCGATCGAAGCCGCGATGAGCAATCTTCCGCAAAAGGAGGAGATCCGTTCCATTTCCCAATTCGGGCTGTCGCAGGTGACCGTTGTGTTCGAAGACGGCGTGGAAACCTACCTTGCGCGCCAGCTCGTTCTGGAGAGACTGCTGGAAGTCCGGCAGCAGCTTCCCGAAGGCGTGGTTCCGGAACTTGCGCCTGTCAGCACGGGACTCGGCGAGATCGTCCAATTCACTTTGAACGTGGAAGCCGGCGCCGGCCGGCAATACAGTCTCCGGGAACTTCGCACGCTGCTCGACTGGTTCATAAAGCCTCAACTGCGAACCGTTTTGGGCGTCATCGAGGTGAACAGTTTCGGCGGCGAAGAGCAGCAATACGAAATCCTGGTGAATCCGGCGAAGCTGGTGAGCTACAACCTCCCGCTGCATCGCGTGACCGAGGCTCTTCGGAAGAACAACCTCAATGTGGGGGGCGCGTACCTGGAGCGCAGCGGCGAGCTGCAGCTCATCCGCGGAGTGGGCCTCATCGAGACGGTTCGCGACATCGAGAACATCGTGGTTGGGGCGGACTCGGGAACCCCCGTGTTGATACGGTCTGTCGCGCAAGTGCGCCTGGGCGCTCAGATCCGCCAGGGCGCCGCCACGCGGGATGGCAAGGGCGAGACTGTCATGGGAGTCGCCATGATGCTGCGAGGCGAGAACACCCGCCGGGTGTCGGGCCGGGTGGTGGAGCGGCTCCGTCAATTGGACAAGGCGATGCCGCCCGGGGTCCGAATCGACATCTTCCATGATCGGCGCGATCTGGTCGATCGAACCGTGAAGACGGCCGCCACGAATCTGGCGGAGGGCGGGCTGATTGTCATCGCGGTTCTTTTTCTGTTCCTCTTCCAGATTCGAGCGGGCCTGATCGTGTCGTCGGCGATTCCGCTGTCCATGCTGGTGGCGATCGGCGGAATGCGTTATTTCAATATCTCGGCGAACCTGATGAGTTTGGGCGCGATCGATTTCGGGTTGATCGTGGACGCAGCGGTGATCATCGTGGAGAACTGCGTTCGGCGGCTGGGCGAAGATTACCGTCGACTTGGCCGCCGGCTTACACCGGAAGAGCGACGGACCACGATTCTCGCAGCCAGTGTGGAGGTTCGGAAGGCAAGCCAGTTCGGCGAGATTCTGATCATTGCGGCCTACCTGCCGATCGTCTCCCTTGTGGGCATGGAGGGCAAGATGTTCCGGCCCATGGGTCTGACTGTCGTTCTGGCGCTTTCGGGTGCGCTGGTGCTCAGCCTGACGCTGATCCCCGCTCTTTGCGCGTTGTTTCTGCGGGAAGGCAGAGGGGCAGTCCGGACGGCGAGCGGCGCCGGCCACGAACACGCGGAAGAGAATCCCATGGTTCGACATCTGCGCCGCTGGTATGCCCCCGTGCTCGACGTGACTCTGCGGCGGCGTGCGATTACGATTCTCGCGGCTCTCCTGGCGGTGGCGGGCTGCGCGGCGCTGATCCCTATGCTCGGCTCCGAGTTTCTGCCGAAGCTGGAGGAAGGGGCGCTGGCAATCAACGCGGTCCGCCTGCCGGGCGTTTCACTCACGGAATCGGTCCGGATGGTGACTTCGATGGAGGAGGCACTGCTCGAATTTCCGGAAGTAACAACAGTGGTAAGCCGGATTGGCCGGCCGGAGATCGCAACCGACCCGATGGGCGTAAACATGAGCGATACGTATGTTCTGCTACGGCCCAGGCGCGAGTGGAGGTCGGCCGCTTCACGCGAGGAGCTGGTGGAAAAGATGGAAGCCAAGCTCCATGAGCTGCCGACCATGGCTTATACCTTTTCGCAGCCGATCGAGTTCCGCATGCAGGAACTGATCGAGGGGGTGGGATCCCGTTCCGACGTTGTTGTCAAGATTTTCGGCGACGACCTGGTCGAGCTGCGCGAGCAGGCCGGACGCACGGCCAAAGTGATGGCCCAGGTGAGGGGGGTTGCCGATCTCAAAGTTCAGCAGGTCAGCGGCCAGCCAGTTCTGAGCATCCGGGCCAACCGGGAGGCGATCGCGCGTCACGGGATCAACGTGTCTGACGTACAGGAAGTGATCCGAACCGCGATCGCAGGGTCCGAGGCGGGATGGGTGCCGGAAGGATTCAAGCGATTCGGCCTGGTGGTGCGTCTGGATCCGGCGGCGCGAGCTGCACCATCCGACTTTGCGAGCCTGCCGGTGACCGCGGCCTCGGGGCGAACGATTCCTTTGGGACAACTTGCATCGATTGAAGCGGAAGAAGGACCGCTCGAAGTGAGCCGGGAAAATGCGCAGCGGAGGATTTCGATTGAGGCCAATGTACGGGGCAGGGACGTGGGCGGCTTCGTCGCCGAGGCGCAGCGTCACGTCGGGGAAAGTGTCAGGCTCAAGCCGGGGTACCTGATGGAGTGGGGCGGGCTGTGGGAGCATCTGGACTCGGGCCGGGCGCGACTGATGGTCGTGGTGCCCTTAACGTTTTTGCTCATCTTCCTGCTGCTGTTTGTGACGTTCCATTCGGCGAGCCAGGCAGCGCTGGTTTTCACAGGAATCCCGTTTGCGGTGACGGGAGGAGTACTGGCCCTGATCCTGCGGGGCATGCCGTTCTCGGTAAGCGCGGGGGTGGGGTTCATCGCGGTTTCAGGAGTGGCGGTACTGAACGGCGTTGTGATGGTCGCGTTCATCAATCAAAACCGGGCGGCGGGGATGGCCCGGCTCGAGGCGATTCGAAACGGAACGCTGTCGCGCCTCCGCCCCGTGCTGATGACGGCGGCTGTGGGGAGCCTGGGTTTTCTTCCGATGGCGATCTCCACCAGCGCCGGCGCCGAGGTGCAGCGGCCACTGGCGACCGTGGTGATCGGGGGACTCGCCACGTCGACTTTGCTGACGCTACTCGTGCTGCCCGCGCTGTTGCTCGGATTGGGGGGACGCAGGTTACCGCAAGATGTTGAGAGTTGAAGCGGTCACGTTGATTCGAGGCGTGGCGGAGGAAGAGGGATTCGAACCCCCGAGCGACTTTCGCCGCTAACGGTTTTCAAGACCGCCGCCTTCGACCGCCTCAACTTTCAACTACGCGCGGGACACCGTCACAACGATGACAGAATCCGCATCGCGTTGTACCGCGCCATTTACAGTCACACCGGTCTGGACCGCTATGCGCTGCGAGCGGTTCCGCCCATCCACATCATTGCGAAGAACGGGAACGTCACGCTCGAGGGCGTGGTTGCCACGGAAGCCGACAGGAACATCGCCAACCTTCAGGCTAACGGCGTGGCCGGGGTGTTCTCGGTGAAGAACAACCTGCGCGTCGTCGCGGACTAGCCGCGAAGCTGTGCGGTCGTCACAAAAAAGAGAGCGCTATGCCTCCTAATGTGCTGGTTCAGCGTGAAGTGGAGAGCGGGCGTTCCCTGCTAAGAGAGTATACAGCCATTTCGACGGGCCAGTTTGGACGACACCGCCCCAATGTCTCGATGGTGGGCAAGGCGGCGCCGCGACGTGCCTCTGCGCGCGATCGCGGTTGTGTGTCTACCTGCCTGAAGCACCGCTCGATTGGTTGTTTCTCGCCTCTCCGCTTCTCGGGCCAGCCGCCGTCATCCACCTTCGGCAGTCCCCGAAGGCAGCCTCCGCGTCTTCCCCCACGCTTTTGATCAAACGCGGCCGTACCAAACCCGGCTAGCGGCTCCATAGTCG
>Ga0187893_10010970_pt1 | contig 13299 bp, 12 predicted proteins | sample MA1701074metaG_FD_139574 | JGI IMG/M metagenome (GOLD analysis project Ga0187893, IMG submission 139574) | White microbial mat communities from a basaltic lava cave in the Kipuka Kanohina Cave System on the Island of Hawaii, USA - MA170107-4 metaG ...
CGTTGAGGAAAGCGAGCCGCTTACCCTCGTCGAACCTGCCGCCGCTTTGGGAGATCAACAGTCCTGCGGCGCCCGCGGCTATCAAAGCCAAACCACCCCACCTGCACATGATGCATGACATTATATTGCTAATGAAGCTCGCGTGTGTGGCCGTCCTGTCGGTTTGCCTGGCTCAGGCCCAGACCGGCCGGCACGCGCTGGTCGTCGGCAACGGCGCCTACAAACACGTCAATCCGCTCAAGAACCCGGCCGCCGATGCCAACGACATGACGGCGCTGCTCGAGCGTCAGGGCTTCCGCGTGCAGCGACTCCTCGACGCCGGGGCCGAGCAGTTCGACCGCGCCATTACTACATTCGCCTCCAGCCTGGCCCCTGGCGACGTGGCGCTGTTCTTCTATGCCGGCCACGGCGTGCAGGTGGCCGGCGAGAATTACATGATCCCTGTCGACTTCCAGGGCGCCGACGACGCCGCGGTCCGCTACCGCTGCCAGAACACGGACCGCGTCCGCGACCGCATCGCGCAGTCCGGCGCGCGGCTGGTGATCCTCATTTTCGACGCGTGCCGCAACAATCCTTTCACGGCGTCCAAGCGGCTGCTGGTGTACGGACTGGCGCCGATGGAAGCCGGACTAGGCACGCTCATCGCGTACTCGACCGGCCCCGGCCAACTCGCTGACGACAACCCGAGATCGCGCAACGGGCTCTTCACCGGCGAGCTGCTCAAGTTCCTGCGCGAGCCGGCGGATCTGCTGACGGTGTTCCGCAAGACGCGGGAGTCTGTGTACGCTGCCTCGCAGGGGAAACAGCGGCCGTGGATTCACGAGGATCTGGTGAACGAGTTCTACCTGGCTCAGGGCACCCCGCCGAAGCCGGCGACGACGACGACAATCGCGCGCACGCCGCAGGCTGATCCGATGATCGAAGGGCAGGCTTTGTTCGCGCGCGGCCGGTTCGAAGAAGCGCTCAAACAGTTCGAGCTGGCGCGGCGCGCCGATCCGGAAAACGCATTCGCGCACCACGCCGCGGGGGTCGCCAACTTTCAGCTTGGTTTCACACGGCTGGCGGTGGACTGCTTCCGGATGGCGATCAGGCTGAAGCCGGCTTACGCGGCGGCCTACTACAATCGCGGCCGGGCATACCTGAAGGAAACGCGTTACGATCTGGCGATCGAAGATTTCACCTGGGCCATCGAGCAGGAACCCGAGAATCCGATCCACTACCCGCTGCGGGGCCGCGCGCAATTTCTGAAGCGCGTCTACGAGGAGGCGATGAGCGATTACAATCGGGCGATCGAGCTGAATCCGGGCGACGCATCGGCGTTTTCGGGACGGGCCGAGGTGCACGCACGTCAGGGACGGATGCGCGAGGCGGAAGCCGATCGGCGCCGCGCGGCGGAACTGGCGCCTCGAACGCCGTGAACGGTCAGAACGGGCCGATTCCCGTTGTTCGGGCGGCTTTCGTCGTCCGATGGGCCGCGTTCGGACAGGCTGCACCAGGTCGAGCAGGAACTTCACTCGAAAGCTGGCGCCGTTTGCCGGGCAACGAGCAAGTCGATCTCCCCACGGTGGTCTTCATAGTAGGCAAGGCACTCGTAAACCTGGGAACGGGTAAGTTGTGGGAAGCAGTTTGTCGTCAGAGTGTCAATCGTCTCGCCAGTCTGGAGCAAGCCGATGACATCGTGTACGCCAATTCGAGTTCCCTCCACGATGGCGTTGCCGCTCCGCACTGCTGCCGAACGGACGATGTAGCGATAGGTTTCCGAGATCGGTCCCACGACCTGATGTTACGGTTCGGGCCGGCGACGTGTCAATGAGACAGTGAAAGGACCTACCGAGAAAGCGCGAGACTCGATTTTGGTGGTTGACAGCTTACCCGATGACCGGGACCCTCACGCGGCCAGCGCCACGACAGTCTGAAACAGAACATCGGCGCCGTGAGCGCAGTCTTCCCACGCCGTGAACTCCTTCGGTGAGTGACTGATTCCGGCAACGCTCGGCACGAAGATCATTCCCATGGGCGCCACGGTGGCCATCATCTGCGCATCGTGACCGGCGCCGCTGGGCAGGCGCCTGGCTCGAAGACCGAGGGAGTGCGCGGCGGACTCGATCACTTTCTGAACTCCGGCGTCGGCGAGCGCTGACGGATTGCGGAGCCCGGCAGTCATCTGAATGCTCGTGCGAGTTTCGCCGGCGATCGCCTCGGCGCGAGCGCGGATGCGCGCCGCGATCCGGTCCAGTTTGTCCGACGAAAGATCGCGCAGCTCGATCGTGAGATTTACCAGGCCGGGGATCACGTTCGCCGCGTTCGGCGTGACGGCCAGGTGGCCGACCGTGCCGACCTGGGAGCCCGGCTCGGCGGTGACGACTTCGCGCACGGCGAGCGTGAGCCGGGAAGCCGCGATGAGTGCGTCCTGGCGATCGGCCATCGGTGTGGTGCCGGCGTGGTTGGCCATTCCGCGGATCACGACATCGTGGCGATCGATGCTCACGATGCCATCGACCACGCCGATCGGCACGCCGTCACGCGCGAGCGTGCCGCCCTGTTCGATGTGGAGCTCGACGTAGGTGTGATAGCGGCCCGGCGAAATACGTGCTTCGGCAATGCGCTCCGGGTCGCCGCCGATGCGCCGAATGGCGTCCGCTTTCCGGAGGCCCGCCCAGACTTCCTCGATCTCACCGGGCCTGAGGCGACCGGCGGCTGCTCGACTGCCATTCAGGCTGTTGCCCCGGAACGTTGCCTCTTCGCAGGCCCACACAACGGCTTCGAGCGGACGCCGGGTTCGAAGTCCATGCTCCTGCATCAGCCGCAGTATCTCGACGGAGGCGAGCGAGCCGAGGTCGCCATCGAAGTTGCCGCCGTCAGGGACGGAATCAATGTGCGATCCGAACAGGACCGCGGGCAGGGAATTTTCCGCGCCATCCCGCCGGCAGAAGATGTTGCCGGCCGCGTCGATTCGGGGCGCAGCGCCGGCTTCGCGCATGAGGTTCATGACGAACCGGCGCGCGGTGATGTCGGTATCAGAGTATCCGATGCGCGAGACCCCGTCGGCGAATGTTCCTCCCCGCGGCCGGCCGAAGACGCTCAAGTCTTCGATGCGATTCCGGAGGCGCGCGGCGTCGAGCCGGGGCGGCGTCGCGGCCAGAGGCAGGGCCGATGCGGCCAGGAATGAGCGTCGCGAGATCACTTACGGTTGTTTCTTTTCCTCGGCCTTTTTCTCGGGCGGGGGAGGGGGCTTCGGCGGCTCCTCCCATCCCATCTCGACGTGCAGGCCGGGGATCGCTTTCTTGAGCTCATCTGCGCCGGCCTTGGTCACCTTCGTCTGCCACACGTAGAGCTTCTGGAGTTTCGCAAGGCTCTTGAGCGGCGCGAGACCGGCGTCGGTGACGGCGGCGCCGTAGAGGTTCAGATAGGTCAGATCCTTGAGATTCGCGAGACTCTTCAGTCCCGCGTCGGTGACCTTTGTCTTCTCCAGGTGCAGGGTGGCGAGGCCTGTCAACATGGCGACAACCGCCAACGACTTGTCCGTTATCGCGGTTCCACCAAGATGCAAGGAGACGACCTTCGAGACGTCACGTATGGGCGCAACCTGTTCGTCGGTCGCCGGCGGGCTGACGAGATGGAAGGCGATTTCCACGCGATCATCGTTCTGCGCGATGCGCCGGACGCTGCCCCCGGCGGCTTCAATCTTCGCGATAGCCTTCTGCTCCGCAGTTGCGGCCGGGGCGCCTTTGGCCGGTGGCGCCTTGGCCTGAGGCGACTTGGCCTGAGGCTTGACCTGGGGTTTGGACTTAGGAGTCGCCTTCGGAGGGGGTGCTTGCGCCATGTTTCACAGCTTAACCGGAAGTGTCATTTAAATCAACATCGTACGAGGCCCCTCGCGGCGGCAAGGCGGCGACAAGATTGATTGCGCGAGCCTAAGATTCCTTTCCGAGGCCTGATTGTCGCGGAGCGGCCGTGCGCGATTAACTATGTATTATCAATCTGATGCGAAATGGTCTTGACACTCGAAGGCATGGAGTGCTAATAATATTGTTCTGGCTTCCGCCCAGAAGCAAACCAACCACGTTCGACTCTATTTTCAGGAGGTACGTCAATATGAATATCCGTCCCCTCTACGACCGCGTGGTCGTCAAGCGGATCGAAGACAAAGGCGAACAAACCCGCGGGGGAATCGTAATTCCCGACTCCGCCAAAGAGAAGCCCCAGGAGGCCGAAGTCGTCGCGGTCGGCCACGGAAAGCGTCTGGAAAACGGCACGCTGATCCCTCTGGAAGTCAAGGCCGGCGACAGGATCCTTTTCGGCAAGTACTCCGGCAGCGACATCAAGATGGATGGCGAGGAGTATCTGATTCTGCGCGAAGACGAGGTGCTGGGCATCATCGTCGAGGGAAAGGATGCGAAGAAGGCTGCCTGACGGCGCCTCAAAGAAGAGGTAACAAACAACTATGCCTGCAAAACAAATCGTTTACAGTGAGAATTCGCGCCACGCGATTCTGCGCGGCGTCAACCAGCTTGCCGATGCGGTGAAGGTCACGCTCGGCCCCAAGGGCCGCAACGTGGTCCTGGAGAAGAAATTCGGGGGCCCGACGATCACCAAGGACGGCGTGACGGTGGCCAAGGAAATCGAGTTGAAGGACCCGCTGGAGAACATGGGCGCGCAGATGGTGCGCGAAGTGGCCTCCAAGACCAGCGACGTTGCCGGTGACGGCACGACGACGGCCACGATCCTGGCGCAGTCGATTTTCCGCGAGGGCGTGAAGGCCGTGGCGGCGGGCGCCAACCCGATGGCGTTGAAGCGCGGCATCGAGCGCGCCGTGGAGACCGTTGTCGATGAGATCAAGAAGATGTCGAAGCCGATTTCCGGCGACGCCATCGCCCAGGTGGGAACGATCTCGGCCAACGGCGATCCGACGATTGGCAACATCATCGCGGATGCCATGAAGAAGGTCGGCAAGGACGGCGTGATCACCGTCGAGGAAGCCAAGACCATGCACACTGAGTTGCAGACGGTCGACGGCATGCAGTTCGACCGAGGGTACCTCTCGCCGTACTTCATCAGCGATCCGGACCGAATGGAGTGCGTGGTGGAGGATCCGTACATCCTCATTCACGAGAAGAAGATCAGCGCCATGAAGGACCTGCTGCCGCTGCTGGAGCAGATCGCGCGCAGCGGGCGGCCGCTGCTGGTCATCGCTGAGGAAGTGGAAGGCGAGGCTCTGGCGACGCTGGTGGTGAACAAGCTGCGCGGCACGCTGAACTGCTGCGCGGTGAAGGCGCCGGGCTTCGGCGACCGCCGCAAGGCGATGCTGGAGGACATCGGCATCCTGACCGGTGGCAAGGCGATCATGGAAGAGACCGGCATCAAGCTGGAAGGCGTGCGCCTGGATGATCTGGGTCGCGCCAAGCGCGTGACGGTGGATAAAGACAACACCACGATCATTGACGGAGCCGGCTCGCAGAAGGCCATCGAGGGCCGTATCAAGCAGCTTCGCGCGCAGATCGAGGAGACCACCTCCGACTACGACCGCGAGAAGTTGCAGGAGCGGCTGGCGAAGCTGGCCGGCGGCGTGGTGGTGTTCAAGGTCGGGGCGGCCACCGAGACCGAGATGAAGGAAAAGAAGGCCCGCGTCGAGGATGCCATGCACGCGACGCGCGCCGCGGTGGAAGAAGGCATTGTGCCGGGCGGCGGCGTGGCGGTGCTGCGGGCGGCCAAGGCGCTGGAAGGCGTCAAGCTTACCGGCGATGAGCACATCGGTCTGGAGATCGTGCGCCGGGCCTGCGAAGAGCCGGCGCGGCAGATCGCCGGCAACGCCGGGTTCGAAGGCGCTATCGTCGTCGAGAAGATCCGGAGCAGCACCGACTCCGGCTACGGCTTCAACGCCGAGAACGGCAGCTACGAGGACCTGGTGAAGACCGGCGTGATCGACCCGACCAAGGTCGCTCGCACGGCGCTTCAAAACGCTTCATCGATCAGCGCGCTGATGCTGACGACCGAAGCGATGGTGTGTGAGATCCCCGAGAAGAAGTCGGCGCCGGCCGGGCCTCCGGGACACGGCGAAATGGACTACTGAGTCTCCGCTCGAGTAATCAGCAAGGGCCGCCTCGGATCGAGGCGGCCCTTTTTGTTGGTGTGCCGTGAATCGGACTTTCCGATGGCATACACTATCGCGGTAGAGTATACTTTGAAACGATATAGTTATGCCGCCAGATCCGGCCGATACCAATTCTTTCCTGCCTCTGCCCACCGCGGTGTTCCACATTCTGGTGGCGCTGGCCGATCGGGACCGTCACGGGTACTCCATCATGCAGGATGTCGCGACGCGAACCGATGGAAAGGTCCGGTTGAGCCCGGGAACGTTGTACAGCTCTATCCGGCGCATGCTGGAAGGTGGCCTGGTGGAAGAACTGCGGGAAAGCCCGGACCCGGAGAGCCAGGACGAGCGGCGCCGGTATTACCGCCTAACGCGGTTTGGCCGGCGCGTGGCGGCCGCGGAGGCCAAGCGCCTGAGTGACCTTCTGAGCCAGGCTCGCGAAACCGGCCTGATTCCAAAGAAGCTGTAAGTGATGTTGCCGATGCGTATTTACCGGACGTTGCTCCGGTGCTACCCGGCGCCGTTCCGGCACGAATATGGGGCGGAAATGGCCGGCGCCTTCGCGGAGCAGATGTGGGAGGCGCGGCATCGTGGCGGGTGGCGGGCCGAGACCTCCATCTGGCTTCACACTCTGTTTGATCTTTTTATGATCGCGCCGAAGGAGCACTATTCCGTGATACAGCAAGACCTGCGTTACGCATTCCGCGCTCTGGGCGCCCAGCCCGGGTTTGCGGTGGTGGCAGTCCTTTCACTCGCGCTGGGGATCGGTGCCAACACGGCGATTTTCAGCCTGCTCGACAGCGTTCTGCTGAGCGCACTTCCGGTGCGCGATCCGCAGTCGCTGGTCATATTGACCAATCCCGCCTCGAACGGGATCACGATTGGAAGCACACGTGGCGAACGCGAGGAACTGACGTATTCCGAGTTCCGCCAACTGCGAGATCTGTCCACCGTATTTTCCGGCTTGATGGCTTGCCAGATCGAGCCCGAGCCTATCCCCGTAGGAGTCGACGGGGCCGACGCGGAGGAAATTCCGGTCCAAATGGTCTCGCCGGAGTACTTCAGCACTTTGGGCGTGCCGGCTCTGCTGGGCCGGACGCTCAGCGCCGATGACGACCCCGCGGCGCCGAACGCGGTGATCAGCTATGCATACTGGCAGCGCCGCTTCGGCACTCGAGCTGATGTTCTTGGGACCAGGATCACGATCCGTCAAGGAGTGTTTTCGATCATCGGTGTCGCACCGGTTTCGTTTTTCGGCGAAACCGTGGGGCAGCGGCCCGATATATGGGTGCCGCTGACCTTTCAACCCGTAGTGATGCCCGGCCGCGAATGGCTGCACGAGAAACCTGGTGATGACAAGGTGATGTGGCTCCACGTCTTCGGCCGGTTGAAGCCTGGCGTTCGCATCGAAACAGCGCAAGCCGCCGCCAACGTCACGTTTCAACAAGGCCTGGCTGTCTTCTACGGCTCCGCCGAGAGAGCCAAGAATCAGTGGCTCAAACTGCGGCCGGCCGCCAAAGGCGCGTCGCAGATTCGCGGGCAGTTTGCCGAGCCCTTGGCGACGCTGTTGGTTGCTTCCGGGCTCGTGCTGCTGATCGCCTGCGCGAACCTGGGCAACCTGCTGCTCGCGCGCACCACCGCGAGGACACGTGAGATGTCGGTGCGGCTGGCGCTGGGAGCGGGACGCGGCCGGCTGGTCCGGCAGTTGCTCACCGAAACCATGCTCGTGGCGTTTCTGGGTGGCATCGCCGGCCTCGGTGCTGCCTGGATCCTACGCGCTGGATTGCTTGGCCTGGTTTCGCACTCCATTCATCTGCCAGTCGCGCCAGACATTCAAGTCCTGGCTTTCGTGTTCGCGTTGACCCTCGTGGCGGGGCTGATGCTCGGGCTCCTCCCGGCCCTGCGAACGATGAGTGTAAATGCCAGCGCGGGGTTGAAGGAGCAGGGGCGCGGACTTACGGGGTCGGCGGCGTGGCTGCGGACCGGCAAATTCGTCGTCGTCGGGCAAGTGGCGCTATCCCTGCCGTTGCTCGTCGGAGCGGGCCTGCTGGTGCGCACATTTCAAAACCTGCGACAAGCGGACTTGGGTTATGTGAAGGAGCGACTGTTCCTGGTGAGGGTGGACGTGCAGATGGGCGGATATGAGGAGCAACGCCGCCTGCCGGTGTTCCAACGGCTGCTGGAACGGGTGCGCGCGGCGCCCGGCGTGCGCGGAGCGAGCTATTCAAAGAGCGGCCTTTTCCTGGGCTCGCGAAGCTCGGGCCATGTCGAGGTCGAGGGTTACACGCGGAAGGGCGAGGGCGGAGTCTGGTCGGTCTGGGAGCATATAGGGCCCGACTATTTCTCGACACTCGGCATCCCGTTACTGCTCGGACGCCAAATCACCGAACGAGATCATCCCTCGAGCAACAGAGTCTGTGTGATCACCGAGGCGTTCGGCAAGCAGTTCTTCGCTGGCCGCAACCCTCTCGGGATGCACGTCGGCAGGTACGAGATTGTGGGTGTGGCGCGGGACTCGCGAAACCGGAGTCTGCGCGACGAAATCGAGCCGCGGTTTTATGTGCCTGCGGCGCAGGCGATCAATGTGCCGCGGTTCATCACGTTCGCGGTCCGGACAGTCGCCGAGCCCTCCAGCGTGCTCGCGGGTGTGCGGCGCGCGATTCTGTCGGAGGATCCGAGCCTGCCCATCACGGCCGCCGGCACGCTTACGGAACTCGTCAACAAGCAAATGGAACACGACCAACTGCTCGCACGCCTGTCGACGGCGTTCGGCGTGGTGGGGCTGCTCCTTGCGGCGATCGGACTTTACGGAGTGCTTTCGTACGGCGTGGCGCGGCGCACAAACGAGATCGGCATCCGGAAGGCGCTCGGCGCACAGCACAGCGCCGTGATCGTCATGGTCCTTCGAGAGACCGGACTGCTGCTACTTGTGGGGTTGGTGGCGGGTACGTTCCTGTCGGCGGCGGGGACCCAGTTAATCGCGAGCAGGCTTTACGGTCTGGCGCCGACGGATCCGGTCGCGATCGGAGTCGCGGTTGCGATGCTGGCAGGCGTAGCGCTGCTGGCGGCATGGGTTCCCGCGTACCGAGCCTCGCGAGTGGATGCGCTCGTCGCGTTACGGTACGAGTAAACCATGGTCCTTCGGAACGGTTATTTGCGATAAGCTGATCGGATTGGAATGCCGCGGTGCCCGGTCGCCTCGGTCGATACGCGGTTCGATCGGCACCGTCATGGAGATCTTATGACGAAACGTGAATTTCTCGCCGGTATCGGCGCCGGCATGGCGGTTGGCTACGGTAATGCCGCTTTCGCCCAGGGAGCGAGGAAGCTCCCGGTGCGGAAGGCGAAAACAACGAAGCTGTTCAAGTGTCCGCCCGGATTCCCCAACGCAATATCGGTTACACCCGAAGGTCTGTGGATCGGGGAACAGAAAATGTCCGGCGAGCAAGCCAAGACGTACAACCTGCCGGAGCCGAAATCGCTGGAAGAGTGCGCCTGGCTGGTCGATTGGAGCGGCAAGCTGCTGAAGACCGTGAAAACGCCATCGCGCAACACCAGCGGCATGGCGGTGGGTGGCGGCTATGTGTGGATGATTGCCAACGCACCTCCGCAAGGCGTGTTCCAGGTCGATATGAACTCCAAGCTGATAAGCCACCGGCAGATCCCGCTGGGCGCACCGGGCGGAGATGGCGGCGGCTCGCACGGCGGCTTGTGGCATGAAGGGAAGCTCTGGATCTCATCGCTGCGGCTGCGGGGAAATCTGCGTGTGGATGCCAAAACCTGGCAGCCCGAATACATGATCCCGTTCTATCAGTCGTTCCCCGACTGGGTCCGATACCACGGGATCGCCATTCAGGACGGAGCCCTGTGGCAGGTGATCGGCAATAACAGCACGGGTCACAAGGACTTCAAGCCTGGCCTTGTCCGGCACGATCTCGCCACAGGTCGAGTTCTGGAGATTGTCGAGTTCCTGCCGGGCTCGAGCGATCCGCACGGGCTCGCGGTTTACAACGGAAAGCTCATCAGTTGCGATGCGGGTATCCACCCGGGCTGGCCGACCAACGACAGTCCAACGGCGGGCTGGATTTTCCAAATCGATTTTGTCTGAGCGGCGCGGGACATTTCCTCCCGCCCGGAGCCGGGACCTCTACCAGCTCGCGCGACTTTAGCTCCGCATGTGCCGCTCGCGGCCCGGAAGCGATAGAATGGAATTCCCCCCATGGAACGCGCCGGGAGAATACTGCGAAGATCCAGCGCGGGCGCCTTCGTCACGAAGGAGGAAATCGCCGTTGCCGCCTGGCCGGCCGCGGCGGGTAAAATCATTGCGCGAAACACCGACGCGAAGGCGCTCGTCAATGGCTCGCTGCTGGTGGACGTCCGGGACCGCCTGTGGCAGAGGCAGCTCAGGGGGCTGACCGGCCAGATCCTGTCGAAACTGGAACAGGTGGCCGGGTCCGGAATCGTGCGCGATATCGACTTTCGCGTAGCGGCGCTCCGCAAACAGCCCGGGCGCGAACTTCGGCCCGTCCGCGACGAGTCGGACCGCATCGAAGACCCGGTCATGAGGAATCTGTACGTCGCCTCGCGAAGGAAATCCTCCGCATGAAAATCACCGAGAGGGAAGTACGCTACGTCGCCGACCTGGCCAATCTGAATCTCACCGGGGAGGAGACGGCACGGATGGCGCGCGAGATGGACGCCATCCTCGGCTACATGGACAAGCTCAACGAGCTCGACACGTCGCAGGTGGAGCCGATGGCGCAAGTCCTTTACGAAGCCGAAGAGACGGCGACGCTGCGTGCCGATTCTCCCCGGCCGACGCTTAGCAACGCGGACGCCCTGGCCAACGCGCCGCTCGCCGCCGCGGGTTACTTTAAAGTGCCCCGCGTTATCGAAAGATGACGATCGAGCGATGACGATCGACGAGATTCGGGGCGGCTTCGACGGCCGCCGGTTCAGCGCGGCCGAGCTGGTGGCGGACACGCTGCGGCTCGCCGAAGCGGAGAACGGGAAGACAAACGCGTATCTGCACCTGTGCCCGGAGCGCGCGCTCGCCGCTGCGGCGCGTGTCGACGAGAAAATCGCGCGCGGCGAGGACCCGGGCGCGCTGGGGGGCGTGCCCATCGCCGTGAAGGACGTGATCCTCACGCGCGGCGTGCGTTCGACGTGTGGTTCGAAGCTGCTGGCCGGCTACGTTCCGCCGTACGATGCGACGGCCGTATCGCGGATTGAGGCCGCCGGCGGCGTCATCATCGGCAAGACGAATTGCGATGAGTTCGCCATGGGCTCGTCGACGGAGAACTCGGCGTTCGGCCCGTGCCGCAATCCGGTCGACCTGGAGCGGGTGCCTGGGGGGTCGAGCGGCGGCTCGGCCGCCGTGGTGGCGCAGGGCACGGCCGTGTTGTCGCTCGGCTCCGATACGGGCGGCTCGATCCGGCAGCCGGCGTCGTTCTGCGGTGTGGTCGGCGTGACGCCGACGTACGGGCGCGTCTCGCGATACGGTCTGGTGGCCTTCGCCAGCTCGCTGGACCACATCGGCCCGCTCGCGCGCACGGTGCGGGACGCGGCGACGCTGCTCGGAGTAATCGCCGGACGCGACGAGATGGACTCGACCTCGGCGTTCGCGCCCGTTCCCGACTACGCCGCCGGGCTCGACGGCGACGTGCGCGGCCGGAAGATCGGGCTGCCGCGCGAATATTTCCGCGGACTTGCCAGCGAGACGGGCGATCTTATCAAGCGCGGGATCGACGTGTTGCGCGGCCTCGGCTGCGAGATCCGCGACATCAGCCTGCCGGCCACCGACTACGCCATCGCCTGTTATTACATCATCGCCACCGCCGAAGCCAGCTCGAACCTGGCGCGCTACGACGGCGTGCGCTACACGACCCGCGCCTCCGGCGGTGAAACGCTTCCTGACATGTACCGGCGTTCGCGGGGCGAGGGCTTCGGCGCGGAGTGCAAGCGCCGCATCATGCTCGGCACGTACGTGCTGAGCGCCGGCTACTACGACGCGTATTACCTGAAGGCGCAGAAGGTCCGCGCGCTCATCGCCCGCGATTTCGCCGACGCGTTCCTCCATGTGGACGCGATCGTCACGCCGGTATCGCCTTTCCCGGCCTTCAAGCTCGGCGAAAAACTGGATGACCCGCTGGAGATGTACCTGTCCGACATCTACACGATCACCGGTGACCTTGCCGGCATTCCTTGCATGAGCGTCCCCTGCGGCACGACCGCCGCCGGGCTGCCCGTCGGCATGCAGATTCTGGCCAACCATTTTGACGAAGCCGGCATGTTCCGGCTTGCGGATGCTTTTGAGAAAGCCGGCGGATTCGCCGGAGCATAGGAGACGACATGCCTTTTGAACTTCCCCCACTTCCCTACGCGCACGACGCGCTGGAACCTCACATTGACAAAAAGACCATGGAGATCCACCACGGCAAGCATCACGCCGCGTACGTGACGAATCTCAACAAGGCGCTGGAATCGGCGTCCGGCGCCGCCGCCAACAGCGTGGAGCAGATCATCGCCAACAACTGCTCCAGCGTGCCGGAAAACGTTCGTACCGCTGTGCGCAACAACGGCGGCGGGCACGCGAACCACACGATGTTCTGGCAGATCATGAGCCCGAACGCGGGCGGCGCGCCGGTCGGCAACATTGCCGCGGCGATCAAGAGCGCGTTCGGCGGCTTCGACGGTTTCAAGGAGAAGTTCGCCGCCGCGGCCATGGGCCGCTTCGGCAGCGGCTGGGCGTGGCTGGTGGCCGGGGGAGGAAAGATCGAGATCACCTCGACGCCAAACCAGGACAGCCCGATGATGGAAGGCAAGATCCCGATTCTCGGACTCGACGTCTGGGAACACGCCTACTACCTCAACTATCAGAATCGCCGCGCCGATTACATCACAGCGTGGTGGAACGTCGTGAACTGGAACGCGGTGGAACAGCGCTTCAACGCGAACAAGTAGCACAGGCCGCCTGGCTGTCGTTCGAACAACTCATCACCCGAGATGACTGGCGATCCGAGGTTCATGCGACGTGCGATCGCCCTCGCCGTCGGGAACGTTCGGGAGGCGCGCGGCGGACCGTTCGGCTGCGTGATCGCGCGCGGCGGCGAGATCATCGCCGAGGGGGTCAACCAGGTCACCGCCGAGAACGATCCCACGGCGCACGCCGAAGTGGTCGCTGTGCGCGCCGCCTGTCGCGCGTCGAG
>Ga0187893_10010971_pt1 | contig 13297 bp, 3 predicted proteins | sample MA1701074metaG_FD_139574 | JGI IMG/M metagenome (GOLD analysis project Ga0187893, IMG submission 139574) | White microbial mat communities from a basaltic lava cave in the Kipuka Kanohina Cave System on the Island of Hawaii, USA - MA170107-4 metaG ...
ACTTGGAATGACTCAGAGGCGGTTCGCCGTCATCCGTTACCACCACTGTCAGGATGTAGTTGGATCCCGCGCTCACCGGTTGCGGTGACCATGACAGCACGCCATTGGTGCAATTGATGGTGGCACCAATTGGCGCTCCCGGCATCAGACTAAAGCATAGCTTTTGCATCGGAAGGTTAGCATCCACTGCGGTGTTCGTGAACCGCAGCGCCGTAGCCACCGGGACGGTGAAGTTCGGGATGGATGCCAGGGTGGGCGCGAGGTTATCCGAGATACGAATGGTTGCATCCGGGTTGGACGGTGGTGCCTCGCGATTGCCGGCGTTGTCCCTCGCCACGCTATAGAAGGCATAGCGGTGGCCGCGCTCGCCTACGGCGTAGGCGCTCGTAAGCAGCGTATTTGCAAGCCATACCTCATTCTGGCCGCCATCCGTCGCCACGTAGATGTCGTAACTGGCGATGGCCGAGCCTCCCGCTGGGTCCGAACCTGCCCACGAGACGAGGAAGGTTGCGTTCGTCTCAAGCGCCGAGAGCGGTTGTACCGCGCTCACAGGCGTGCCCGGATCGAGAGTGTTGAAGATGGGCGGTGTGTCGATGGGTTCGTTGATGTCAAAGACAATCCGGGCTTGGGCGTTCACTAGGTCGCCATTCAGCACGTCGCTGCGAGCGCGAACGGAATAACTCACGAAACCTTCGCCCGCGGGCGAATTCGTATTCACTGGGAGGAATCCCGCCAGCGCATCGATTGGGAGATCCCCTGTTTCCGGATCAATCGAAGTGAACTCCCAGAACGCCTCGCCCGTGGCCACGTTGATGCCGCCGGCAATTCCCACGAGAATGCCGTGTGTATCTTCGAGGTCCACCACGGTTTGAAAGAAGGATCGGTTTTCCGGCACGGTCACGCGCTCCGTACCGAAGCCGAAGTCACCAAGGCGAAACGTGCGGAAATCCAAGTGCGGGTCCAACTGCTGCGTAATCCGAACGACTTGCGCGGGCGCCGTGGCAAGGAGAGGATCGTTCTCGAAACGAATGGTGTAAGGCAATGGCACTCGAGTCGAAACGAAGCGTTCAGTGCCAAAACCGACAGGGCCAACAATGTCGTTTGGATCTCGCGCAAAAATTGTGGGTATTTGCAGTCTAATTCGGTCCCAAAAATCGTCGAAAGCATCGTCCACTGTATCCGCGAGGTCATCCCACCAATCACCCAAGTCCTGCCAGAACTCGTGTCTTGGATCAAAGGGATTGAAAGGATCGCCGGGAATAAAGTCGCCATCCAATTCAACTTCTCCTTCAAAATGAGGCCCTTGTTCGATGTCATCTGGAGGGCCATCCAGTCCGAACGGCCCTCCATTCTTGATTTGATCGATCAACCAATCGATCGGGTATCCATGTTGGTCGCCCGCCTCCCACCAGTCGAAAGGAGTTTCCAAGACGAAATCAAAATCTGACCTTGTGATTTGCGACCCTGCTATGTCGCCGGAGTGGTAAGAGACGCTCTGATCAAAATTGGCGCTGAAGTCTGTGTCAGGAAGAGCGAACGGATTAAGGCCCAATTGATTCGCCTGATCGAGTGCGATTAGCGAATTCGCACCGCCCATCTCTTTCGCGGCTTCGTTAGAAACATATGTTCCAAAACTGTGCCCAATGAAATCAGTATCTGCTCCATCGACGCCCAGAGCCTGCAGCTGGCGAGCTACCTCCTTTCCTGTCGCATTGATATTGTAGGCAGCATCGTGGGGCCCCACTCTATCCGCTCCGGGTCCCCACCCCACTATCACCACATTCCTGTTCGGATCGGATTGGCCGATGGCATCGGCGAGATCGTGCATCCACGGTGTGTCCTTGTCGTTGTTCCATCCATGAACGATCACTGTGGTCGGCCTGGATGGATCGAAGGTGCCGACAGGTGTGAGGGAAACATCTCTTGAAGCGTCAAACCCGCCGTCCAGATCCCACGGCGGGGGAAGACGGGTATAGGTGCGCCCCGGATTCTCGGCCGCAGATGAAAATCCCGCATTGCCCCCGCCACTTTGAATGACGTACATCTCCCAGAGGAGCCATTCGTTAAATCCAACAGCCGAAAGCCCGAGATTCGCACGGTTTGCGCTAGCGGAAAGATGACGGACAATCTCTCCATAAGTTTCGCCCAATTGAAGCCGAGCCGCCGCCACCGCTTCGTCCCACTCGGGGCCCTGAGCTCCGATAGATCTCCCAAAATTGTCCCAATCAAATTGTTGGGCGCCCGGCTCCACGATATCGACTTTGATATCTGCAAGTCCGGTTGTGGCGCGCGATCTGATGTCAATCTTTCCGCTACTTCCTGGCCTAAGTGTGCCGCTCAAACCGTCGGATGCCATTCCCAATAGAACTAGCGTCGATGTACTCCGTTCTCCGGTCGCCCCCGACACCGTCAGTTCGTTGCCACTGAGGCTGGACACGATGATGATTGGCGGAGCCAAGTCAGAAATTCCCGAATTTCCGTACCTCACCGAGAACTCAAAGGCCTGACCGGGGCGCAAATTCGATGGACTGTTGACCAGCGACCAGCGTTCACCGGCGCCATCTGCAACTGTGAGGAGAACAGAAGCGGAAACAGCGGGACCGTTGGAGGCTTTAAGCAAATAGGAACCAGGGGGGAGCCCGTCTGTCTTGAGCTTCACAAACGCAGTCGCCGCATTCGGGATGAACTTGTCATGGATGAATTCGGTTCGGTCCACTTCGTTGCCGGCCTGATCGGTCAAGATGAAGATTGTGTCGTCGCTTAATTGTGCTCCTTGCAGGGCAACTGTGGCAGTGCCTACGTTACCGATGGTGTTCGGAGTGACTGAACGAATGCCAAACACTAGTTGATCGGACCGAATTTCGTAGGCAGCCGGACCTCCGGGAACGCTCCTTCCGTAAACCAAAACGTAATATGTCCCAGCCTGGGTAGTCGGCACGACAACTTCCTGATTGGGTGATTGCGGCGATGAGAAGGCGAAATCGAACCGCGCCCGGGTCGGCATTTGCCCATGGCGAATGTAGACCTCGTTTGCAGCGTTGGATACACCGGAAGTCAACCTAACCGAAATCGTCTGTCCCGCCGACGCAGTCAGCCGGTAGAACGTTGACTGCCCTTCGCTGATCGCTCCCACTTTTGGTACTCCAAACAAAAGCTCATCCAGATCCGTTGAGAAGGAATCGAGGGAAGCCCCGATGTTATTGTTCTCATTGCTCTCTGGGAACTGATTGCGGATGTCACTGCGCACGATGACATGGTAGTCGCCAGGCACAAGACCTGGCAGTGGACCCGTGACGGTTTCAGTGTAGCTACCACCGGGCGGCACGACACCGGAGTGAGTTACGCGGGCGAAAAGTGCGTCTTCCAAGTCCCAGTGGCCGTCAGCAGAGAAGTAAACCGAGTCGATCCAGGTGCCGCTTGCGGTATTGGAGCCGATGTTCCGCACCGTGTAGGTGAGAGTCACGCTCTGCCCGGCCACGGCGGTGGTCGGGATCGTGATGGTGCCCACGGTGAGATCGGCCGGAGCTTGAATGCGCACCAACACGGACGTCGGCGAGCCGACGAGGTTGTTGTCCTCCTCTCCACCTTCGCTGACCGCCCCACCACTGTCCGTGGCGACGAACACGTAAAGTGGGCCGACCAGAGTGGCGGGCACGGTGAATCGCACCGTGCGGATATACTCTTCGCCGGTCGCCAGCGCTTGGGGCCGGTCAGCGAAGCCCACATACACGTCGCTATTGCGGTCGAACAACTGATCCAGCGAGAGGTACACTGCGTCATACCAATTCCGGGTGGCGGCGCCGGGGCCGATGTTCCGAACTGTCCAACTGACCTCGAAGCTCTGGCCTGCGAACGCTTCCGTGGGTACTACAATCCTGGTGATGGCGAGATCTGGCAGCGGGGCCGGCGTCACATGCAGCACGTTGGTGGTGGCCAGGGAGTTATTCGCTTCAGCCCCCGGTTCCAGCACACGGGAGTCTGAATCGGTGACGACGATGACATAGTAGTTGCCGGAAGCGTCGAGGGGGAACGTGTAATCAAGGGCATTGGAGTAACTGCCGCCGGGCAGCAGTTCATTGGAATGTTGCCTCGTGCCGATTAGAGAAATCTCGTCCGGATCCAGTGTTCTATCGTTGGAAAGATACACAGAATCCGACCAGTAAGTGGCGAAGGTGCGGGCGGCGCCGATGTTGTCCACTGCCCAATCAACACGAACCGTCTGACCTCCCTGCGCAACGGAAGGAGCGGAGACGCGCGTGGCCACCAAATCAGCCGTTATGCGACTGATGGAAATCGTTCTCGACGTGGACGCATTGTTGTTCTCCACTCCGCCCTCGTAAACCTGGCTGTCCGTGTCCGTGAGGAGGAACAGGTGGTAGCTGCCTGGCGCCACCGTGAGCGGGATCGCCACCGTCTGGCTGTCCACGAAATAATTCTCTGCGGAGGCCAGCGCGCCGTCGTGCGCACGATTGAGCAAAACCAAGTCGTCGCTGTTTCCGGGAATGAGATCGGACGAAAGGATAAGTCGGTCATTCCAGCGAGATTTGACCGTGTCGCCTGTGCCGCTGTTGCTTACCTGCCAGGAGACCGAGATCACATCGCCCGCCAGTCCGTCGAAAGGAGTGTCCAAGGCGCTGACGACGAGGTCGGCCGGACGCGACTCGATAAGCACCGTGTTGGTGCTAGACCCGGTGTTGTTGGCTTTGACCAGTTCAGAAACCTCATTGCCGGAATCGGTCTGAACGATGGCGTAATAAACGCCGCTTAAACCGTCGGGCAGTGTGGCAGTGAAAGAGTCCGTGTAGCTCTGGCCCGCGTCGAGTGAACCGAAATGATTTCTCGTCACCAGCAACAAATCGGAATTGGGTTCGAGGGTCAGGTCCGTGGATAAAAACCAGCGTTCGCTCCACCGGTTGTTCGGCGTCGTGATCGCTCCTTGGTTGGCCACGCGATAGTTCACGGTGAAGGTGTGGCTAGCCAGGGCGTTAGTTGGGAGGCTCACGAGTTCCACCGCCAGATCCGGCGGTTGCCAGATGACACTCACGGTACTGGCGCTCACTCGGGTGTTGTTCGTCTTGACCAACTCGAAGACCTGATTACCCACATCGACTTGCAAGATGGCGTAGAACGTTCCGCTCAAGGCCACCGGCAGCGTGGCGGTGAAGGTGTTGCTGTGGGAAAGGCCCGCGTCGAGAGCACCAAAATGGGTGCGGTTGCCAAGGAGCAAGTCGGTGCCGGGACTTAGAACCGCGTCGGTAGAGAGGTAACAGCGTTCATTCCAACTGGAATTGGGCGTCACGGTGGCGCCGTTGTTGGCCACACGGTAACTGACGCTCAATGGCTGACTAGCCAGTGCATTGGCCGGCAATGACACGAGTTCCACCTCAAGGTCCGGAGGCGGGGTGAGATTGACAAAGGTGACGCTCGTCTCGCTTCCCACGTTGTTTCCCTCGAAGACGTGTTCGAACACTTCATTAAAGGTGTCCACGCGCACTAGCACGTAATAGTTGCCGGTGATGCCGATGGGAAGGGTCACGGAGCGATTCGTCACGCCGTAGTCTCCGTTTTCATTCAGCACGCCTGAATGAAACTCTGTTCCCAGCGAGGTCTGCGAGCCATCGAGGAAATTTGTGTGGCAGAGGAAGATTTCATCCCGCCACGAGCTTTCCAGCGTGCTACCCGGGCCGCTGTTCGTAATGCGCCAACTCACACTCATGGGCTGACCGGAGAAGGCTGTGCCGGGAGCGGTGACGGAGAAGACCCGCAAATCGGGCGGCGGGGTCAGCGTTACGTGCATTGGGCCGCTTGCGAAGTTGTCGTTCTCGCCGGCGAATTCGTTCACGACGTTGTTAGCGTCGGCTCTTACAATGACGAAGTAGTCGCCATCGATGCCTTGAGGTAGGGTAAAGCTTAGAGTATTGCGATAGCTGTCTCCCGCATTCAGGTAGCTGGCATTCTGCGCCTGACCGAGGAATATGTCCGTGCCATCGAAAACGGCATCAGTTGAAAGCCATGCATAATCCTGCCAGTTCGCAGCCCCGGTGCTGCCATTTCCAGCGTTGGTGACATCCCACTCGACAACCGTCTGCTGGCTGGAAAAGGCGTTGGCGGGGGCATGCACTTGAGTCACGCGCAGATCCGGCTGAGGCGAAAACCTCACCATGAGGGGATCTGAATCGACCGTGGCATTATTGGTTTCGTTGTTGTATTCGTTAACGCTGCTCTCAGCGTCGGTGATGACGACGATACGATGCGGCCCCTCGGTCAGCCCGAAACGAGAAATGTTCAGCGATTGCACCCGGGTCAGGCATTGCCCGGGAGTCAGGCCCCCGCTGAATGGGAATTCTCCAAGCAGTCGATCGTTTCCGACCTGATCGTCATCGGAAAGATAAACTCGATCCACCCAAGTCCCGGAGGCTCCGGCCTGCCCCTCGTTACAAATGGTCCATGAGACGTTGAAGGCGCGTTCGGTGAATGTCTCCAACGGAGCGACGATGTTGGTGACAACCAAATCCGGCAAAGGAGGAATCGAGAGCACAATCGGTGCGTTGGTGGTGTTGTTATTCTGATTGGTCTCAAACTGTGAATTGGCGGAATCAACCGTCGCGAGGACGAAATAATTCCCTGGGGACAATGAAATGGTGAGCGGGAGTGTAACCGATTGTGTGCGTGTGTAACTGGCAGAGGGAAGCAGAGGAACGAACGGTGCCGCGCTCACCGTGAGCAGGCTTGTATCGCCGCCAACGGCGGTGTCAGACGAGAGCACCAGGCGATCTGACCACCCTGCCAAAGCCACGCCCGGACCACTGTTGGTGACGGTCCAGATGATGTCGATGGTTTGTCCGAATTGGGCAGCCGGAGGGACCAGCACGGAATGCACGACCAGATCAGGGACGGATACCGAGATTGGTATGGAACGAACATTATTCCCTTCGTTGGATTCCGTAACGTTGCTGTCAGCATCCGCCCGCAAAATGAGGAAATAGTTCCCGGCGGCCACGGACGGCACTGCAACAATTCCACTCTGGACGTAGTTTGATCCGGCAGCCACCGCGCTGCTCCAAGCGAAGCCTCCAAGATGAGTATCCGAGGCATCCCATAGGTTGTCCGTGGAGAGGTAGAGGCGGTCCACCCAAGAAGGCGGCGCTTGAGCTGTGCCTGAATTGGCTACTGTCCATGAGACGCTGATGGATTCCTGCACCGACACTATCGTGGGCGTGCTCAGGCTTGTGGGGCTTAAGTCTGGGGCAACCACGGTAATGGGAACAATGATCTCCGAACTCAGAATCGGTGTCCCGTTATCATCGACTCGAAACCTGACGTTATGCACTCCGACTTGGGAAATGGCGGGTGTCCAGGAGAACGTGCTCGTAATGCTGCCACTGGAAGGACCTTGGACAATGGGAAATGCGGCGCCGGGCGGCAATCCGCCCGTTCCCGGCCTGAGTGTAATTATCTGGGCAGTGTTGCTGTCGCTAGCGGTGACGTTGAAACTATGTGCTTGGCCCGCCAGAATTGTTTGCGGATCGACTGCAGCAATAATTGGAGGACGATTCCCGGCTCCAACCGTAATGGTGATGGTCTCATCATCCGTTAGATTGGGAGTTCCATCATCTCGTGCGCGAAACGTGATTCCGATAAAGGTATTGTCGTATTGTGCTGGGGATGGAGTCCAAGTGAACGTTGCGGTATTCGTATCGAACGTGGCGTTTGCGGGCAAATTGAAAGCCTGAAACGTGACGGATTGACCAGTGTCGGGATCGCTCCCGGAAAGGGCAAACGTGAGTGTCTCGCCATTGCCCACGGCTTTGTTGCCTATCGGATCCAACACCGGTGGGCTGTTGCCTCCTGTGACGGTGATGGTGACCAACTCGGAGTCGATAAGCGGTGTAGAGGCATTATCGAAAACTTCAAAATTGACGGTGTAAGTTCCTTCCTGCCCGTTAGTCGGAGTCCAATTGAAAGTGCTAAAGACACTTGCGGGCGTAATGTTTGTCGACGATGGAAAGGTCGCTCCGGGGGGTAGTCGTTGCGCTCGAAGAACAAGTGTTTGGCCATTCGTGGGGTCGGTGCCAGACACGGCAAAAGAAAGTGCTGTGTTCACAGCCACTGCCTGCGATCCGATGGGATTGAGAACGGGAGGCGTATTGTCGCCTCCATCCTGGGCAACGACGAGAATGTCCCTTTCCGCAGTGGCGCCACTGCCATCCGTGACCCGCACCTTGTAAACCCAGCGGCCAAGATTCATGGCTGCCGTATTCGATGCTGAAATGCTGACGGTGCCAATCTCACTTACACTCAGACCGGGAATGCTGGAGGCGGGTCCGAAATCCGGCGAGTTCGGATTCGTCACCAGTTGGTATGACACAGGTGTCCCATCCGGATCCGTGCTATTCAGGTTCTGGTTGTAATCGTAGCCACGTCCCACGATATCAATAGTCGCAGGAATCATAGTCGGTCCGCTGCTGGCCTGCCCCGCCGTATAGACGATTGCCAGATCACTGGAGAAGCCGGTCTCACCGACATTGTTGATACCAGCAACCCGGCAGCAGCTAGACCACCAAGCGTAATAGACGCCATTTGAACGCCCCGCGAGACTGAAAGTATAGGTGTCCCGCCGAACGATAAATTGCGCCCCACTCAGTTCGGTTCCCGCGGAAAATGGATTTACCGTTTCGACCAGAGAAAATGTTCCCAAGGCACTCCCACTCCCGCCACGGCCTGTCCGCATTGCAAGTGTTGGGGCAGTGACCGCATCGGCTCGCCAGACGCTATAATAGACTACAGTGACAACGCCCGACGCATTGATGGTATATGAAACCGCCGTGCCGCGGAAATGCGACGCATCGACCAAATGAACGCATAGGAAAAAGCTCAAGAGTGTGAGCGGCAGGGAGGTGCTTTGCCTTCGGCTCCCAAATAACCTCAAAAAGGGAGGAAAGGCGACAACCGTGCGGCCAGAGTTTAAGCGCGTTGGAACATGAGGCGTCGAACAGCTATTGTGTGGAATCGAATTGTGGTTTTTCATTCGGTATATTCTTTTTTGATTAAGCGTAAATCTAAGCGGAGACCGGTGATGTCTCCGACCTGCTCGCTGAAAATCGTGCCTTCGCCGGAGCTGAGGGTCGTCCGCTGTACTTGGGCAGGAATTCTGGTGCCTTCACGGTCTGCGCGACCATCTCTTGTCCGATATGCGAGGACATGTGAAGAAGGAGGTGCGCGCAATGGCTCTGGAATTACTGTTGAGGGGGGCGATGAACAGAACCGACGAGGCGCGTGTCCTTCCCTCTCACCCGTGAACGAGCGTAAGTTTTCCGCGTGTCTTTCTTTCCAGGCACGCAACATTTGCAAAGGACGATCCGGGCCAATGAAAGCTGTTGGCGGATCAGCTTTATGGGAGGGACCGATTGCCTCGCTGTCGAGCAGAAAACGACAGGCTGAAAGCGGACGTCTGGCGAGAGACTAGATCCTGATCGAAACCGCTTGTCGCAGAGCATTCGCCAAGGTACCCACCAACAGATTTGCCCCTTGTCGCTTAGCGGCTAGCAGGCGAAGGTCGTGCAACGCGCTTTCGACACCGGAACAGGAAAATGGAACCCGACAAAGACGCAGTGCAAAGCAGAGACGAATTGGAAGTGCTTTACCAAAAGCAAAACGAGGTGGGAGCCTTGATGAAGCATGGCCTCCCGTTCCTTAAGAAAGAATTTTTTGATCGACAGGTCGGTTGGATTAAACGTGCAAAGAGTAGCACATCCACCGGCGAATCCAATGGCACATGCACTGCTTTTACATTGTATTACCTACTTAGGGCGAGACTTATTGCTTCCGACGCTGCTGGGAAAAAATGCGCCTTAACACAGGCTGACACATTGCGCGCGCTTGAGGGACTGCAAAAACAAGTGATCCGTAGCCACTTGTCCGTCAAACATTCTTTCACAACGACGGGACCACTTCCGAATGAGTACAATTCTCCCCTGTACGCTGCCGGCCTGCTTCGGACGGCAGAGTTTCTCAAATTCCGATTAAGCGGCAAAGGTCGCACGGCTTGCAAAAAGATAATTCGCTTTATCACGAGGCAGACGGTGGGCAAAAAGCGGAGATACCTGACGCGACTAAATGATCCAGACACGCCAAGCGCGTACTTTTCGTATTGGGCCTCAGCCGCACTCAAGGCTTGGGCAGCTACGAATCCAGCCGATCAAGATTCTGTCACACCAGCCCTAACTTCAATTTGCGACTGGGCTGAATCGGAAGCCGCCCGAGCGATCGCGTTTCACGAGGCAAAAGTCTTCTCCGAATTCGACATCATCGAACTTCTTTATGCGATTGTAATTTTTCTAGAGTTCGGCCCCACATCAGAACGTTGCCGACTTGCTGACAAAGGGCTGTCAATTTTATTTGAGCATCATTTCTCAAATGGCTGTTTTGGCCCCAGCACTCCTGTCCTTGCAGATCAGCGTAACTTCAGTTTGTTGTGCCCTGCTGCTGAAGGTCTGGCCCTGTTACTTGAAACCTCTTCGCCGACACTTTTTCCTTTTTCAGAGCGGTTCTTGGAAGTGTTTGCGTGGTTGAGGGACCATTTGGGGCGAGGGTGGGTCTCCGAATGGGCCGGGCGCAACGGAGAGCCGACCGGCTTCATGACAGCGAGCGCACTGACGTTTTTGTCGAAGCTGCACAGATTCCTCGACAACCTCTTGGCGCATCGAGCCGCCTCCATTCTGAAAGTGTCGCGATTTATCGCCGACGAAAAAATTGCTAAAATACCGTACCCGAGCAACCTCGAAGACACGTTGAAGAACCATGTGATCGGACCTCTCAAAGAGCCGAGATCGAGTGCGTTGGCTTCATATTCGATGATCTTGTATGGACCGCCAGGGTCCGCAAAGACGACACTCGCGAAAAAGATCGCAAATGATCTGCACTGGCCTTTGCTCGTCTTGAACCAGAGTGAGTTCTTGCGGAGCGGTTTGCACGGTATCAATGCAGAAGCCGAACGCATTTTCCGGTTGGCGTTTTTTTTAAAGGACACCGTAATTCTGTTCGACGAGGTGGAGGAATTGGTTCAAGAGCGGGAGAAAGCCGAACAAATTAGCCGACTGTTGACGACTGCCATGCTTCCTAGAATTCACGATCTTCGAGATCGCAGACGTGTGGTATTCATCTTTGCAACTAACCACGTCGAAGGTATTGACCGGGCTGCGGCCCGACTCGGTCGTTTCGACATTCTGAAATGTGTGCTTCCACCGAGCAAAAAAGAAAGAAGGGCAATTTTTAAGCAACAGCTCAGCGATTTCCACGTTCCCCCTCGCATGGTCCAGACTTTCAAGGAACTAAAGCTCGTGGAGGCGACTGAGAACTTTGGGTACATGGATATTGTGGCGCTCGTCAAAAACGTCATGGTTGATTACTCCGTTCAAAAACCCCGGAACGTCAAAGCATTGGTGAAGCAACGATTACGTATTGCGGAAAGGGCTGTGAGTAAAGATCTCGTCGACACGTTCCGCAGGAAAAGTGAAGAAGTGGATCGGCCATGACGGAAAAGCAAATCATCGATCATCTCGCAGAATTGATCGTTGCAGATTTTGACCTGCATCGAGCGGATGCCTCCGATTCGCCCTCAGCCGCGCTTGTAGATGGCATCCAAGAACTTTGTTCAGAAAAGCGCATTGTTTACACCGCGTACGATGGGGATCACTTGCAGCTAAGCGCCTTTATGCGAAGCAGCGTTCTTTGTCAGGGCAAAGTTCCCGCCAATCCAGAGAGCATCCTCGGATACAAGGAAACAGTTACTGCGAATCAGGTGAAGCGAGGAGTTCTTTTGGATGACCTTTCTGTTTTGAAAGGTTGTGATGAGCTCTGGGTCTTCACCGATCTCAGCCCTGATGAGGACAGCATTCCGCGCATTGCAGAGGGTGTTCTTGTTGAGCTTCTGTATTTTTTGCAAAAGCGGTCGGCTAATTCAGTGCATTTCGTTGCGTTGTCAGACTCGCTGCGCGGAAACACGACATTGCGGTCATATCCATTCTCGTTTGAACAAACGCTCTCACTTTTGGAAAAGGAACAAGCGGGAGAACTCGTCGAAATCGCAACGAGCGCCTCTGGACAACAATGCCAGGGACGCCCGATCGCGTACCACATCGTAGACCCGTTGGATTTCAAGTATTCTCATTGGCTTCGCCCACAAGCTTATTCTCGTGGAACTGCGCCATTGGTCCCTGCGTTTGCTGTCGAAGTAAGGGACGCGTGGCCGGAACAATCTCGCGGCCAGATTGTACTCGCGTGGCTGAAACTAATGGAGCTTGCAGACATCGCATGGATGTATCCGGGCATGGACAAAGAGCGCGGATCATCAAGGATGACAAAGCTGATGGAAGCCATTTGGCGCCGCCAGCGCCCAACGACTATAGTTACAGAACGATTCTGGTCGGAGTATTCGATACCGAAAGCGACACTGCCGGAGGTTTGGGCTCTCACGAAAAGGGACCAAATTCCTTCCAGAACATGACTGCGCTAAATATGGAGTTGGTTTTGGCAAGCACCTCGCAGCATCGCAAAAAGTTGATGGAGCGAATCGGACTGCCGTTTCGAGTTGTAAGGCCAAACTGTGATGAGAATGAGGCCAAGAAAGGTTGCGCTACCCCGCATGCGATCGCACTGCACCTTTCCGTCATCAAAGCCCAAAGCGTTCGTTCGCTGGAACCGTCAGCAACGTTGATCGGTAGTGACCAAGTGGTTGCGATCGGTTCCGAGTCGTTCGGAAAACCCGGAACGCCCGAAAATGCTGCAAAACAACTTGAGCTGCTGTCCGGTAGAACACATGAAGTGTTGACAGGGCTTGCAGTCATACATGGAATGGAAACATTCACCCACGTTGAAGTTGCTCGGATGGCGATGCGGAAACTTTCGCGGGTTCAAATTGAGCGCTACATCGAGCGGGATCTGCCTCTCGACTGTGCCGGTTCCTATCGCCTCGAATCTTCTGGAATCGTTTTGTTCGATAACATTTCGGTCCGCGATCACTCCTCAATCTCGGGTTTGCCTCTTTTGGAGCTCACTCGAATTCTGTCTCACTTGGGCTTTCAGGTGCCTTAAAATCGTCGCATTACTGACGCGATGAAAGTAAGCGGTAAAGGAGCGGCCTCATAGCGGGCGGTGCGGAGAGGTGGTAAACGCGACGGCGATGAACACATCCAATGCTTGGCCTCGTTTCCAACGCTCCACCGCCGCGCAACGCGCACGGCTCCTGTCGGCTTTTGCGCGCAGCGGCTTGTCCGCCGCAGCTTTCGCACGCCGGCAC
>Ga0187893_10010972_pt1 | contig 13297 bp, 11 predicted proteins | sample MA1701074metaG_FD_139574 | JGI IMG/M metagenome (GOLD analysis project Ga0187893, IMG submission 139574) | White microbial mat communities from a basaltic lava cave in the Kipuka Kanohina Cave System on the Island of Hawaii, USA - MA170107-4 metaG ...
CGCTCTTGCGGTAATTCGTTAATTCATTAGGTAGCAGTTTCCGCCGGTGGGGGGATCCCAATCCCTTCACCGGACTCCTGCTTCGATCAATGTGTTAAGTCAGAGGCCGATCACTTAGAGGTGTTCGTAAGAGGAGGCGCGGCATGTTGCTAACTTCGGATAGTCCGATAAACTTGACGGAGGTTCGACTTCCAGCCATTCCGCCCATTCCAGAAACCGTACCCGCGGCGGCCAAAGTTGAGCCGAGTTCCAAGGGTGAACCAAAGCACGACCACGAATCGTTCAGAGATTCGAAGCAGAACGATTCTGGAGACGTCGACCAAGCCATCTATCGCTTTCTTGAAACTATCGGCGGCAAGAACAGTGAGCTGGCGATTTCGATGGACAAGGAAACGCAGAGAATCGTTGTCAAGGTGCTGGACTCCAAGACCAAAGAAGTCATCAGGCAAATTCCATCGAAAGAATTACTTGCCTTGGCTGAGAATCTGCAGAGAACGGGCTCTGGGATATTTGACCAAATCGCCTAATGTGTCGGCTGAGGCCGGGTAGCACCCGTTAGACTGACCCCGCTGAGTGAGTTTGAGGATCATTCCGGGACACAAGGAGAGTTCTGCTGATGGGATCCCAGATTACACTGAGCGGCTTCAACAACATTGATTTCAAGGCGATCACCGACATCATCATTAAATCGGAACGGCAGCCGATCACTCGCCTTGAGGCTGACAAGCGGACAGAGCAGAGCAAACTGACCGCCTACGGGAGCTTGAACAGTTCTCTCTCTGCACTGAGGTCCGCTTTTGCGGCGCTGAACACAGACGATGCTTATGAAGCTCTGAAAGCCACAGCGTCCGACGCATCGATTCTTTCAGCCACAGCTACTTCAGAGGCAACACCCGGAACATTCACCTTGAATGTTACCTCGTTGGCTCGTCCGCAGGTGACAACCAGTGGAGCAGCTCAATTCTCTGACATCAACGCAACCATCCTCGACGGCGGCTCCTTTTCCATCACGCAAGCAGGAGTCACCACGAATGTCGACCTCACCGCTGTTGACAGCCTGTCGGAACTACGCGATGCCATCAATGCGCAGCAGACCGGAGTCAAAGCGTCAATCATTAACGACGGGTCTGGCGCCACTCCGTTTCGCCTGGTCCTCGCGAGCGTTAAGGCGGGAGTCGCCAACGCTTTTACGTATTCAGACACAACCACTTTTGGCGCCGGGACAGCGGGATCGGTGCTGAACCTGAGCACCGATGTCACCAACGGCACAGCTAAAGACACCGAGTTCACGTACAACGGCATCGCCGTAAAAAGCCCTTCAACCACGGTGTCTGAAGCAGTTCCCGGGCTGAGCTTGAACATTCTCAAGACTGGCAGCGTCAGCGTCACTGTTAGCGACGACAACTCGAGCTTAAAGACCAAGGTTGAAGCTGCGGTCGCCGCTTTCAACGGTTTCAATGACTTCTTCGTCGCCCAGACCAAGCTGGACACAACCGGTTCTGGCCGACCACCCTTGGCGAGCGATCCGCTGCTACGTTCGGCCAACCGGCAATTGCGTTCGTTTCTTCTGCACAGCCATGCCAGCTCGGGGAGCCTCGACGAGTTGCTCGATCTTGGCATCACCCTAGACCAGCAGGGAAAGCTGCGGATTGATAACGCAAAGCTCGAAAGCGCGTTGTCCAATAGTCGCGCTGACGTCGCGGCCTTTTTTTCCGGTGATTCCGGCTTTGCAAAGAAAATCACCGATGCGATTGATGGATACACACAATCTGGTGGAGCCATCGACAGTGTTGAAGATCGCATCAAGAGAAACATTCAGAAATTCACATCGAAGATTCAGGATCTAGAATTTCGTCTCGTCAGTCGGGAGCAGCAACTAACTGCGGAGTTTGCTGCCGCAGACAGGGCCATCAGCCAGTTGAATTCCCAAAGCTCTGCCCTGGCGGGATTGGGCTCGCAGTTCCGCTTGTTCTGAAGGTTGGGTGGTCGTTTCACAGTCAAAAGGAGCCTCATGAATTTCAACGCACTCAGCAATGTCTATCAACAGGTTGAGGTCAATACCTGCAGCAAATTGCAACTTGTCGTGATGCTATACGATGGCGCTATCCGATTTCTGGGTGAGGCACGTACGGCCATTCTAAACAAGAACGTCCGATCCAAGGCTGTGGCGCTGGATCGTTCCTTGGCGATCATCGGCGAATTGCAAAGCACTCTGCAGCTGGAGGAAGGTGGAGACGTTGCGGCTTCGCTGAACAGCTTGTACAACCATATGAACGAAAGTCTACTGCTGGCGAGTGCCAACATGGACGCCAGGCCTGTAGACCACGTCATCAAGCTGCTCAAGACGCTGAACTCGGCCTGGAGCGAAATTGCTCAAAAGGCAGAACACTCTTCGTCCGTTGCACAGCAACAGGCTTTTGCTGTACCCACAGTTGGGGCTTCTATGGGTGAAGCTCACCGGCCGTTGGAAGTGTTCGGGTAAAGTAGAGCCAGTTGTCAGGCTTGGGTGATCTTCCTTATTCCGGATGCGGAAAAGCTAACTGGATGAATTCTTCATATCTTGCTGCAGAATCGCTTAGCGAAGACAAGGTGGGTTCGATCATCGAACTAATCGAGCGTGAAGTGACACTGCTTCGTCAGCTTCATATTCTGTCGCAAACTGAATCGCTGATTCTGGAAGCAAGGAAGGTTGAGTCGCTGAATGAAGTGGTTAGTCAGAAAGAAAACATCGTCGGAGAGCTTTCGCGTCTGGCCGAAACAATGACGCAAATGCTAAACGTTGACACGGAAATCCTTGCGCGGGCTACTTTCCAGGAGCGCCAAGCCTTAGCGTTTCTAAAGACTGAAGGGGTGGAACTGCTGGACCAGATCCAACGCACCGACTCCTGTAACCGTCTTCGTCTGGATGAATACAAAACGCAGTCTGTCGAGTCTTCCCATCAGCTCCATCAGGAATTGCGCGTTCACCGCGCTTACGACCCTTCTCAGCGACAAGCCAACCAGTTTTCACAATTAGCCGACTAGCCATCGAGCTCTCAGAAAGTCGTGTCGCTTCCAATCCTGGAACCGAAGAGCCAGCGGTTCCTCCGGGGGGCATGGGCCCCAGTCGGTAAGAAGTGGACAAGAAGGCGGAAATTCTGCGGGTCAGAAAACAATTTCTGCTATGATCGAAGCCGATCCGTGTGTCCGCATTTGAATGGATCGCTTCAGACACGAGAAAACCAGCCAAGTTTCATTCATCCATGGAAGTTCAGCAGCAACGGGAATTGTTGGGATTGTCCTCTTCTGACCTCTGCCAGTTCCTTGAATCTCTCGGCGAAAAGTCCTTCCATGGGAGGCAGCTTTATCGCTCCATCTACAAGGCCAAGCAGTTCCAGGTCGGGGACATGACCGACTTGTCTCGATCCTTGCGCAAACGCCTGCAGAAGTGCACCCGTTTGACGCTTCCCCTGACGGTTGTTTCGCAGTGTTCCATCGATGGGACCCGAAAGTATCTTTTTGAGCTGCAGGACGGCGAGAGAATCGAATCCGTTCTCATTCCTGAGGAGCGTCGCGACACGCTCTGCATCTCCACGCAGGTGGGCTGTCCAATGGACTGCAAATTCTGCCTGACCGCTTTGATCGGACTAGCTCGAAATCTGACGGCCGGGGAGATTGTCGGTCAAGTCCTTGCGATCTTGAAAGCCCGGGAGGACTCCGCTCTCGATACCGCATCTGTGACCAACCACGGTGGGAATCCTAGCGCCAGGGCCAAACCAGCCAATATCGTCCTGATGGGCATGGGGGAGCCCCTGCTCAATCTCGACAACGTCAGCCGCGCTCTAGCGCTGGTCGCTGATCCCAAAGGCATTGGGATTCCGCTTCATCGCATCACCCTCTCAACAGTGGGTATCGTTCCCAAGATTCGCGAATTGGCCAAGGCTGCGGCGGTACCCAATCTCGCCATCTCGCTGTCGGCAACTACGAACGAGGTAAGAAACCATCTCATGCCGATCAACCGCAAGTATCCCATCGAGGATCTCATTCAGGCATGTGCTCAGTTTCCGCTACGATCGCGCCAGCGCATCACCTTTGAGTATGTTCTGATCGACGCAGTCAACGACGGCGACGATGATGCTCGCAGGCTCGTGAAGTTGCTCCGTGGCCTTCGCGCGAAGGTCAACCTGCTGCCACTGAACCCCGGTCAGGGCAATGGAATGAAATCGTCACCCCCAGAGCGCGTCCAGCGTTTCCAGGAAATTCTGATATCGAAAGGACTCGAGGCTTATATCCGCCGCCCTCGGGGCGCTGACATCTTTGCCGCCTGCGGCCAGTTGCACCAAGCCCAGCAGCCGCTTCCGATGATTCACTGAGGCTGCATGCGGCCTGAAGGGGTGCTCGTATTCCTGTCACGTCGGGCGGACGAGAAGGGTAGATAGCTTGTAGGAAGCTGGAGCGTTTGATGGAAGGAGATCGAGCAGTCACGATTTGTGGAGGCGAGTCACTGATGGATTTCGAGGAACTCATTCGGCAGGATTTCGAACACCTCTCTAAGACTATAGAATTGGATGTCTCCAAGGACTCTGAGGACGCCATTCTGATGCAGTCGGTGGAAGGGCACGCTCACAACGGCGCGGGGATGTTTCATAAACGCCGTTTTGTCAACATTACCATCTCCGATATTGTTACAGCCCTGAAGATCGATCCTGAGAAAGTTAAAGACTATCGCCAGAGACTGATTAACGAGATTTATCACTATGCCGATCTGGCCATTCACGGCAAGGCTGGAAAGCGCCTTGTCAATCCCGAGGGCCAGCCGTTTCTGCGTGCTGGACGGCTAAAGACACTTACAGTGAATCCAGCGTGGATCCTCAAGGGGCTTTATCTCGGAGGCCTTCGTGATGATACCGAGATCCGGCGTGACGTTGAAAAGGAATACAACATCAAGATTGGCGGCGGCCGCTGTCACTTCGTCGATCTGCGCATCCTGAAGCACTTGAATTTGGACGGCGAAAAGCTGGCGCACGAACCCCATGCGGATGACATCGACGATTACGAAAAGGCCGGGCTGATTGTGCCACCGGAGAAGTGCCAATATCAGGAGTCGGAGTTTGTCCGCTATTTTTATATTCGAGACCGAATGGGGCCTGGGCATTCGGATGATGCGGCAATCGTTTGCGCGGGTCTGCTGTTTCACCGAGATGTGGCTCTGGGAGTTTTTCTGGCGGATGCGATCGACACCTTGGAAAAGTATGTGTCCAAATACTCCGACCAGGATAACGAATTGGCGCGCCTGATTGCCGACCAATACAAAGACCTCAACACGTCCATTGAAGATGTGCACCGCTTGATATATTTGAGCACCATCCCAGAGAAAAAGGTCGACGTTGTGCCCGACAGCTCTCTGCGCTACTTGTTGTCTATCGACAAGAAAACCAAGCAGACTCTCTTGGATTGTTACTTGGCTTTCATCGAAGGCAAGCCCCTTATGCCGATGGCCATCTGGAAGTCCAAGATAACGACAACCGAGTTTTTTTCTTACATCAATCACCGCTTTTTGAATTTTGAGGCGGCCGAAGCGCATGTTGCATCTCTGCCAATTGCCGCGCGACTCAGCCGGCGTGTCGGCGAAATCATGGAGACCGGGGTGATGTCTGTCGACCAGGGCCTCTCCGTGTCTGAAGCGATACAGAAGATGCTTGCCGGCAATCGGAACTTTTTGGTTGTGACTCAAAATGGGGGGAAGATCGTTGGTGTTGTCAAGGCATCCGATCTGTTAAGAGTCTTTGAGGAGTAAGCCGATCCACCCGTTTCCCCATCTGTCCGGAAAAGTGTTGCCCACCGGACTGAAACCATCTACTATGGGGTTACCGTTGATCAATCCCTTGGCGTGTCATCTCAGTCGCCTGAGCCTTGGGGAGCATTAGCGTTAGGTCGCCCGGTTCACACGTTTGACAACTCTTCGAATGACGCTCCACTTACCAAACAATGTGGAGATAGGGCTTCGTCTCGCTGGGCATTCAGAAGGATTCCAGAAGGAGCTGCTACATTGAAATTTACTTTAAAGGTTGTAGGTGATGTTTGCGTATTGAAGCTGGACGGCAAGTTCATGGCCGGTGGCGACAGCTTTTTCTTGCGAGAGAAGATCAAGAATGTGTTGAGCATGGGGATCGAAAAGCTACTCATTGATATGGATAGCGTGCCATATATTGATAGCACGGGGGTTGGGTTCCTCGTTAGCAGTCATACCTCGCTCAAGTCTCAGGGCGGCCAATTGAAGCTGCTGAGAGTCAAACCGAAGATTCTTGAAGTGTTTAAGGTGATGAGCCTACTTTCCATTTTTGAGCTCTTCGAAGATGAAGAAGAGGCAATGAAGAGTTTTGAAGAACAACCGGAGCCTGCTGCTTCTGCTCCGCCCGTCCTCGCTGCTCCAACCACTCAACCTGCAACTGCCAAGAAGAAGAGAGCCACCAAGAAACTTAAGGAAGCCGATTGAAGGGCCGAAGTTTCCGGCCGCTCTGGAGTTGTTGAGTGTTGTTCTCCACGCGCTTGTTTTCACCTCGCGTTAGAGCCGGGTCCAGAGCCCTTGTTTGGCTGCTTGTCGTTCTAGGTTTCCAGGCTCTTTCGCTGCAGCCTCAAGCGGTGCGCCCGCGCCCCGATAAGGATCTCCCGGTGGCAACGGAGGCTTCCGGCCTCTTCCTCGAGATCGACCGCGTCGTCGAGCACCATAGGGCCCTGGGAAACCTACCCGGAGCCGTGGTGCTTGTTGGCCATGGGGACACCATTGCATTCGAAAAGGCCTATGGCAACCGAAGTGTCGATCCTGAAATGGAGGTCATGACGCCGGACACTGTGTTTGACCTGGCCTCGCTCACAAAGGTAGTGGCCACCGCGCCTTCACTGATGCTGCTGGTTCAGAGGGGACGGCTAAAACTTGACGATCCAGTGAGCAAATATCTGCCAGCTTTCGGAAGCGCGGGGAAAAAGAAAGTGACCCTGCGGCAGCTGTTAGTACATTACTCGGGCCTGCCCGCCGACCTTCGGAGATTAAGACAGCGTCGGCCTAAATCGAAAAACGTCCTAACTCGGATATATCAAACGCCGCTGGTCGCAGCGCCTGGCCAACGATTCATCTACAGCGATCTGGGATTCGTCGTTCTAGGCAAGGTGGTCGAAAAAGTGACCGGGCAAACTCTGTCCAGCTTTGCCCAGGAGAATATCTTTGTACCTCTCGGTATGACCTCAACGTGCTTTCTTCCCAACCGGGAAGTCGTTCCGAGCATCGCGCCGACAGAACGGCAAAAAAATGGCAGCATGTTGCGTGGCCAGGTACACGATCCGCTGGCAAGCAAGCTTGGAGGTGTTGCCGGCCACGCCGGCCTGTTCTCAACCTCCCGGGATCTTGCGCGCTTTTGCCAGGCGCTCCTGCAGTCCGGCAGCTTGAACGGCTTCGAGCTCTTCCGCCCGGATATCGTTTCCATGATGACTTCACAGCAGTCACCAGAGGGAAAACCAAATATTCGTGGCTTTGGCTTTGATATTCAATCGACGTATTCATCTCCCAAGGGCAACTTTTTCTCGAGCGCGTCCTACGGACACACCGGATTCACCGGCACATCGCTTTGGATTGATCCGGGAACACAGACTTTTCTGATTATCTTGACGAATCGTGTTCACCCACATGGCAAGGGAAACGTTAAGGAGCTTCGGACAGAACTTGCCAACATTGCAGGCCGCATGTTTCAACCTGAAGGCTCCGCGCCAGCAGTTGGCACTCATCAACCGTGAGATCAGGGCTCAACCACATTCGTAAAATAGTCACAATGAGCACACTGGCGTCAGTGTTCATTGTGCATCTGCCCAATTGTTTTGGGGCACAGCCCAAACCAATCCTGATTCAACCCGAAATTCAGTACCAACGCCTGGATGGGTTTGGTGTCACCGTTGCGAACGGCAGCGCGAAGGAAATCATGGCACTGTCTGCAGCAGAAAGGATCAGGCTGCTGGACTTAGTATTCGGGAATGACGGCGCTCGTGCCAACATCGTCCGCAGCGAGATTAGTTGGAAGGGCCAACGCCTTCAAATGACGCATCCGCTCTATCTGCGCGGATTCATGTATTACTTTGCCGATGAAGAAAACGAAACAGCTCAGTTCAACCTCCTGAGAGAGGCTCGAAAACGCACCGAGATTTTTTGGAATAGCTGCGTCTGGAGCCCGCCCCTCCTGTGGAAAGACAATCAGGCTCCCGAAGGGAAAGGAACGTTGCTGCCACGATATTATGATGATTTCGCGACTTATTTGGCGGCATATATCGAGTTCTACCGGAAGTTGCGTTTTCAAGACGTCCAGGTTGTCAGCCTGCAAAATGCGCCGTTGAATTCCCAAGCGGCAGTTGGCTGCGTTTGGAACCCTTTGCAGTTCAAAGACTTTCTGAAAGTCTTGGGCAAGGTGTTCAAGGAACGTGGAATTGCCAGCAGGATCATGCTGCCGGAGCTTGGGTGGGACAAGTTAAATGCCTTTGTTCAGCCGATCATGGAGGATACTGAAGCAAGGAGTCTAGTCTCTCATTTGAGTGCGCACTCAGTGGAAGTTGAAAGCCCTGGACGCATTGTCGCGAAAGAACTCTACAAGCGGGAGAATTTCAAGCTCTGGCAGACGGAATTTGCTCTACCCGCAGCCGAGGAATCGGCTGGAATCGCAGGCGGACTAAGGCTTGCCACCCATATGATGAACGATCTGACACAAGCTGAAGCCCAGGCTTGGCTCTACTGGACGCTCTTGCCGCCTGCGGGCTCGAGTGGCCGGCTGGGCTTGTTGGACCCGGCAGGCTCCTCGTTTCGAGTCTCGAAGCGCTTCTGGAGTTTTGCCCAGTTCAGCAGATACTTGCCCCGGAATTCCGTCAGGGTTTCCTCCAGCGGTGGCTCTTCTCAGGTAGCCGCCTTCCGCGATCCGCAATACAGCGCTCTCACCGTCATTTTCCTGAACCCCTCTCAACAGGCAGCAGATGAGAAGATCGAACTGAGAGGATGGACGCTGGAACGCTTGATGGCTTATCGGACCTCAGAGACCGAAGACTGCGCTACGGTTCCCCTACCAGCAGAAAGTGGTCCCCAAGTCGCCCTCACCCTTGAGCCTCGAAGTATTACCACTTTGGTCGCACAAATTCGCCGTATCCGGTGACCCCAAAGTTGGGCTAAACGTAATATTTACAATCGTTCTGTAAGATTTCCTGCGCATCAGCCGAGCGTTCAGCAGGACAAATGGCTCCATGGACAAGGATTAGGTACTTCCGACTCCTTTGGAAAGTCCTGTGCATTCACTAGACCGTGAATTTGATGCTTAAACATCTTGGAGGGGTACAGATATGCCAAAGCATTTGATGATTCTTCCGGGGTTAGCCCTAATTTTAACCGCTGGATGCAGCGGACCCTCGGTCACAAATTCCGATTCAACGGGACCCGCCGATCAACCGCTCAGCATCGTCAAGAAAGATCTCGATGCCAAGAAAGAAGAAACGCTGGCTGCCGGAACAGTAATTCGCGCTTCACTCCAACATGCTCTCACGACCGACAGTAACGCCCCGGGCGATCACTTTGCTGCGAAAGTGGTTGACGACGTGAAAGTCAACAACACTGTGGTGATTCCGCTGGGGAGTACTGTCAAAGGTGTCGTTGCCGAGTCGAGACGCTCAGGCAGGGTGAAGGGACGAGCATACATGTCTCTGCGGTTCACTGAAGTCGTCCTCCCCAACGGACAGTCCTATCCGATTCAGGCATCTGGCGCTTCTCGCATGGCTCCAGCGACGAAGAAAAAGGATGCCATGATCATTGGCGGTGGAGCCGGTATCGGGACGGCCATTGGGGCAATCGCTGGTGGGGGAAAGGGTGCTGCTATTGGAGCCGCAACGGGTGGCGCGGCAGGAACAGGCGCAGTGCTCGCAACTCGAGGCAAGGAAACCGGGTTCGCCTCGGGCTCAACCCTCAGCGTGAAACTGACGCAACCGGTGAAAGTGAATCTGTCTTAAGCCTCGTTCGGCAGTTGACGGGTAGCACCAAGAGCCACAAACAGCAGACCGTGGCTCTTGGTCACAAGCAGGAGGAAAGGATGAATGTAAATGCGACAGTCAGTGGCTCTCGATATTTAACGCCACCACAGAGAGCCGTCACAAGCTGCAAGAAGTGTGGTACTGATCTCAATTTAGGGGCCGAGTTTTGCCACGTGTGTGGACGATGGGTTTTCGGATCGAACGTGTCCCGATTGGCGAAAGGGTTCCGCGAGGCTCTGGCACAGACACAAATCGAACTCCCTGTCTTTGTCTGCATGTTGACCGCCGCCGTTTTCGCGGTGCTGTCGCTCTTTGTAGGAATTCGGATAGACCCCAAGACGATCGGTGAGTGGCAGATCGTCCAATACTGGCGAATTGAGTGTCTGTTGGGCGCTATCGTGATGTTGTTGTTTGGAGTGCTTCTGAAGAAAGGTCATTGACCGATCTTTGCCGCACCTTAAGGCTGGATCCCTGCTAGACGGTGCACGATCTACTCATCTCCTGGTTACTCCTTTGTAATCGTCTCATCCAGATTCAGCAGTACCCTCGAAACTACAGTCCACGCAGCCAACTGTACAGGTGTGGAACCCTCAGGCAGCTTGGGCGCCTTGGTCGCATCGAATCCACCCAGATCCCATGGACTGGTCCACCCGTCGGCCAACCGCAGTTTTTGCTTTCGCAACAGGCTCAGTAGTTCAGCGCTCTCCTGGGGAGTTGGTATCCGCGCAACACAGCGCCGGAAAGCATACGTAAGCCGCTGTCCATCGGTCACACCTCCCTCCTTTAGGGTTCGCAAAGCCAGCGCCTGAGCGGACTCCAGAAACAGCGGCTCGTTCAGGGTAGTCAACGCTTGGAGCGGGGTGTTTGAGCGTGTCCGGCGAACACAGGAGACATCCCCATTTGGCGCGTCGAAGTTCTGCAACGCCGGATAAGGGACGGAGCGGAAGCGGAAGGTATATAGTGCGCGCCGATATCGCTCATCATCCTTCTCTTCATACCAGTTCTTCGGACCGTAGCTCACTGGCGGGAGGAACAAGAAGTCCGGCGCTGGCGGATAGACGCTGGGTCCGCCGATTTTAGAATTCATCAAGCCACTCGCAGCCAGTGCGATATCGCGCACAATCTCCGCCTCGACCCTGAAACGAGGTCCCCGAGCGAGCAATCGATTATAAGGATCGTGCGCTAGTAACTCCGGTGAGACGCGCGAGGACTGCCTGTAGGTTGCCGAGTTGACAATCAGGCGATGCATCGTCTTTAGGCTCCAGCCGCGGTCCATGAACTCCACTGCCAGCCAGTCCAGCAAGTCGGGATGCGAGGGAGCTTCACTCTGCTTGCCCAAGTCTTCACTCGTGCTGACAAGCCCCATGCCAAAGTAAGTCTGCCAGATCCGATTCACCTGCGAGCGAGCCGTCGTCGGTGATTGACGATCCACCAGCCATTTTGCGAACGTGAGACGATTCGGGGGTGCATCCTTGGGCAATGAATGCAGGAAAGCGGGGACCCCCGGGGACACTGTTTTCCCGGGTTTCAGAAAATCACCCCGCGAAAGCATGTGGGTTTCACGCCGCTCTTCCCGTGCGAGCAGGGTCAACTGCGAGGAGCCTTGCGGGTGCTTTAGCCACAGTTGTTCGATGCGGGCGTTGGCTTCCTTAAACTCGGGAACCGTGGTGCGCCAGAAGCGAAAAACTGCTTGCACCTGCCCTGGTGTGCGCTGTGTCGCTGGCACGGCAAGTATCTTGCGGACATCTTGCGGTAACGGATCCGCCACTGCGTCGGGAGATTGGGTGATGGACAGTCGGAAGCGGCCCAGATTATGGCTCTGGTTATCGTCGGAGTTCCAACCGCCGTGCTTTTGGCTCAAGTAGAATGTGATCAGTGTTCCACCTGGATTCCCGATGGGTCTCTGAGCCGTAAAGACGGCCTTCCTGGGCTGATTCTGGCGCCCCGGGCCTGCATCAGTTCCCCATGCTGTTTCCTCCTTGCCGTCAATTGCGTACTCGACCGGTCCAGTGACACGAGTCCGGTTTGTCTTGTCATCAAAGATGGCTTCCAAAGGCTTTTCCGGCAAGGCAATGTCAGCTGTTGCTTTCCCAATATTGACGGCAACGGCTTTCTTAGGCGCATCTGCGGACGCGGTTTCCACCTCAAACTCCGTAAGCGCTGCTGTGCCTTTGAGCGAGCGCCCAGGGCCGCCCAGAGGCAGATTGGGGTCGTTTAGCAACTCCAGACGGAACGCCGTGATGTTCTGCAGTTCCGTCTTAACCGTCATCTTCACCCGATGCTTTGTGGGAGCGTAGCCGGAAGCCAGCAACGAGCCATCTTTGAGTGGCAAATACTTCTGGCCCCCAGTGGAGATGTCTTCGACTTCAGGTCTGACCACCACCCATTCCGGCTGGTTGGACATTACCTTGGCTTCCCACTGCGCCATCCTCTCCTGCCAATCGGGTGTCCTATGCTGCAACTCTGCCTCGATGTCTTTCATCTGGCGGAAGAGGTTTGCCCGCTGCATCTGCTCGTCCGGTGTGTAGACCGTAATGTTGGCCTCGTGCGCATTGTTCAGAAACGCGAATAAACGATAGTACTCTTCCTGAGTCAACGGATCGTATTTGTGATTGTGGCATTGGGCGCACTGAATGGTGACGCCGAGCACGCTCTTGCCGATCGCGTCCATGCGGTCGAACATGGCTTCCATTCGAAACTGCTCCGGATCAACGCCACCTTCCTCATTGATCATCGAATTGCGCAGAAATCCCGTGGCCACCTTCTGGTCTTGCGTGGCGTTCGGCAAGAGATCTCCAGCCAACTGTTCGATGATGAATTGATCGTAAGGCAGATCGCGGTTGAGGGCATTGATCACCCAATCACGATAGAACCAGACCCAGCGCTGCTTGTCTTTCTCATACCCGTCGGAGTCTGCGTAACGCGCACCGTCCAGCCAATGCCGCCCCCAGCGTTCGCCATAGTGAGGCGAAGCGAGCAACCGCTCCACCTGTTTCGAATACGCCCCCTTGCTTGTGTCTTTCAGGAAGGAATCCACCTGTTCAGGGGTCGGCGGCAGCCCAATGAGATCCAGACTGAGGCGGCGCAACAGGGTCACCCGGTCTGCCTCGGGAGAAGGAGCCAGTTTTGCTTTATCGAGACCCGCCAGCACAAACCGGTCGATGGGATTCGCCACCCATGATGCCTTGCTAACCTTTGGCAAGCTAGGACGCTCGGGTGGAATGTACGCCCAATGCTTCTTAATTTCTGCTGAGGCCGCACCAACGCCTTC
>Ga0187893_10010973_pt1 | contig 13297 bp, 8 predicted proteins | sample MA1701074metaG_FD_139574 | JGI IMG/M metagenome (GOLD analysis project Ga0187893, IMG submission 139574) | White microbial mat communities from a basaltic lava cave in the Kipuka Kanohina Cave System on the Island of Hawaii, USA - MA170107-4 metaG ...
AAAATCGAGGACGCAAAGACCGGCGGCGAACCCGAAACCGCGAAACTCGCCGACGAATGAATCATCGGAATGGGAGTGGCATTCTGGCGAAGGATTTCCGGCGCGTGAGGAATTAGGAAATCAAAAAAGCAGGAGGTCTTGTGTCCGGTCATTCCAAATGGTCAACGATCAAGCATAAGAAGGCGGCGCTGGACGCCAAGCGCGGGAAGGCCTGGAGCAAGCTCGTCCGTGCCGTCACCATGGCCGCCAAGAGCGGGGGCAATCCCAACGACAACCCCAAGCTCCGTCTCGCCATCGACAAGGCCAAGGCCGACAACGTCCCCAAGGACACCATCGAAAAGGCCGTCAAAAAAGGCACCGGCGAACTCGAAGGCGAATCCTACGAGGAAATCCTCTACGAAGGGTACGCCCCCGGCGGCGTAGCCGTCATGTGCAAGGTCGTCACCGACAACCGCACCCGCACCGCCGCCGAAATGAAGAAACTCTTTGAGCGCGCCGGCGGATCGCTCGGCGCCCCAAATTGTGTCGCCTTTCAATTCTCTTCCAAGGGAACCATCGTCGTCGCCGCCGATCTGGTTCCCGAAGACCGTCTCATGGAAATCGCCCTGGACGCCGGCGCCGACGATGTGACCTCCGCCGCCGAAATCCACGAAGTCATCTGCGCGCCGGAGGTCTTTCACCAGGTCAGGCAGAAAATCGAGGCGGCGGGCGTCGCCGTGCAATCCGCCGACGTGGCCATGGTTGCCCAGAACCTGATTCCCCTCGACCTCGAAGCCGCCCGAAAATTCCGCCGATTCCTCGACGCCCTCGAGGAGCATGACGACGTCGACGCGGTGTACTCCAACTCCGACATTTCCGATGAAACTCTCGCGGTCCTCTCGAAGGAATGACGGCCCGTCCGGCGGGTCAGCTCTCATCGTGATTCTCGAGTACTTCGTGGTAAGATTGGCGGGCTAGCCGCGTGTGCCAATGAAAAATCTGATGATCGCGTCCGGCGGCCCGAGGTCCAGGTCGTGGTGGGCCCGATGGGGCAAGCCCGTCGCGGACCGATTCGGCGCGATACTGCTTCTCGTCCTCCTTTCGCCCCTCCTGCTGGCGTCGATGATCCTTATCTACGCCTCCGACCGCGGAACTGTTTTTTTTCGACAGCGCCGCGCCGGCATGGGCGGCGCGCCCTTCATGCTCGTCAAGTTTCGCACCATGCGTTTCGACCGCACGCCCGACGCGCTCGAACGGGTTCCCCTGCATCACCCCGATATCACCCGTGTCGGATGGTGGCTGCGGCGCTTCAAAATTGACGAAGCCCCCCAGCTTTGGAACGTGCTTCGAGGGGAGATGTCCCTTGTCGGTCCGCGCCCGACGCTCCTGGATCAGGTCAAAGCTTACGACGACTTCAAGCGCCAGAGGCTCCTCGTCCGCCCGGGCATGACCGGCCTCGCCCAAGTTCGGGGAAACGCCGACGTCTCCTGGGAACAGCGAATTCTTTTCGATGTCGCTTATGTGCGCCGGTGCAATCTTCGTCTGGATTCGTGGATCCTTCTTCGAACGATCGGCGTTGTCCTGACCGGCGGTAAAGGACCCTTCCCCGACTTTCAGGACACCCCATTCGCCTCGTCGATTGATCCCCGCGAGGCCGCGTCATGTCTGTACCCGTAGGGGTGAAACTTGGTGTACCAATCGATGGTGCAGGCACACCCAACGCCCTCGAATTGTTTTCCGTGCGCGCAGGCAAATCAGGGCTTTTTTGCGAGTTGCTCGTAGTACTGTTCGACCAGGCGTCGATACCGGTTGGGAAACCGTTCCTTCAGCGCTTGCAAAACGCGTTCTCGTTCCGCGGCGGGCATGGCTCCCCACATCTCCCCGGGGTTGATGCGCCGACCGGCCCGAAGCGTCCCTTCCGATGGAGCGCCGCCGGGCAGAATCGAATCCTGCATCGGATTACTGGGGCTGCCACCCTGCTGACCGCTGCCGCCTCCGCTGGGATTGTCGCAGCTTTGCTTTTCCTGGTCCTCGGCGTCCTTGATCAGACCGTCGAGCAGTTCAATGATCCGGTCCTGGCGCTGCTGCACGGTCTCACCCGTGTCAGAATTCTTCAATCGTCGCTGTGAATACTGCATCAAATCCCCGACTTCGCCGAGTTTTCCCTCCTCGCGGTTTGAAAGCTCAATGAGCATCTGCTTCGCGGCGATGACCAATCGGTCCGGACCGTCCTCGTGTCGGGCGAGAAAGGAACGAAGCGCGTGGAAGGCGGTGTCATATTGCAGGTCCGCGAGAAGACAGAAACCACGGAGAAAATCCATCTCGGGCGTAAAGTAGGAGTATCTCTCGACGCTCTCCCCGTTGTCCGCGGTGAGTTCGACAAGGTTCTGGTGCGCTTCGGGCATTCGATCCATGGCGATCAGCGATTTGATCTCATAGGCGGCGGCGTGAACGGCCAAAAACCGGTTCCGGTCACCTTTCAACTCCGCCATGATTCTCGCGCAGCCCTCGAAATCGTCCGCATCGTAGGCGTCAAGTCCGGCGCGAAAACGCTCCGACATCAGCGCAAGCCCCTGCGTGAGAAACTCATCCGGGTCGCAGCCGCTGCACTGGGCCCACTTCGATCGAATGAGTTCCCTACCGTCGGGCGGCAACCGTCCCAGGGAATCCAATTCCGCCAGAAACCGGTCCACCGGGCTGTCCGCCGCAATCGACTGACCACCGGATGCCATGACAAGAATGAAGGCAGCCGTAGGGACGGTCCGTACCGATGCGAAGAACAGTCTGGAGGCGGAGCGAGGTAACATGGTTGATCTCCTTACGGGTGGGACTTTCTCTCCTGCATTTGACGAGCGATGTCCGTACACTCGGTCTGACGCACCGCGAGTACGCGGAGATCCCGCTTTAACTCATCGCCGGCCGACGCTCCTTCCTTGATGCTGTCCTCGATGATGACAGTGCGATCATTGATGCGAAGCTGACTGGAGCGAAGCAGTTTGAGCTCCGCCGACGGCGGCAACAGAGGTTTGTCCTTGTCGCCCGCACTCGACGGCTTGCCCGCTTGCTGCTCGTTTTCCTGCTGCATCTTCTGCACGGCCCCGAGTAACTGCTCCAGCGTCTCGACGATTTCCTCTTCGATTTTTTGCGTCAGGCGACCGACCTGAAATGCAGCCAACCGGTCCGAAACGTTCTTCATGTCATCCACCAATTGCCCGACGATGCGCGGAAATGCGACCGTCGTCGCATCCTCGTCGAGAATGTGCAGGCAAGTGCCGGCCTGCTCCGATAGAACCCGTTGCCGGGCGGACAGGTCGGCGAGCTGCAATTGCTCGGCCCGTTTGAATGTCTCAGTGCCGAGCTTGTCGAGGGCGACGGTCGATTCATTGATGGGGCGCTGCTTGGCGAGAAGGTCGCGGAACCTCGCCTCCAGATCGCGAAGCGTCTCCTCCCGTTCTTCCTTCCGCAACTGGGCGAGTGCCTTTTCCAATTCTTCCTGGGCTTGTTGCAATTGGTCGATAGCTCGGTCCTGACTGGGCGTCGCCTTCTCCGGCGAGGATTGATTCAGCGACTCGGCGGCCTTATCCATTTCCTGCTGCGCCTGATTCAGATTCTGCGAACCCGGCGACGAAGATCCGCTCTTTCCGCTCTCGGAACCCTTTTGACTGTTTTCCGCCGCGTCCGCCTTCATCTGGTCGGACAGATTCTTGGTCTGTCCGGAAACGTCCTTTTGCTCCTTGGCCAGGGGGTCTGTAAGGCGCGGCTGGGCATCCAGCGCTTTCTTGGCCTCTTCGAGTTGTTCTCGGGTTTCCTTGAGCGCCTCCTGGGCTTGTTTTTGAAAACCCTGCGTGGACGGAGTATCGTTTTTGCTAAGCTGTTCTCCCGCCTGATTCATGGCTTGCGCGCCCGACTGCGCGCTTTGCGACGCCTTGGCCGTCTGCTCTTTCGCGGCGGCGATTTCCGGTTTTTCCGACGAGGCCTCCGGCGGCGGTTCGGCGAGTTTTTTCAGGTCTTCCGCCAGTTGCTCCGTGTCGCGGGAAAGCGACTTTTGCGGGTCGGCCTGAGCCGGTGAAGGCGCGCCCGAACCAAGCTGTTTCTGCCGCTCAAGGAGGGCGTCCACCCGGCGAATCGCTTGGTCAAGTTGTTCCCTCATTCGCTGCGCCGCAGCCGCGTCCGCCGATTGCTCCCGAAGTGATTGCTCCTTGGCGAGGAGCTCCGCGACGCGCTTCTGGTATTCCTCGAGACGCTCGATTTCCTTCTTGCGTTCGTCGTTCTCGTCGTCCTGTTCAAGCAGGATGGAAAGCAGTCGATCGGCGTCTTCAAGCCATTTGCTCTGCGATTCAAGCGCCCGGTCGTGCAGCGCCGGATCGCCGAGCTCGCGAATGATGTCTTCGAGTTTTTCCGACAGAGCCAGTTCACCCGCGCGGCTCAACGCGCGTCCCAGACGAGCTGCATTTTCCGGCTCCGATTCGAGCAACTGCTGACGCAGACCGAACACGCGGTCCTGAAAACGCTCAAAGCGCTCGAGGATCATCTCTTGCTTGGCGACGAGCGGGTTAATCTCTTTCACGGCGTCCGTCGGCGCTTCCTGAGCACGTGCGGGTACGACCCATCCCGCCATAAGCAGGACGATCGTTACAGCGCGCCAGCATCCATCCCTGCGACGACGGACGGCGAGAATTGTCAGATTAGTCGTCAAAGATTCCCTGCCCCTGCTGCTCAACCGCTTCCTTCGTTTCCGTACGAAGTTCGTTCTGGAGCCGAAGGACGTCGCGGAGCATGTTGACCGCCTCCTGATACCCCTGCCATTCTATCATGTTCGCCAATATCGCCCGCATGTCCGCCAGTAACTTGGTCTGCTGGTCGTCGATTTTTCGGGCGTTTTCCGGGTTTCGATTTCTCGACCATTGTCGAATCGTGTCAGCCGCAATCGAAAAATCACGCCGAACCAGTGCCGTCAACGGGCCCAGGATTCCCTTCCCCAATCGTTCTTCCGCCGCGGTGGTCGCCAACTGATTGATACGGAGCTCGGAAAGCACCTGTTCCACCTGCTGGCGAACGACGTTGACCGACCCGGCAATGTTGATTTGTCGGCGTTCGGCGTTGGAAACCGCTTCCGGAAGCTCGGAGGGGTTTTCTCGCTCAAAATAAGGTCCCATAAGCGTCAGCAGTCGACCGCGCAGTTGCTCTTGGGCGTCCACCAGGCGCTCAAAGTCCTGCCGAAATTCCTGTTCCCGCCGGGCCAATTCCGCGAGCAATTCATCCACCGTTACCACGCGAAAGGTCATCTCCGGCGATCGGCCCTTGTTCGGACCGGAAACGTCATCAAAATCCGACGCCTCCGACATGAGCGAAATCCGATCACCGGGGATGACTTCCTCGGAACTGACCGACCATGAGACGCTGGACGAAAAAGTCGTGAGGTGAGGTTGAAATCCGGAAAGCTCGACTTTGCCGACACGTGGCGTTTCACGCAACAGCGAGAACTTCAATCCCACTTCAGACAATCCCAGATTATCTGAGAATTCCAGTTCAAATGGAATTACCGCTTGAGGCGTAATCAATTCACCGACTCCGTGAACGGCGAGACGTGCCCTTGGAGATTCGTCTTTCACGATTCGGACGGCGAATTTGGCGGGCTGGCGATCATCCAGCCCGTCCGCATCGCGAAGGGCAAAATGGAGAGTCTGGGATTCGGTGGGCACCAGGGAGGCGATTAGCTCATTGGATTGGATCTTAGCGTCGGCAACGGGGCGATTTCCGGCCATGAGCGCGGCGTGGACGATGGGTTTGCTGGTTTGGGCAATAATGGTCAGCTTGCTTCCCGGAAACGTTTGAACGGTCCGTTCACCCGATGGAAGGGCATAAGGTTCCAACCGGGTGTAGGATGGCGGGATGACATGAAGTTCGGCGCTTTCGACGCGGGGGCGCTCCAGCAAAACGGCATTGATGGGCTGGGTTTCATCGTCGCCGCCAAGGAGCCGAAACTCGAAATCTTCCTGTGCGTTTTTAAGCGTAAACCGGTAATGAAGCGCCCCTTCGCTGCCTACGGTGACCATAGTTTCCCGAATCGTTTTTCCAGAGGCGGTGACAGCCCGGAATTCGACTTCGCGCGGTTGGACACCATCGGCCCGTGCGGTGATGACCATGTCGTCGCCGCGAGCGCCGACGACCCGCCCGTCCTTCGCGTCAACGACAATGTGCGTGTTTCGCGGCCAGGAAACGTCCCGCAACAGAACATTTCGCTGGAACCAGATACTGACCAGTGTAGGCGAACTCCACGCAGCCGCGAGGGCAACGAGAAGCGAGGAGACGGCGACCGCCGCGCCGCGTTGAGCGCGTCGAGGATTCAACACAACATCGAAATCCAGATCGCGCACGGCCTCGGCGGATCGTGAGACGGCGGCGGCGATCAATTCGGGCGAATTCGTTTCCGGTGATCCGATATCACCTTGCGTAAACCGGACGGCCGAAACGAGGAGTGAGGAAAGCTTCGGATAGCGTTTTTCCAACCAGTTGGCGGCGTCGGCGGGTTCGACGCGCAGTCGAACGGGGGCAATGATCCGTTTCATCAGAACCCAGGCGGCGGTCACGGCGAGTAGAGCCAATAGCGCCGCTCTCATGCTCCATTGCAAACCGCGCGTCGAATAATCAAGCAAGAACTGGATCAACGTGCTGACAAGGACGCACGAGCTAAGCCAGCCGATTCCTTCAATCACGATGAGGCGTTTCAGCCGCCGGGTTACACCCGCCAGGCGCACGGATACCGAGTCGTCCAGTCGGGGGACGAAAGCAGGGCGAGGATTCATCGGATCGGTCAGAGCAATCGATTCCATTTTCGCACGGCCCATTCCACGGAAACCAACAAGAGCAGAAACGTCAACATCCAGGCATTGTCCCACAGGGCGACAGGCCGCGAGCGCACCGGGATTTCCTCGTGCAGATCGGGGATCGTCGCGGGCAGCGCCGCAGCCTCGTCGATCGGCCAAAAGCGCCCCCCGATGGAGCCGTCCGCAAGGGCAACGAGTTTGGGTTTGTGCATTTGCGGTTGGATGATTTCGAGATTCGGTCTTGACACCAGCACCTCGCGGACGATTTCGGAATTTCGATCGGGGGTCGCCCCAGGCTCGTCGAGGCTGACGCGAAAGCTGCCCATTCGATCAGGGATGAAGCGGCCCTCGTAACAGCCGGGGCGGTCGGAACGCGATCGGAGAATGACCTCGAACTGATCGTGTTCAATGCGAACGCGGGCCGTCGCCTCTTCCTGCTGGAGGGGTTCGAAGCGGGCGTCGAGGAGGCGGGCGCTGAGATTGACGGCTTCGCCGAGCGAAGGCCGATCATTTTCGACTTGGAGCATGGCCCGCCGGCTTCCGCCGAGGAGTTTGCCCTCGGCCAGGTAACGGAGCAACTGCACCCAGAAGCGGTCGAAAAATTCCTCGCCGTGTTTTCGCCATCGCCACGTTCCGTCAAAGGCCATCATCGCGGTTCGACCCGCGCCCACGTATTGAACGGCGGAAAGGACGGGATTGCCATGAGACGCCGGCACGCGTGGGTTCGATTTTCGCATGAGTACCGTGGCGACGGGCTTTTCCCGAAGGACGGGAAAGTACCAATGGATGTCGCCAATGCCGCTCCAGGCGAGGCGCGAGGAGGTCGGATCGCCGCCCAATTGAAGAACAGGATGCGACACACTGGTGGCAGGGATTTCGATGGGGGTCCCCGAAAGCTGGTAGTGACCGATCTGGTTGAGGGCGAGATCTGCTTCCGGGTCGAGGACGACGGGGAGCAAATCGTGGAGGGTCTTGAGGTTTTTTTCCCGCATAAAAGCGGGGGCAAACGGCCTCGCGGCCTGGTACAGAAAGCCCCCGCCGTGATCCGTCACGAAGGTGTCAACGAGCCGGCACCACTCCTCGTCGAATTCGTCCTTGTCGGGGTCCATGAGAATCACCACGTCATAACTGAACAGCTCCTCGGGCGTGGCGGGCAGATGGTCGATGACCACATCGCCGTCGCGCACGGCATTGGCGTCGGCGGGCTGCAACCAGCAGCTCACGTCGAACGTGTTGTCGCGTTGGAGCAGGACGGATAGGTATCGGTACTCCCAACTGGGACTCCCCGCGATCAGCAGCACCTTAGTCCGCGTGTCGATGACGTTGACGGTGGCGTGCCGCGAATTGTCCTCAAGGACGGTTTCCTCGGGAAGGGCGGCGGCTTCGACGGTATAGGTGAATCGGCCGACCGACTCCTGTTTGCGTTGAAACGCGACTTGCTCGACCGCGCCATCCCCCGAGATCAAGACGTCCCTCGATTCGACGACCTGGCCCTCGCCTTCGCCCTCCGCGGCCCGTTCACGGAGGTGGATGCGGACGGAATGCCCGGCGACGCCTTGCGTGGCGAGCGTCGCGGTGATGGGAAAGGGGTCGCGTTGGAACGCGTTTTCGGGGGCGAGCAATTCCGTGACGGCGAGGCTTCGCGGGGTGGAGGGGTCGCCGAACCCGACGGTGTGAACGGCGACTCGGCGATCGGCGGCGAACCGGGCGACCTCCTCGGCGGTCGCGCCTTGATTGAACCCGCCGTCGCTCAGGACAATGACGGCGGCTACCGGGGAATTGCCGACGGATTCGACGGCCCGGCGAACGGCGCGCTCCACATTGGTAACCGCGCCCGCGGCGACGGCGGGCGGTGTGAAGTCGGCGGCGGGATCGGCGGGTAACGGCGTTTCCTCGGGGCGGACGGGCGGAAAAACGGCTTCGGAAGACTCCCACGCCGCGGGTACGGTCGCGACGAGCGACGGTTCGTCGGAGAATGTAAACAGCTTCACGCGGTTGTTGGAGGCGAGCTCGCGGATGAACTTTCGCCCTTCTCGTGTCAGCACGCGGTCCGCCAGTTCGATTCGGCGAGGCGACGCGGATGCGTCGGCACCGAGAACATCGCGAATGCGGCGGGCTTCGGCGTCGTCGCGGTAACGATCGGCGATATCCATGCTCGACGACGAGTCCAGGAGAACCAGGACGTACGATTCAATCCATTTTCGGACGATTCGCACGCGAACCGGTTCGAGGAGGATCAGAACCAGTGTCAGGATCGTGACACAACGAAGCGAGGCCAGGAACAGCCGGACGCCGGACGAGGCGCCGCGGCGGCCTTCCTTGCGGTACATCCAGACGATTATCCAGCACAGACCCGCGAGCATGGCGAAACCGCCGATCGCGAGCCATCCCTCGGGGAGCCGGCGGAGCTCGGTCACCACCGTTTCCCGTTCCGGAGTTACCGCGGCGAGAATGAGAGTGCTTAACCCAATCGGTGCGATCATCGTCCACGCCCCCACCACCAGGCGATGGTCTGCTCGCCCATGAGCACGAGTAGGACCGCGAGGAGGAACGACCGCCAGAGCTCGGTGCGACCCTCATCGGAGGCGTCGAGGAGTTTCTCCACGCCGCGCACGTAATCCATGGGAATCCCACCGACAGTTCGGCGAAGCTGCTCTTCCTGAGCCATCGTCAGGTCGCTTTCCCGAGGATCAAAGTTGACGGCGACGTAGCGGACGGTTTCTCCGCCGTCGCGCCGCCGGAGGGCGAAATGATAAATCCCGGCGGTATCGGTATGGTCCCAGCGAAATACCATTCCCTGCCCGTCGTTGTCAGGAACGGCGGAAACCGGGGCTTCGGGTTCGTTGGGGTAAGCCGGAGTACGGACCCCGGCGTCGTTTTCGTAAGCGGCTACGTCGAAGGGCAATTCGACGGGAAACCCGACCTTCGCGGACTCGGCGGCGTCCGCCCGCCGAGCCGCATACCGGAGAAATTCGTTGATCACAGGGACAAAAGTCGGGTGGTCGGCCCAGACGTTCCATTCCTTGTCGGCCGTGGTGTTGAGCAGGAGCACTCGGCCCGCCCCGAAAACGCGCTCGACGATGGCCGGAGGTCCATCGGCGGAGTCGAAACGGGCAAGGACGGCCACGTTTCGCGCGGATTCGGAGTTTAGGTTCGCCTCCGCGCCTTGCGAGCCTTCAGCCTCGCGCATGGCGAAGTATGCGAGGAAAGGAATCTGGCCGATGCCCAACGGATCGTCGGGACCGGCGAGTCCGCGAAGTGCAGGGTGCAGCGTGTCGGTGATGGTCATGTGCGTGGATTCGGCGGGACGCACCGTTTCAGCGAGCTCGAGGGGCAACCAACCCTTGCCGTCTCGAAAAAGCGATGCGTTGTAGGAGTCGGGATCGACCTGATCGCCAAGGAAGATGACGACCCCGCCGCCGCCGCGGATGTAGCGATCCAGCGATTCGACGGCGGTTTCGCTTATTCGGTAGACATTGGCGAAGACGACCGCGTGGTAGGTGGCAAGCGGCGCGCCTTCAAGACCGCTTTCGTCGATAACGGTGACTTCGTGTCCGCTGAAGACTTCGCCTTCGGGGTGAAGGGCGGTGGCGAGGAGGGCTGCTTCGTCATCGTAGTCGTCGGCCGCTGGTTCGCCGTTGACGACGAGGATTCTCACGGCGCGAAAGACTTCCGTCGCGGCGAAACGTGCGTCGTCGCCGGGAAGGGCGTCGACGGGAAGCTCGACGCGAAGAAACTCATCGCCGGATTGGGCCAGGGCGATTTCGAATTCCACGATCGCGGTTCGCCGCTCCCCAAGGGCGTTGATGGATTTGGCGGCCGCCGGCTTGCCTCCCACCGTGACGCGCAGGTCCATGCGGTCGGCGGGACGCGAAGCGAAATTGGAAACCTCGGTCTGGAGGACGGCTTCCGTGCCCGCCACGAAGGGTCCGCCGCTGAGTTTTAATTCAGTGACGGCGTGGTTTGCTGCGTTCTCGTCGCCGACGTTGATGAGGACCAGGCGGAGGTTTCTGTTTTCCTTGGACCATGCGCTGACGGGCTGGAAAAGTCCGGCGTCGGAGTCCATTTCACCGCCGGCGGCGCCGGGCCAATCCAGGTTCTGAAAATCACTGACGAGGTAAACGGCGGCGTTGAGGATTCCCGCGTCGCGGCGCAGGAGGTCGGCGACGCTTCGAACCACCTCGGCGAGGTCCATGGAGCGCTGGGACGGACCCACGGCGTCGATGCGGGAGACGAGGTCTTCGGCCTTGGCGTCGTCGAGAAACGCGCCGACTTCGAGCGGCTGGGACATTCGCGTGGTTCGGACCACGGTGACGGGATCATCGGGCGTCTCACGGCGGAGAAACTCGAGGAGACCTCGAACGGCCGCCTTGGCCCGCGCCAGCGATGTGGCGTCGCCGGATTGATAGGCCATGCTGAGGGAATCGTCGAGCAAGAAAATCCGTTCGACCGGGCGCGAGCCGCCCCAGGCAAGGACGGATCGAGCGGCGCTAAGAAAGGGGCGCGACAGGATCAAGCCGAGCAGCAGGACCGCGAGGCACCGAAGGGCGAGGAGAATCCATTCTTCCATACGGATGCGGCGGCGGTTTCGCCGTTCGGCGTCGAGGAGAAAGTCCATAGCCGCCCACCGGATGCGTTTGAATCGACGACGGGCGAGCAGATGAATGATAATGGGAATGGAGACGGCGCCCGCGCCCGCGAGGGCGAGCCCGGGCGTGACGAAGGCGGCGAGAACGGCGGCGTTCATGGAAACCGGGTGCATAATCCGTGATATTCCCCTACGTTTTAGCCCGCTGGCGGTGCAGTCGCGTGGCGAGAAACGTGCTGAGGGCGACATCAACGCCGTCGGCGGTGCTGAGCAGGGCGTAGTCGATCCGCTGATCGAGGCAAACGCCGCGAATCCGCCGAACGAAGGCCTCAAGCGCCGCAAGATAACTGTTGCGCAGCGACTGCGGATCGGTGAGGATTTCGAGGTTCACGTCCTCCATGCCCTCGAAAAGCGTTCGATCGACGAAGGGGAATTGCAGCTCATCGTGATCGAGTACGTGCAGAACGAGGACGTCGTGCCGGCCGTAGCGAAAACGCTGCAAGCCTTGAATGATGTCCTCCGGGTCCGTAAGCAGGTCGGAGAGGATCACGACCATGCCCCGGCGAGGCAGCTTGCCGGCGAGGTGGGGGAAAAGAATCTTCACGTCTGTCTTGCGCTGGGGCGGGTTGGCTTCGATTGCGGAAACAAGATCGACGAGGGCAGCGCGGTTGGTGGAAACAGGCAGCTGTCGCCGAATTTCACTGTCGAATAGAGTCAGACCGACGGCGTCCTGCTGGTGAACCAGCAAATGAGCGAGCGAGGCGGCGACGGTGGCGGCGTAGTCCCATTTGGTCATGCGGCCCGTGCCCGGGTGCTCCGGATAGCTCATCGAGGCGGAAGCGTCGAGGAGCAGGTGCACGCGCATGTTGGTTTCTTCTTCATATTCCTTGATGAAAAAGCGGTCGGCCTTGGCGTAGACCCGCCAATCGATATGGCGGATATCGTCGCCGGGCACATAAGGCCGGTGATTGGCAAATTCCACGGAAAAACCCTTGTACGGGCTTTTGTGCATGCCGCTGACGAAGCCCTCTACGACATGCCTCGCCCGCAGCTCCAGCCGTGAAATCTTGCTAAGGACCTCAGGCTGAAAGTACTTTGCGTACGCGTTCATCGCCGTCCAATGGGGTTGTGTTCGGTTGAACCGCGCTAAGCAGTTCGTCAATGATCCGGTCGGGGGCGTACCCTTCGGCTTCGGCCGAAAAGTTGGTGACGACTCGATGTCGCAGGACGGGTTTGGCCAGGGCGCGAATGTCCTCGGCGGCGACGTGGAGCCTGCCTAACAGCGCCGCCCTTGCCTTCCCGCCGAGAAGAAGCGCCTGAACCGCGCGAGGTCCCGCGCCCCAGGTGAGCATTCGCTTGATGAACGGCGGACTGCCCGATTCATTGGGACGCGTAGCCCGTACGAGATTCAAGGCATGGCGCACGACATCCGGCGCCGCGGGGACGCGGCGGACCAGTTTCTGGTAGCCCAGGATGTCCGGACCCGAAAGGACGGCCTCCACCTTGGAATCAAGCTGTCCCGTCGTGCGTTCGGCAATGGCATATTCGTCCTCATACGTTGGATACGCGATAAAGACCTTGAAGAGAAATCGGTCCTGCTGCGCTTCGGGCAGTGGATAGGTTCCCTCCTGCTCGATTGGGTTTTGCGTGGCGAGGATGAAGAAGGGCGGGGCGAGTTCGTGGCGTTCTCCGCCGGCGGTCACTTGCCGCTCCTGCATCGCCTCCAGCAAGGCCGCCTGCGTCTTGGGCGGCGTTCGATTGATCTCGTCGGCGAGGATGACGTTGGCGAAAATGGGTCCCCGCAGGAATTTGAACGCCCGTTGCCCGGTGGCGCGGTCTTCCTGGATAACCTCCGTGCCGGTGATGTCCGACGGCATCAGGTCGGGCGTGAATTGAATGCGAT
>Ga0187893_10010974_pt1 | contig 13297 bp, 10 predicted proteins | sample MA1701074metaG_FD_139574 | JGI IMG/M metagenome (GOLD analysis project Ga0187893, IMG submission 139574) | White microbial mat communities from a basaltic lava cave in the Kipuka Kanohina Cave System on the Island of Hawaii, USA - MA170107-4 metaG ...
CGCTGTCGAGCACCACAGTTTCGCTGCACCACTTCAACCCGGCGAGACATTCCGACAGGTGGGCGGCGGCGTTGAGCGTGATCAACACCGCCGAAATCTTCGGTTTCTCGCCATTCATGCGGGCATTATGCTGCGGTCGTGAGAATCCTCTACACCGTCCTGCTGTATCTGCTGACCCCGTTCGTACTGCTGCGCCTGCTCTGGCGTGGTTTTTCGCTGCGTGATTATTGGCAGCGCTGGCCCGAGCGCTTTGGTTTTGTGCCGCGCGCGCCCGCAGGCGTCGCGGTGTGGGTGCACGCGGTCAGCGTCGGCGAGGCGCTATCGGCGCTGCCGCTGGTGAAAGCGCTGGTCGCGCGTCACGGCAACGGGCAGGTCTGGATGACCACGATGACGCCGACCGGCTCCGCACGCGTACAAGCTGCGCTGACCGGACAGGTGATTCACAGTTATGTCCCTTACGACCTGCCGGATGCAGTCGCGCGGTTTCTTGAGGCTGCGCGCCCGCGGCAGGTCGTCATCATGGAAACCGAATTGTGGCCGAATCTTTTGCGCGCAGTGAAGGAGCGCGGAATCCCGCTGACCATCGCCAATGCGCGCCTGTCGCCGCGCTCGTTCAAGGGCTATTCGCGCATCGGCGGGTTCGTCCGCGACGCCTTGGCCTGCACGACCGAGGTCGCGGCGCAGAGCGAAGCGGATGCCGAACGTTTCCGTACGCTCGGCGCGCCGCGCGTCAGTGTCATGGGCAATCTCAAATTCGAGCTGGCGGTGCCCGACGAGCAGCGCGAGCGTGGTGTTGAACTGCGGCGCCGGTTCGGTGCCGCACGGCCGGTGTGGATTGCGGCGAGCACCCATGAAGGGGAAGAGGCCGCGATGCTCAAAGTCCATCAACGCGTGCTTGAGCAATTGCCCGCCGCACTGTTGATTCTGGTGCCACGTCATCCACAAAGATTCGATGCAGTGGCGCGGTTGATTGAAAAATCCGGATTGAGTTTTCAGCGGCGCAGCGCGCGTCAGGATTTACAGCCCACCACTCAGGTGCTTCTGGGCGACAGCATGGGTGAGATGTTTGCCTATCTCGCCGCAGGCGATGCCGCTTTTGTCGGCGGCAGTCTGGTGCCGGTGGGCGGCCACAACGTGCTGGAGCCGGCGGCGCTGGGAATGCCGGTGCTGTTCGGCCCGCACATGCACAATTTTCTCGGCGCTGCGCAACTGCTGATTGAAGCCGGCGCGGGCCAACAATGCAGTGTCGAAGGTTTAACTGCGAACCTGCTCAAGCTGCTGAAGGATTCAGCCGAGCGAACACGGATGGGCGCAGCGGGACGCAAGGCGGTGGAAGCCAATCGCGGCGCTCTGCAGCGGCTGCTGAGGCTGCTGGAATGGCCACCCGCTTGAGGCCGTTTCAGGCGCCTTTTGGGGCGGGACGAAAAACAAGTGATACTAAAAGTGTATCAGTGGGTTTTGGCTTTCCCTCGAAAACGGCCCAAAACGGGCTCAAGCGGGTGCCAGCTTTCGGCGGCTCCACCACAGACTTTCGCTTGCGTAAATCGCCAGCGCAGCCCAGATGCAGGCGAAGCCGACCGCGTGGACGCCGGTAAACGCCTCGCCGTAGATGAGTACGCCACACATCAATTGCAGCGTCGGTGCGATGTACTGCAGCAGCCCGACCAGCGATAGCGGGATGCGCCGCGCGCCATAGGCGAACAGCACCAGCGGCACTGCGGTGACGATGCCCGAAAACACCAGCAAACCATCGGTGCTGCGGCTGATCTCGCCAAAGGCGTTGTCGCCATGTGCCAGCGCGACGCCAATGATGCCAAGCGAGGGCAGCAGCAGGACCGCGTTCTCGACCGCCAGGCCCTGCACCGGATCCACCGCGGCGAGTTTGCGGCAGAGCCCGTAGCCGCCAAACGAGAATGCCAGCAGCAGGGCGATCCACGGCAGCCGGCCGAATTCGAGCGTCAGGTACAGCACGCCGGCGGCAGCCAGCGCCACCGCGCACCACTGCATAGGCCGCAGGCGCTCCTCCAGCACGAGGACGCCCATGGCGACGCTGACCAGCGGGTTGATGAAGTAGCCGAGACTGGTTTCGACGATGTGGCCGGCATTGACCGCCCAGATGTACAGCCACCAGTTGCCGCCGATCAGCGTAGCGCTGACCAGCAGCAAGCGCAGGGTGCGTGGCTGCCTGAACAGTGCGGGGATCCAGCGCCCGCCGGCGGTGGCGAACAGAAAACCGAACACGAACACCGCGCACCAGACCAGCCGATGCGCGCCGATCTGCAGCACCGGCACTTCCGCCAGCGATTTCCAGTAGATCGGGAACAGGCCCCAGATCAGGTAGGACGCGGCGGCGGCGAGAACTGCGCGGTTCATGAGAGGCGAGGCGAAAAGGCCGCGCAGCATAACGGCGTTAGAATCCTCGCGCATGGACGCTGTGCTCAATCCTTCGCCTTCCGAGCCGGGTGCGCCGCGCCACGACGCCGCGCGCGACCGCTTTGGCGACGTCAATCCCTCGCGCCACGAGGCGCTGCTGCGGACCAATCCCGATGAGTACGCCGAGATGGTGCGCAATATCACCGCCTACGGCATCTACCTGCTCGACCGCGAAGGCCGCGTGCGCAGCTGGAACCTCGGCGCGCAGAACATCACCAACTGGACCGAGGCCGAGATCCGCGGCGTGCCGTTCGCGCGCCTGTTCACCGACGCGCTGCGCACCGAGGGTACGCCGGAGAAGACCATCCAATTCGTGCGCACCAACCGCCACGCACGGCAGGAACAGAACCGCGTGCGCAAGAACGGCGAGACGTTTGTCGCGATGTCGACCATGGACGTGGTGCGCAGCGAAACCGGCGAGCTGCTCGGCTTCGTCGAGGTGTTTCAGGACATCACCGAGCTCAAGCGCCGCGAGCAGGCGCTGTACAACCGCGCCACCCGTGACCCGCTCACCGGCGCCTTCAACCGCGGCCATTTCACCGAACTGGCGACGCAGGAGATCGAGCGCGCGCGGCGCTTCTCCGAGCCGCTGTCGGTGATGCTGATTGACATTGACCACTTCAAGAGCATCAACGACACCTACGGCCACGAAGTCGGCGACCAGGCCATCATCCTGCTGGCCAGGAGCTGTCAGGAACAGATCCGCAAGATCGATTTCGTCGGCCGCATCGGCGGCGAGGAGTTCGCCGTCGGCCTGCCGCGCGCCAACAAGGAGCCGGCACTGGAGATGGCACAACGCCTGCGCCTGAAGGTCATGGAAAAGCGCATGCGTTCCGGCACCACCGAGTTTGGCTACACCATCAGCATCGGCGTCGCCAGCCTGCGCAGTCACACCCGCGACCTCGCCGAGCTGCTGCGCAACGCCGACGCCGCGCTGTACAAGGCCAAGCGCGAGGGGCGCAATCGCGTCGAAGCCTGGTTTGAGTAGCGTCGCGAGGCTGTAGAACCCGCGGCCACGCGCCCGTAGCTTAAGCTGGGTGAGGCGGCGCGCTTAGAGAGCATCGCTCTCTGCGACGCCAAACGCCCGAGGCGAGAGCCGAGGGCCGGGTTCCGCCGAAGCCCGCTGGGGCTGAGGACGGAACTCTATCCAGCAGGAGGCGGAGCACGTACGAAGTACTGTGGGACAATTGACATTGCAACGCGCCCGTAGCTCAGCTGGATAGAGTATTGCCCTCCGAAGGCAGGGGTCGCAGGTTCGAATCCTGCCGGGCGCGCCAATAATCGAACCTCCTACGAAACGAAGTTCTGCTGTGTGCCAGAAGCGGTCGGATGTAAACGCCGACACTGAGCGGGTAAGCGCAGGGCCTCCCCCAACGTTTTACGTGTGAGCCCGAATCGCGCTTGGCAAGCGCACAGAGGATGATCATGATGCTTAATTCACTACATAGCGGCGGATGAAAGGAAACTGGAGATTGCCATGGGCGAACAACTAACAATCCGGAAGTTGGTCGACAGAATTTCATCTGGCGACATAAGAATTCCCGCGTTTCAGAGGGACTTTGTGTGGGAACCGGAGCAAGTGGCATTCCTCTTGGATAGCATCTACAAAGGATTTCCGATTGGCACCGTAATTCTTTGGCGGACAGACAGTCGACTTAAAACCGAAAAGAAGTTAGGACACTTTAATCTACCGGAGCCCGCAAAAAACTATCCGGTCAATTATGTGCTGGATGGCCAACAAAGATTGACGAGCTTGTTCAGCGTTTTCCAAACAGAACTGATGTCGGACAGCAAATCATGGACTGACATCTATTTCGATATGAACGCACAGGATTCTCATCAGGAATCTCTGTTCTTGGCATTGGAACCCGGCGAAGTTGATCCCAGCCGACACTTCGCCGTTAACACACTCTTCGACACCGTGGCGTATCGCAAGGCGACCACTGGCCTCAAAGACGAAAATCAGAAAAAAATTGACGACCTTCAGGCTATATTCAAGGAATACCTAATTCCCAACGAAGTATTCGAGACTGGAGACAGAAACAAGGTCGCAATTGTATTTGAGAGAATTAATCGCGCTGGCACAGAGTTAAACGTATTTGAATTGCTCGCTGCTTGGAGTTGGTCTGAAGACTTTGACCTTGTCGACAAATTCAATTCCTTACAGGAGTCGATAAGCGACCATGGATTCGAGGATTTGTGCGACGACAAGGATTTGCAGCTGCGCATTTGTGCGGGTGTGATAGTCGGCGAAACGACGCCCGACAAGATTCTGGGGCTGAAAGGCGAAGAAATACGAGATCGATTCAAAGAAATTGAGGCTGGAATAGTCGGCGCGCTTGATTTTCTGAAGCGTGAGGCCGGAATGACGCACTACAAGATGCTTCCCTTTCCCGGACTATTGGTTCCCCTCAGCGTTTTCTTCGCGACAGACAAGTCGGAGGGCCTGAACTATACAGAGAAGCAAAAGCAGACCATCTTACGCTGGCTATGGAGATCTTTCTTTACACGAAGATATTCTTCAGACGTCAATCAACGACAGGCAGTTGATAGCGCCGAGATGACGAAGCTAAGGCAAGATGAGAATCATGCATTCAAGATGCCGCCTGCCGAAGTGCGCATCGAGTTCGCTAAGGCAGCGTTCTCCACTGGAAATGCAAATTCCTGCGTAACAATCTTGCTGCTAAATTCCATGACCCCCTATTCATTTCTTAGCGGGGCAAAAATAGATACAGAAAAAGTCCTTAAGAAGGCGAGCAAGCACGAATTCCATCACATCTTTCCTCGAAAGCATTTGGAGAAGATTGGTCGGCAAACCTCGGAAATTAATGTTTTGGCAAACATCTGCTTTCTAACTCGAGCAGATAACAACAAAATCAAGGCCAGAGCCCCCGCCGACTACATTAAAGAGATTGACGCCCATAAAAAAAATGAATACTTGAATAATGCCTTGTGCCCCACCAATCTGGAGACACTGAATTTCGATGATTTCGTGAAGGCGCGCGTCAAGCTAATGACAGATCGCGCGCATCAGCTAATGGCGTAGTTGGGTGCGCCTGAGGATGGGAAGCGCAGTGTCTGCTCTCGCCAAAATCCGGTCGGCGGCATTCGAACGGTGATTGTCTGCTTTAGGAAAGTCTGTTCAGCGATCTCAACTTCCGCTTCGGGCTGTTTTCGGACAATTGTAACGTCTCAAATAGTGCCAACTTAGGAGTGCTAAAAGCCACTTAATTATATTTAATCAATGAATTACACCAGTTCGATGCGCGCGTTCCAAAAGTTCTCACTTCTATCCAGTCCGGCGCGCCATCCGATTTCTTGCGCCCGTAGCTCAACTCGGGTGAGGTGTCGCGTCTTGCGAGTGCTGCTCGCTGCGATGTCGAACGCCCGAGGCGAGAGCCGAGGGCCGGGTTCCGCGGAGGCCCATTGGGGCCGACGACGGAACTCTATCCGGGAAATGCTGAAGCGCCCGCGAAGTACTGTGGGACAATTGACGATGCCGTGCGCCCGTAGCTCAACCGGATAGAGCATCAGGCTTCGAACCTGAGGGTTGGGAGTTCGAGTCTCTCCGGGCGCACCATCTGCCAGGATTCGCGTCCAGAACCAACCGAGAAAGTTGGGAGTTATTCGGCCCATCCATGGGCCTCACCCTTCGCTGCGCTCAGGGCCGCACTGCGTGCGTTCGATTCCACTCCAGGTGGAATCGTCAAGTCTCTCCGGGCGCACCATCTGCTCATCCATGGGCTAAGATTGCCGCCGCTGCGGGCTCGTTATCGGGGCTGCCTGCTGGCATAAAACCTGCTTTATTTTGGGGCATGGCTTGTCGGTCATAAGGGCCGCTGGCTGTCTAAATTCAACCGCTGAGGAGATTCCATGTCGGGAGCAAATGTTCTGAAGTTAATGAAGGAAAAAGGCGTGAAGTTCGTGGACTTCCGCTTCACCGATACACGCGGCAAGGAGCAGCACGTGTCGGTGCCGGCGCATACGGTGGACGAGGCGCTGTTCACCGAAGGCAAGATGTTCGACGGCTCCTCGATCGCCGGCTGGAAGGGCATCAACGAGTCCGACATGATCCTGATGCCGGACGCCGAGGGCGTCTTCATTGACCCATTCTTTGAAGAGCCGACCCTGGTGATGACCTGCGATGTGATCGAGCCGTCCACCATGCAGGGCTACTCACGCGATCCGCGTTCGCTGGCCAAGCGCGCCGAGGCCTACCTCAAATCCACCGGCATCGCCGACACCGCCTTCTTCGGCCCCGAGAACGAGTTTTTCATCTTCGATTCGGTGAAGTGGGGCGCCGACATGAGCGGCTCCTTCGTCCACATTGGCTCCGAGGAAGCGGCCTGGAACACCGGCACGGATTACGAAGGTGGCAACAAGGGCCATCGCCCTGGCGTCAAGGGCGGTTACTTCCCGGTGCCGCCGGTGGACTCGCAACAGGACATCCGCTCGGCCATGTGCCAGACCCTGGAGGAAATCGGCATGGTCTGCGAAGTGCACCACCACGAAGTCGCTACCGCCGGTCAGAACGAAATCGGCGTCAAGTTCGGCACCCTGATCAAGAAGGCCGATGAAGTCATGCGACTCAAGTACGTCCTGCAAAACGTCGCACATTCGTTCGGTAAAACCGTGACCTTCATGCCCAAGCCCCTGGTCGGCGACAACGGCAGCGGCATGCACGTGCACCAGTCGCTATCCAAGGCCGGCAAGAACCTGTTCAGCGGCGACAAGTACGGCGGCCTGTCGGAACTGGCGCTGTATTACATCGGCGGCATTCTCAAGCACGCCCGCACCATCAACGCCTTCACCAACTCCACCACCAACAGCTACAAGCGTCTGGTGCCGGGCTTCGAGGCGCCGGTGATGCTCGCCTACTCGGCACGCAACCGCTCGGCGTCCATTCGGATCCCCTGGGTCAGCAGCCCCAAGGGCCGCCGTATCGAAGTGCGCTTCCCGGACAACATGACGAATCCCTACTTCGGCTTCGCCGCGATGATGATGGCGGGACTCGACGGCATCCAGAACAAGATCCATCCGGGCGAACCGGCCGACAAGGATCTGTACCACCTGCCGCCGGAAGAGGATGCGAAGATTCCGCGCGTGCATCATTCGCTGGACATGGCGCTGGAAGACCTGAACAAGAACCGTGGCTTCCTCAAGGCCGGCGGCGTGTTCACCGATGACCTGATTGACGCCTACATCGAGTTGAAGATGCAGGAAGTCACGCGCTTTCGCATGACCACGCATCCCATCGAGTTCGACATGTACTACAGCCTGTAAATTTCTTCGTTTTACAACAGAAACCCCGCTCCGGCGGGGTTTCTTTTTTTGGTGCCGTCCATGGCGCGAGGGCATTTGTCTTAAGTAAGCCCGGCCCGGCCATCCATAGCCGGGCGTTCGAAGCGCTCGCGAGCAGTGCTCGCGAAACAGCGCCTCTCACCCACCTCGGCGGGGTTTCTTTTGTGCACTATAAAAATGCGCCAATGCACTTTTTAAGTGCATTCGATGGGGATTTGGGCTAGCCTGCTGTGCTCCAAAGCGAGGCGCAGTTCTTGCTCCGAATCCTGCGATGCGATTCGCCCGTGCCAATCCCGCCGAGACCCTGCTTGACAGTCTCACCACCGCCGTGGTCGAGATCGACGGCGATCTGCGCGTGAGCACGGTCAATTCCGCCTGCGAGCACCTGTTCGGCGTCAGCCGCAAGAACGCGGTCGGCCAGTTGCTGCCGCTGGCAATGCCGCAGTTCGGGCCGCACGAGAATCGCCTGCGCGAGGCGCTGGATGCCGCCAGCGGCTTCATCGAGCGCGAGATCAGCCTGCACCGCATGGGTGAGGGGTCCGTGACGGTGGATTGGACGGTGACACCGACATCGGGGAAAAAACCGGGACTGTTGATGGAAATGCAGGCACGGGACCGGCACCTGCGCATCAGCCGCGACGAACTGGCCTCGGCCAGCCATGAGGCCAGTCGCGAGATGGTCCGTGGCCTTGCGCACGAGATCAAGAATCCGCTCGGCGGCATCCGCGGTGCGGCGCAGCTGCTGGAGCGCGCGTTCCCCGACTCCGAACACCGCGAATACACGCGCGTGATCATCCGCGAGGTGGACCGCCTGCAGAACCTGGTCAACCGCATGCTGGGGCCCAACCGGTTGCCGCGGCGTGAGCCGCTCAACATCCACGAAGTCACCGAACACGTGCGCCAACTGGTGGCCGCCGAGGCGCCGGCCGGCGTCAGGCTGCTGCGCGATTACGACCCCAGCATTCCCGATCTGCTCGCCGATCGCGAGCAGCTGATCCAGGCCCTGTTGAACCTCACGCGCAATGCGCTGCAGGCGGTCGGTGAACACGGCCAGATTTCGCTGCGCACGCGCTCGCGACGCCAGCTCACGCTCAACAGCCAGTTGCACAAACTGGTGGCGCAGATTGACGTCGAGGACACCGGTGCCGGCATCCCGACGCAGCTCGCGGAGAAGATTTTCTTCCCGATGGTCACCACCCGCGCCGATGGCACGGGTCTTGGATTGCCCATTGCGCAACATCTGATCCACAGTCACGGAGGCGTCATCGAGTGCAAGTCGCGGCCCGGTCAAACGGTGTTCTCGGTATTTCTGCCGCTGGAGCCCGCTCTGTGAAGACGCTCAAGGTCTGGGTGGTGGACGACGACGAATCCATCCGCTGGGTGCTGGAAAAAGCCCTGCGCGGCGATGGCCTCAACGTCCAGAGTTTCCCCGGTGCCGCCGAGCTGTTCGATGCCTTGGCCGACGATGCGCCGAATGTGCTGATCACCGACATCCGTATGCCCGGCGTCAACGGCCTGGAGCTGATGGAGCGCGTGCGCGCCAAATACCCCGCGCTGCCGGTGATCATCACCACTGCGCATTCCGATCTCGATTCCGCGGTCGCTGCCTACAAGGGCGGCGCCTTTGAATATCTGCCCAAGCCCTTCGATGTGGATGTGGTCGCTGCGCTGGTGCAGCGCGCCGCCGCGCGCAAGCCGGCCGAGGCCGACACTGCCACCCCCGCCGGCAGCGCGGCGCTGCTGATTGGCGAAGCGCCGGCGATGCAGGAGGTGTTTCGCGCCATCGGCCGGCTGTCGCATTCGCAGATCACCGTGCTGATCACCGGCGAGACCGGCGCCGGCAAGGAACTGGTCGCGCGTGCCTTGCACGCGCACAGCCCGCGCGCCGGCAAGGAGTTCATCGCAGTCAACACCGCGGCGATTCCCAAAGACTTGATGGAATCGGAGTTCTTCGGCCACGAGCGCGGCGCTTTCACCGGTGCGCAGATGCAGCGCAAGGGCCGCTTCGAGCAGGCCGACGGCGGCACCCTGTTCCTCGATGAAATCGGCGAGATGCCCACCGACCTGCAGACGCGCTTGCTGCGCGTGCTGTCCGACGGCGAGTTCTACCGTGTCGGCGGCACCGCGCCGATCAAGGTGGATGTGCGCGTCATCACCGCCACCAACCGCGATCTCGAAAAAGAAGTCGCCGAGGGCCGCTTCCGCGAAGACCTGTATCACCGCCTCAACGTCATCCGCGTGCGCATTCCGCCGCTGCGCGAGCGCGTGCAGGACATCCCCGGGCTTGCCAAGCACTTCCTTTCCCGAGCCGCCACTGAATTGCAGACCGAGCCCAAGCGCCTGGGCAAGGATGTGGTGGAAAAACTCAGCGGCTCCGTCTGGCCCGGCAACGTGCGCCAGCTCGAGAATGTCTGCCGCTGGCTCACGGTGATGGCGCCGGGCCGCGACATCCACCTCGCCGATCTGCCGCCGGAGCTTTCCGCTTCCGCCGGGCGCAGCAAACCCACCGGTAAGCCCGTCATCGCGGATGCGGCACCGGCCGCGGCAGCCGGGGAGTGGCTCACTTTACTGCGCGCTTGGGCCGATCAGAAACTCAAAGCTGGCAAAGACGATCTACTCGGTGAAGCGTCCCCCGCTTTTGAGAAAGTGATGATCGAAGCCGCCTTGGCAGCCTGCGACGGCGAGCGCATCAAGGCGGCGCAGCGACTAGGGTGGGGGCGCAATACGCTCACGCGCAAAATCAAAGAACTGGGCCTCGAAGACTAACTCGCGAGTTTTCTCAACAAGGATTCGCTGTCCGCATCGGCGGGGAAGAAACTTTCGACGCGCAATTCGTCGGTAGTGACGTCCAGCGGCGTGCCGAAGGTCGTCATCATCGAGAACAGCTTCAGGCTCAGCGGCCCGACCTTGAAATGCGTCGGTAGCACCGGCAGTCGCGACTGTTTGAGGTCAATCGAGCGGAACGAACGCGGCAGGCCGGGATAGCGCAGCACTTCATCCAGCACCATCTGCGTTTCCGGGTGCGACAGTGCCTCGTGCGCGGTGCGCGCCAGCAAGGGCGGCGCGATTTCATCCAGGTTGGCGATGAAGGGCCGCAGGCCTTCCGCGTGCAAAGTCAGCTTGAGCACGTTGCGCGGGCCGTCGCCGCAGACCCGCTTCCACATCTGCTCCATGTCGCCCAGCGCGCCGAACACGCGCGGCACCGCGGCGTTGTGCATCAACTGGTTCCAGGCGCGATCCAGCACGATGGCGGGGAAAGGCTCGTGATGCCGGATCAGGATTTCCAGCGCCTCGCGCGCCGGCTGCATGTCGGCGGCTTCGAGTGTGCGCTCGTGGTAAACGCCGGCGAAACCGGCACAGAGCAGCAGGCGGTTGCGTTCGCGCAGCGGCAGGTCCAGTGCCTGCGCCAGTTGCAGCACCATCTCGCGGCTCGGTTGCGCGCGGCCGGATTCGAGAAAGCTCAAGTGACGCTGCGACACTTCGGCGTGCACCGCCAGATCGAGCTGCGACAGCTTGCGTGCACGCCGGCAGCCGCGCAGCAAGGGACCAAAAGCAACGATTTCACCAGCCGGAAGGTTCATGACCCCATTTTGTCACTGTGCGGCCGGCCGGCGATTACCTGACGGGTAATTGAAGGAAGCTGAACAGGGCGCAAACTTAAGGCCACTACAACCCCGGAGGCTTTCATGAATCGCTTCGCTCTGATCTTCGTCATTCTCGCGTTCGGCGCTTACAGCATGTATGTCATGCATGCAGTCGGTTACTTCGGCCTCTGGCAGTCGGTGTTCGTCAACGTAGCCACGATCCAGGTGATTCTCGATCTGGTCATCGTCTGCACGCTGGCCTGCTTCTGGATGGTCGGCGACGCGCGCAAAACCGGCCGCAATCCCTGGCCCTATGTCGCCATCACTCTCACCGCTGGTTCGTTCGGCCCGCTGTTCTATCTGCTGATCGGCGAATTCAGAAACAAGGCATGAGCGGCAAGTTCATCGGTGCCAGCCTGCTGCTGGCGGGCCTCATCAATGTGCTGCCGCTGGTCGGCGTGCTGTCGGGCGCGAAACTGCAGGCGCTGTACGGCATCCCGTTCGAGGAAAACAACCTGCTGATCCTCATGCGCCATCGCGCGGTCGCGCTGGCGCTGACCGGCGCATTTGTGCTCGCCAGTATCTTCGTGCCGGCCTGGCGGATACCGGCGATGCTGATGGTGCTGGCCAGCATGCTGGCGTTCATCGCGCTGGCCTGGCTGCAGGGCGGCTTCAATGCCTCGATCCGCAAGGTGGTGCTGGTGGACAGCTTGCCGGTGCCGGCCCTGATTCCCGCGCTGTGCTTTCAATTCAAGTCTGGCTGAGGCGGGTTTCGCGCAGCTTGCGCGTATCGGTCGGGTTGGTGGTGATCAGGCGGTCGCCCTCGCGGCGCGTGAGGTATTTCCAGGTCCATTGCATCAGCACGCGCAGACGCTGGCCGCCGTCAATCAGCGAGGCGACATGCACGAAAGCCCAGATGAACCAGCCGAAAATGCCGCTGACTTTCATCACCCGCAGATCGCCGACCGCCTTGTTCATGCCGATGACGGCCATGGTGCCGAGGTCGCGGTACTTGAATGGCTTTAGCGTCTGGTTCTTGCGGCGTGCCAGCAAGAGGCCGGCGACGTAACGTCCTTCCTGGATCGCGCCCTGCGCCAGCCCCGGCACCTCGCGGCCGCTGGCGTCGGTGAGCTTGGCCAGATCGCCGACGACGAAGATCTCGGGATACTTCTCCAGTGAACAGTCGGCGCTCACCGTGATCCGGCCGGCGCGATCCTGTGTTGCGCCGGTTTTTTTCGCCAGCACCTCGCCGAACAGCGAGGCGCGCACACCGGCCGCCCACAGAATCGTCTGTGCATGCAGCGTCCCGCACTGATCGCCTTTTTTTGTCTTGACGAAGTCCGCACCGACTTCGTCCACCCGTGTGTTGTTGTGCACGGTTACGCCGAGTTCTTCGAGATGTCTTTTTGCCGCCGCCCGCAACTCCGGCGCGTATTGCGGCAAGACCTCGGCCGCGCCCTCAATCAGCACGATGCGCGCGTTACGCGGATCGATGGCGCGGAAATCGCCGACCATGGTTCTGTGCGCCAGTTCGCCGATGGCGCCGGCGAGCTCCACACCGGTCGGCCCGCCGCCGACGATGACGAAGGTCATCAGCTCGCGCTGCTGCGCCTCGCTGTCGGTGGCTTCGGCCAGCTCGAAGGCCTTGAACAGGCGGTGGCGGATCGCGATCGCGTGCTCGACCGTTTTCAGCCCCGGCGCGTGCTGCGCCCATTCCTCGCGGCCGAAATAATGGTGTTTGACCCCAGTCGCCACAATCAGCGTGTCGTAGTTCAACTCGCCATGCTCGTGGTGCAGTACGCGCGCGACTGGATCGACGTCGTAGGCAGTCGAATGCAGCGTGCGCACGCACGGGTATTTGCGCAGCACCACGCGCTGCGGAGTGGCGATGTCGCCCGGCGGGATCGAGCCGGTGGCGACCTGATACAGCAGCGGCTGGAACAGCTGGAAGTTGCGCTTGTCGAGCAGGGTCACGCGCA
>Ga0187893_10010975_pt1 | contig 13296 bp, 7 predicted proteins | sample MA1701074metaG_FD_139574 | JGI IMG/M metagenome (GOLD analysis project Ga0187893, IMG submission 139574) | White microbial mat communities from a basaltic lava cave in the Kipuka Kanohina Cave System on the Island of Hawaii, USA - MA170107-4 metaG ...
AGCTCCCGATTCAGACTACGTCCATCGGCCAGGATCACCTCGGCCACGGTGCGCCCGTGGCGGTCGTGGTCCGCCACCCGTACGATGACTTCCTGGCCCAACGCGAGCCCGGCCGTGAATTGGCGCGCTTTCTCTCCGAAAGGCTGTCCTTTCTCGGGCGCGTCTACGCCGTTCAGCCGGACCTTCTCTGGTCGGCTGTCATGCAGGACCGTGATCGTGTCGCCGTCGCTGATGCCTACCACTTTCCCGCGAAATTCGGCGGAGGGGGCGGCGGTAGAGGGCACGATGAAGGCGGCCCAGAGGAGGGCTACGAAAAGCACCACGCTCGCCGCCCATCGCTCTCGTTTGCGGACCAGGCGTCCCCGGCTACTCTCCACCCTCTGACCGTTTGGTGTTGTCGGGGGGAACATGTCGAGCCAGCTGCGCACCGCAGGAACATGCCATCCAGACGATCACTTCCGCCGTGCGCTTCTGATCGAGACCCGACTCGAGGTCGCCGCACTTCCGGTGTTCAAGGTAGAAGGCGTCGAGCGCCTGGACGAATTCATCGCTCCCTTTATCCTCGGCAGGTTCTTTGATGTGCCGTGGGAATCCGGCCTTTTCCACCCGCGCCCCGCATGAGCATGAGAGCCAGACTGTCCCAACGTTGGCAGTCCCTTCGTCCAACCGCCCGGTCTCCAGCGAGCCACACTGTCGATGCTTAAGGTAGAACGCGTGGAAGGGATCCAGCATCGTGCCTCCCTGACACTCCACAAATACTGACCCAATCGCGACCCGGGCGATCCAGCCGCTGGCCCTGCATCAGACGACACTTCTCGGCCGCCCGCAACTACCTTCTCGTCCCAGCCTGAACTGTCGCCAAGCGGATACAGCTGCGACACCAGGAATTCTTTACCGACGGTTCTAACCTCTGCTATCGTTCCTGCCCATGTCAGCCAACCTATGAGAGATCGCGCCCGTCGGGTGGTCATCACGGGCCTGGGTGTCGTCGCCCCGAACGGGGTCGGGAAGGAACCATTCTGGCGGAATCTCGTCTCGGGAACGTCCGCCGTGGACTACATAAGCGCGTTCGACGCTTCTTCCTATGCTAGCCGTATAGCCGCCGAAGTCCGCAACTTCGATCCTGGCCAATATGTCCACTCGAGGTCGGCCAGTCAGATGTGGCGCGTCTCCCAGCTCGGCGTTGCCTCCGCACTCCTCGCTGTTGAGGATGCCCAGTTAAGGGTCTCCTCGTCTCGCACTGCCATCTGCTTCGGAACTACCCTCGGCGCGATGGGCTCCGGTGCTGATCTTCACGCATCCTCTCTGGCCAAGGGATCAGTCCGCGGCGTCCTCCCAATGTTTGCCGAGTCGATCCCCCATGCCATCACCAGCCACATCGCTGCCGTCTTGAGGATCACTGGGCCAACGCTCACCGTATCGTCAAACTGCTGTACGGGCCTGGACGCCATCCAGCAGAGCTGTCTTCAAATAAGGTCGGGGGTGGTCGATGTCGCCATCGCGGGGGCCTCCGAAACACCCGTCTTCCCGATCATCGTCGCCGCGTTCTCCAGACTTGGGCTCCTTTCAACGCGAAACGGGGATCCGAGACTCGCTTCCCGACCCTACGATCGCTTACGGGACGGCCTCGTCTTAGGAGAAGGTGCGGGGGCCCTCGTGCTGGAGGACCTTAACTTCGCGACTAAACGGAATGCTCCGATCTACAGCGAAGTTGTCGGATACGCAGCGGCAACCGCCCCGTCCGAGAACCGGACGCCTGCCAAGACGAGCAGTTTTCTATCACACGTCATCAAAGCCGCCTGCCAGGCCGGGAATCTGGACCCGTCTGCTATCGATTACGTGAGCGCCCACGGCAGTTCCCTCCCCTTCACCGACCTCTGCGACACGCTTGCCTTCAAGTTAGCTCTTGGCCCTAAGGCCTACCGGATCCCGATCAGCTCACTCAAGTCAATGCTCGGACAGTCAATCTCCGCCGGCAGCGTGTTCCAGGTCATCTCCACATGTCTCGCGATGCGAGACAGCATGGTCCCGCCGACGATCAATCAGGAGGTCCCCGATCCCGACTGTGACCTCGACTACGTGCCGAATCGTGCCCGTCCTTGCTCGATAGGTGATGCTCTGGTGAATGCCCATGGGATGGGCGGGAGTGTGTCCGCACTTGTTCTCCGTCGCCTCACGAATTGACGACGACACGTGAGGTCTACGTAACAGAGCGACAACTCGCCGTGTGCAAACAAAGGCATCCAGGACGCTTCTGGCCGGAAGTGCGTACCCGCCAGAAACACAACAGACGGCGAGCACGCCGGGGCCCTCGCCGCCAGCATGGCCTTCAGATCCGAATATCAGTACCTTTGGCATCGTTGGAGCCGACGCCCCACCCCTCGAGGAGAACCCGACGATCTCGGAGATCTGTACCGCCCTGGCGGCAACTCCCGCGAGCCGACCTCCGCGACGAACCGACGCGATGCCAGGGCGCACCTCCTGGAAGTGAGTACCGTCGTTCGGAGGGGGTGGCTGCCCGCCCCGCAATTGGCCTCCAGGGACCACCGCATGTGGACGGGGCCCTCTCCACCTTCCCGGAGGGCCGCCGACGGTGGTCGAAGCCGCGGCGCGTGGCAGAGCGCGAACGCGAATGCGAGGCCGTCAACGTAAATGAACCCAGGGTCACCGGCTGTACGCTCTGGCGACCTGCGGACGCGCGCCCGATGGACTGGAGGTGGTCCCAGGCTCGTATCCTCCCGGACCTGGAAGCAGGCGCGCGTCCCGGCTGCTGAACGGGTCGTCCAACGCCACGATGCGGTTCGACCAATCAGGGTGGTCGAGCCAAGGTTCAGGCGCCATCACGCGACGGCATACCAGCCCTGTCCAAGATCCTTGAATAGCCGAGGGTTCATGCTCAACGTCATCGCGATCGAGGACCTCCTGAAGCCGTACTTCTGCGACGCGAGAGCCGCCAAGTCGTCGATGTGCGCCCGGCCGCCTTGCTCCTGTATCGCGCCGACCACAAAGTCCTTGATGAAAGGGGGTCGCGAGATACCCCAGTCTCGCAGCCCGTACATCCCACGCCCCAAGGAGACGAAAACGTCCGGATACCGGAGCATCGTCGCCGTCACCGCGTGGCCGTCGCGAATCCGTCCGTCGGGCGCGATCGCGTTGACTCGATCGGTGATGTACGAGAAATGCGTGGACTGCCCGAGCTCCATCAGGGCGCGCTGGACGACCGCCGCGAGGTTTCTTCGTTCGAAGAACCTCCATCTCCGCAGACCGAGGCTGTTCGTCCAGTCCAACCCGATCGTGCCGGACACCTCGGCGTATCGCTCAAGCTCCGCGTCAGTGGTTTCCGCGCCGAACTGGCGGAGGGCCTCGGTTGTCTCCTGAAGCGGAACCGGTCGGCCCTGGCCCATCAAGAACGACCGGGCGGCAGCCTCGATTCTCTGGTAGCGGTCAGCGGCCTCTTGGGAGATGAATAGAGCGCGGTCGCCGACCCTGACGAAGCGACCGTCGTCGAGCGCGAGATCGACCGCGAAGGCCTCGGACAAGAAGCGACCGGCGACTGACCGAAGCTTCTGTCCTTCCTCTTGCGAAATGTCTCGTTCGGGATCGACAATCGCACTCAGTTCCTCCTCCGTCAGGACACCGCACCGGTCTGAAGAAAGCGCGGCGGCCAGGACCTCGTCCCGCAGCCCTGTCAGGAGCCTCACGCTTGGTCTTCGCCACGGGCTCTCCCGCAGCTGACGCAGCGATTTGGCCTCGATTTGCCTAACGCGCTCGCGAGTCAGGCCAAGCGCATAACCGATGTCGTCCAGGGTTTCCCGCGCCGCATCCCACAGGCCGAAGCGTTCGCGGATAACAAACTCTGCCTTCTCACCAAGTGACCGCACCATCTCGTCGACGAAGCGCCGTATCGCTTCCGGCTCGGTCGAGACCTCCGGCTCTCCCGAAGCTCGCGTCTCCAGCGCTCTTGAAACAGCGGCCCGAAGCTCGGCGACGGTTCGCCGGCCGCAGTTCTTCACCCCCAAGGCGGCGAGCTCGGGAGCGGCGGCGACGTCCAGAGCGGTCCTCCAGCCGAGCCTCTCCGGCAGCCGCTTCGCCCTGGCCGAGATTCCGAGCTCCTCGATTGGCGTGCCGCGCAGGAGCTCGGCTTCCTCATCTGTCAGTGCCCTCGCTGCAATCGACTCGGCGGGATCCATGGCGGTCGCGGGCACATCAGGATGCGGTCGCAACTCTAGGCGCCTGGCACAGCTCCCGCTGCCCCTCTCTAACCGAAGGAGGCGGAGGCGGCGCCCGGCGCGTTCTACAGCTTGAGGTCGCCTGAGTAGGCTCCGGCTGAAGAAGTCGCGTCCGGGATAGGCTCTACGCCAGAGCTCGATGTACGGCTCGAGGGCGGTTTCGAGCTGCCCACGCCGGCTCTTCGGCAGCGCGTCAAGGACGCCTCGCCGGCGCGCTTCGAGCAGCTCTCCGACGCAGGTGATCCGGAGCCGTTGCAGGGCGGAGTAGAGGTCGCCCGAGATCGGCAACTCCGTAAGCGGGAGCTGAGCAAGCCGCGTCCTCGAGGGCCCGCTACCAGGCGGCTCCATCGCCTCTCCGACCTCCGCGGCGCGCAAGATCAGGCGTGCTCCGCTCCGCCAGCGACAAAAGCCTCCTCGAACAAGAACGCTTCCAAGTCCTCGGCCGCGGCGTCGTGCACCCGGGACTGGACCTGGTCCCAGACGTCGTCGACCTTCTCGGCGGTCAGCTCGGGGTCGCGCTTGGCAAGCTGGTAGAGCGCCTCCTTCAAGATAATATCGACATAGCGCTGAAACAGGTACTCCCTCCACCGGGTGCTCTTCACGCCGTATTGCGCGATGATGCGTTGGGCTAGGGGCCTCGAAGTATTGATCCAGTACAGGCTCTCGGCGACGTCTTCGGGCCTCTGGTAGATCGAGGGGTGTCGGGGGTCCAGCTCGAACGGGGCGCCGGCGGCCTGGTCGAGGGGGTCGATGTCGTAGCTCGACAGGAGCACCCGCGGAAACCTCGGTGCTCGTCGCACCTTGTCTCCGCCCGCTCCGCCCTGGCCGCCGGCGCCCTCGCCGCCCTTCTTCCCCCCGCTTTTAGACTTCGAAGCGTCGCCGCCGCCCCAAGGGTCGCTCCCGCTGATGCCGCCGCCGCCGAACCCGTCTCCTGGACCCAGACCGGCCATGACTTCGGCGAACACCTTGCCCAGGAAACGATTCTTCCACTTGTCGAGCAATTGGTTCAGGGCCGACGAGTCGCGCAGCTCCGACCGCTTCTTCTCCTTCCGCTCCTCCTCAGCGATCTTGCCTGCGACTTCGTCCACTCGCTCTCGGATCCACGCGAGCAGGGCACGCGTCTTGTCGTTCCCGACCAGCTTCTCCCGGTCGTTGCGAACGCAGTCGTCCTCGGGATCCTCCAAGATTGGGCACAGGCACTCGCCGTATAGGAACTCGGCCTGCGCGCCGTGCTTGAGGTAGCCGAGCTCGTTCATTCGATACGAGCCGATGCACCCGGCCTCGCCGAGAATGTCGACGCTGTTCAACGCGCTCCGCTCGCCACTCCTCCCGAACGGTTCTGCCGACGTCCAGATCACGAGGGAGCCCCGCTCGTACCGCCGGGTCTTGAACGGGAAGCTTTCACCCTGATATTCGAGTTTCGCCGGAACGTCGTACTCGTAGGGGCCCTCGAACCCGCGTTTCGGCGCGACGTCTTCCGACGCGAGGTGCTGCGGCGCGTTCGGGGGAACCCAGACCGAGATCTCCTTGTACTTCACAAGTCGCCTCGACTGCGGGTGCACCTTCAATCGCTGGCAGATTTCGCGGACCTGGGGGATCCACGTCTTCAGCCTCTCCGGCCCTTCGCCGACGACGACGGTGAACCCGACGCCAAACCTCGCCCAGCGATCGCGCGCTTGCCTCGGGACCTGCAGGTCCCCGATGCTGGCGAACTCGAGCGCGTCCGGAACCGGAAGCTTCTTGTCCTTGAAGCCCTCGGCGTAGCCGTACTTCTTACGTTCGTTGAACCCGAACACGTTCAGCTTGCCGTCCTTGTACGTGACGAAGTACGAGGCCTTGAACATCTGCCGCATGTAAAACTTCCCGCCGTTCCCGTGGCCGCCAAGCATCCGTTTGCCGCTCCCCCGGGCCGCGGCTCGGCGATCCCCCCAACGCTTGAAGGCTTGGTCGATGTCGTCGCTGATCATCCCGACGAAATCGATGCACGAAAACGTGGCTGGCTTCGAGCCGTGCCGGGGTGTGAACCTTAGCGAGACGAACTGCTCGGCGTCAGGGATGTCGGCCCTCGTGTAGGCATCGGCGGAGTTCTTGATCCACTCGGCCAGCCCTTTGACGTGGTCGAACTTGAACTCGTTGCCGATGATGTCCAAGAAATCGTCGTCGAAGACGTTCGGCTGTTCGTTGATGTTCAACGTCATTTCAGGCCGCCTCCGTACGGCGTCACGCTATTCCTGAACGGGCCGCCTTAGGCCCGGGCTTCCAACTGCATTCTGGCCGCGTCAGCCCCCGGTTCGGAGAGCACCTACTGCCTCGCTGGTCTCTAGCGCAGGGCGCGGCCGCCAGGGCTCCGAATCGCCCTTCCGGCGCGCCTCAGGTATCGGCGGACTCTCGCTGCTACCCGGGTCGGCGTCCGCAGTACCTCATGTTCCCAGATCCGTAGCACTCGCCAACCCTTGGCCTTGCAGGCAGCGTTGACGGCGGCGTCCCTGTCCTTGTTGCGCTGGACCTTCATCGTCCAGTACTCTCTGCGGGACTTCGGCTCGCGATAGCACTCCGGGCACCCATGCCAGAAACAGCCGTCGACGAACACAGCGATGCGCTCGAGCCCGAAGATGACGTCGGGCGTGCCCGGGACAGCGTGGTTGTGGAGGCGGTAGCCGCGCAACCCGGCCGCCGACAGTGCGACCCGAAGCGCCCGCTCGGCGGACGTGTTCTTTCCCGGCACTGCGCGCATGATCCGCGAGCGCTCCTCCGGCGTCTCCACCCGCAGCTTCCTGGGCCGGCCGGCCGGACGGGGGCGATCCACGCCGGCGGCAAGTAGGTCGCGAGCGATATGGTCGCGCAACGCTCGCGCGAGCAGCGGCGGCACGGCGTTGCCGACGTGGCGCATCTGCGTCGAGTGCAGGCCGTCGAAGACGAACGAGTCCTTGAACGACTGAAATCGGGCCGCCTCTCGCACGGTGATCGAGCGAAGATCCCGGTAGTGAATGAAGCGCCCGGACCCGGGGTTGCCGAAATAGGTCGTGACGGTCTGGGCGATTCCGTTTCGGTGCAGCCGTGCGTACGCCTGGCTATAGTAGTTGTCCGAGAACCTTTCGTCGGCCGGTAGCTCCTTGTTCCGGCCGCCTTCCGCGATGATCTTGATCTTCTCCAGGAACTCTTTCGAATGGGCGCGCGACCGGTGGTTGAAGATTGCGACCGACCCCTCGCGGGCCCAGTGCTGGTACTCAGACTTCGGAGCTCCTGAGTAGAACATGACCTCGCCGCCCTCGCCGGCTGAAATCGAGGGGAGGTCCCCGATCGCCTCCTCAACGCTCACGTACGGAAAGCGCTCCGGGTCGAACCGCGGCCGCGAATCGTCCATGCTCAGAGCCGCCATCGGCACGCGCTCGTACGTGCGCCGTGGAAACTGAGGCGGTAGCGCGACGTCCGACCGGTATGCGAGAACGAACGCCCTCTTTCGGAACTGGGGCACGCCGTAGTCGCTCGCCAGCAGAATGTCGGCGCACGAGGCGTACCCGAAAGCGGCGAGCCCGTCGCACAGCTCGCGGATCACTACGCCGTCGTGGGAAGTGATGATGAGCGGGACGTTCTCCATCAGGGCAACGAGCGGGCGCAGCTCCCGCACGAGGCGCAGAAAGTCGAGGAGGTGCACGTTGCGCTTGTCGTCGAGCAAGCGCTTTCCGAGCCACGAGAACCCCTGGCACGGGGGGCCGCCGACCAAGACGTGCACCGCCTCCTCTGGCCCGAGCCCCGCCCGCTGCCGAACCTCGGTGCCGGACAGCTCGTGCACGTCCTTGACCAGGTAGGGCACATGAGGCAGGTTGCGCACGACCACTTCGCGGGCCTCGGAATCCGCGTCGACGAGAAGTCGAGGGACGAACTGGCAGCCAGCTTCGACGGAATCGTCGAGGAAGCCGAGCGTTAGGCCACCGACCCCGGCAAAGAGATCGACTAGGTTGAATTTCTGCGTGGCGGCCCGCTCGACCTCCCCCTGGGGCGCCAGGGTCACGGTGCCGACGCGCCCGCGTCGGGCGGGGCCGCCGCCGCGCCCGTCAGGCTCTCCTCGAACAGGAACTGCTCCAAGTCCTCCGCGGCGGCGTCGTGGACCCGCGACGTGACGTCGTCGATGAGCCCGTCGACCTTGTCGGGCGTGAACTCTGGATCGCGCTTCCCCAGTTCATGGACCGTCTGCTTAAGGATGATATCGACGTACCGCTGGAACAGATACTCCCGCCAGCGAGGGTGGCTGGCGCCGTAATGGTCCATGAGCTTGCTCGCTAGCGGCCGCGACGTGTTGATCCAGTAGATGCCGTTGGCGATGTCGACGTCGCGCTGGTAGACCGGCGGGTGCCGCGGGTCGCACTCGAAGGGCTGGGTAGCAACCTCGTCGAGCGGATCACGATCGTGTCCAGACAGGAAGACGCGCGGAAACCGAGGTCCGCGCCGCTGCTCGTCGCCACTGCCGCCTCCGCCCTCGTTCTCCCCGACGTTCTTGCCGTCGCCGCGGGTCGTCGCCTTGCCCTCGCCGGCCTTCTTCTCACCTCCGCCACCGATACCGCCAAACGACTCGCCGATCCCGCTTCCACCGAACAGCTCCGCGGTCAGCTGGACCATGAATCGATTCTTCCACTTGTCGAGGAGCTGGTTGAAGAGCGACGCCTGCCGGAGGTCACGCGTTTTCTTCTCGGCGCGGCGCTTCTCCGCCAGCTCCTCGGCGAGCTCGTCGACCCGCACGCGGATCCACTCTAGCAGCGCGCGCGTCAGTTCGTTCTCGACGAGCTTCTCGCGGTCGTTTCGAACCGAGTCGTGCCTAGGGTCCTCGAGCAGCGGGCACTCGCACTCGCCGTAGATAAACTCCGCCTCCGGCGCATAACGCAGGAACCCGAGCTCGTTCATGCGATAGGACGCGATACACCCGATCTCCCCGATGACGTCGATTGTGTTGAGCGCGGCGAGGTCGGAGGACCGCGTGAGCGGCACCTCGGACGTGCGGAGAATCAGCTTGCCATCCGGATATTCCTTCGTCCTGAGCGCGAACGTCTCTCCGTTGTGTTCGAACGCCCGAGGGAGTGGAGTCTCGCGCGCCTTCTCGAAGCCGGGCCTCGGAGCCACCGTCGGCGGCTCGAGCCGGCGGCCCCAACTCTGGCCGTGCGCAAGGGCGATGACCTGCTTGTGAGCGAGGAGCCGGCGCGCCTGGGGGTGCAGCCGCAGGCGATCGAGGATCGAGGCGATCGTTGCGCGACCGCTGAACCGCTCCGGGTTCTCACCGCGCACGACCGTGAAGCCAGTACTCCGCGGGCTCGCCTTCCAGCGATCCCGAACCTCCGACGGCATTTCGATCCTGTCGATGTCCACGAACGCCATCGCCTCGTCGAACGACATCTCGACGTTCTCGAGGCCTTTGGCGTAGCCGTAGCGGCGGCGCTCGTCGAAGCCGAAGACGTTCAGGAGCCCGCCCCGGTAAGTGATGAAGCGGGACCGCTGGAACATCTGGCGCATGTAGAACTTGCCGCCATTCCCATGGCCGCCGTATGTCGGGACGTCCGTGCCTTTTTTGGCGGCCGTGGCGAGGCCCCAGACCTTCAGCGCCTTGTCGATGTCACGCTTCGTCATGCCCACGAAATCTATGCACTCGAAGACGCTCTCGCGCTTCGGCTGGCCCTGCTTGAAACGCAGCAGGATGAACTGGTCCGCGTCCTTGACCTTTGCCGTGGTCGCGTAGGCGTCAGCGGAGTTCTTGATCCACTCCGCGAGCCCCTTCGCATGGTCGAACTTGAACTCGTTGCCAACGATGTCGAGGAAGTGGTCGTCGAACTCGTTCGGGATCGGCTTGATCGCTGCCGCCAACGCCTCGGCCGTCGCCTTCTTCGCCATTACGCCCTTCCCCGGCGCCGCTCGATCAGGTGGTGGAACCTCTCGTCAAGCGTTGACCACAGGCTGGCGAGGGCTTTCGCGCTCTCTGGGTCCGGCTGCCCGAGCCGCATTGCCGTTTGCACCGCCTCCTCCGTCGTAGCGAGTCGCCCTAGAAAGTCGTTACGCAGTGTGCGGACCGTACAACCCACGAAAGCGTAGAAGTCTGTGTCGAGGATCTTTGCAACTTGGCCATCAAGGTAGAGCTTGTACGCGGCCGACCCGAGCATCCGCTCGACCTCGAGCCGTACGTCGCGCGTCATCCGATCGGCGCTTCGCGCTTGCTCCAGGGTCTGCCCAGCCGCCTCGACCAGGCGTCGAGCCGTCTCCACGCCGCGCTGCGTCAGGCTGAACGTCTTGTTCGCCGCGCGGACCATGCCACCTCGCTTCAAGACCCCGTAGAGCGGCTTGTGCACGTCGGAAGAGTCAGGGAATTTTGGGTAGCCACGCAGCGCGAACTCGTCGGGGAACAGCTCGAAGGCCTTCACCACGATATCCTCGTACTTGAGCCACCGGGTCGTGCCGTTCGAGAGCTTCAGCATCGCGACCAGAATCTTCTCCGGCCGCTCGCGGCTACGGTCGGTCGGCATCCGTTTCCTCCAAAGTAAACTGCCAGGTGACTTTACTGGCCAGATCCGACGAAGGCAAGCGGAAATGTCGCCGGGTGGGTACACCTCTCCTAACTCACCGATAATGCGAGATATTTCCGGTCGCTATCGCGATCTTCTGTTGCCACTCACTCGATACTAGAAGCGCTTCTTGTTCGTGTGTCAATCCCTTCAAGCTACGCTCCTTGTACCGCTATACTCACCGGGCGTGGGCAGACAAAAGAACCGGCACGCGGTCGTGTTGGGGCGCCTAGGGGGGAGGAAGGGTGGCACCAAGGGTGGACGTGCCCGTTGGGAAGGAGTGCCGCCGGAGGAGAGAAGCGCGCTGATGCGCCGAGCCGTCGAAGCCCGCTGGGCTCGGGCCCGCGGCAGGCCCGGGACGACCTCGAAGGGCTGAGTTCCGCGCGGCTCGTCACCGGCGAGGGGTTCACTCCACCCTCCAGGCTGTTTTCTGACGCGAAACCCGGTGACAACCGGTGACAGTGGTGACAAGCCAGTGTCTACACCGGTTGTCACTGGTTCTGCAATGAGCGTCGCGGCTTGGTGCAAGAAGCGGTGACGCGCCGCTATTCATGCGGGTTGTCACAGCTTCCACCGCTTGTCACCGGATCGGGGCCGGGAAAGGCGGGGCCGTTCGGCTCCTCGCCGACGTCGGTCGACCCCCCGTACCTGGCCCGGAGGTCTGCGAGTTGGTCGGCTTGGAGGACGTAGCACCACCGGCGGTGCTCGCCAGTGCGGACTTGCTGACGGACGATCCCGAGCGGGTTCAAGAGGCTCGCCAGGCGGCGGGGGCTCTTGAGCCAGTCCCATCCCGGTCGGGATCGGAGGCTCTCGAGCAACTCCGCAGGGGCCGGTGTCTCGCCCACCTCCCGCCGGATCACCTCCAACGCTTGCAGCAGCCGGACCGTTGTGCCAGCCTCGGCATCGGCCTCGCGCTGATTTCCGGCGTCCTTCGCGGCGTCGAGGATCTCACGGCTGCGATTCCCACCATCCTCCATGTCGGCGACGAACGCGATGGCCAGCAGCGGACTCCACAGGTCGACAGCTCTGTCGTCGATCTCTTCCCGCTCCAGGGCTGCCGGCGCGAGGTCATAAAACTCGCGGATCTCAGCGATCCGCGTGAGACACGCGAGAGCGCACTGGTCCCGTAGCGTCTGCGACTCGGCGTCTGTCGCCCGGTTCAGGCGTGCGACGGGCTCGTTCCGACGTTTCCGGAGCATGAACAGCGGCAGCGCCCGGTCCTCAAGCGTGTCCTTGAGGCCAGCGAGGCCAGCCAGGACCCGCGGCGCGTAGACTTCATAGGGCTCCTCTACGAAGCGCTCGCCGCGCTTCTCGAGCCGTGTCACCACGCCCCCTCGCTCGAAGCCGACATTGAGAACGGCGATGAGCGCGTCGAAGCGCTCCTTGTCGCCCTTGAGGGTCTCCACCTCGTCGAACAGCTGCACCCCGCCCGTGCGCGCAGCCGAACGATAGAGCTGGGCCTCCGTCGGATGGGCCGTGACCGGTGACGCGTTGAAGGAGACCCGGGCCAGCAGCCCGAGCAGACGGCTCTTGCCGCAGCGCTTCTCGGCCGAGCGGATCGAGAGATACGGGAAGACCCGGAACGCCCGGTAGCACCAGCTCCCCAGCACCCAGGCGGCAATCCAAAGCGCGGTGCGGGGCTCGCGGAGTACAACATATCGGGTGAAGAAGTTGGCCAAAGCGTCGAGCGCCTGCCCGATCGAGCCGGACTCGCTGGTCGTGAGCCAGCGGATAGCCAGATCGCGGCTCACCGTCGACGGCCCAGGTTCAGTGTGGCGGAGAGCGATCCTCTCCGGCAGCCGGTCGGCGCGGTGCGCCTGGCGGGTGGACGTGACGAGGACAAGTGAGCGTTCGACCGCGAGGCCGTACCAGAGCTCCACGCCGACGAGGTCCTGCGCGGGGTGGAGCACGCGGACCGATGGGGCGTGAGCGAGCAGATCGAGTGCGGTCGCTCCGTCGCCACCGTCGTGCGGCTCTTCCTTTCGCTTGATCCAGTCACGCCACCAAGCGCTCGCTCGGCTGAAGGCCGGGTGTTTGAGCGGAAGGCGCGGCAACTCGCGAACCCCCTCACGCGCGTTGGCGCAGAGGTAGTCATCGAGCCCGGCCTTCGCGCCACCAGGCCGAGCCGGAAGCTTAAGCACGCCAACCTTCGCCCCGCGCCCCTCGAGCTCCTTGCCCAGCGCGAACACCGGTTGCATGAGATCTGGCCGGGTCCACACGTCGGAGTCCGGGACGATCAACGTCTCGCGATCGCACCAGTCGATCCGGTCCAGCTCGGCTATTGGCCGGCCGCCGCTCTGCCAGTTCCAGAGCCCGCCCACCGCGATGCAGGCGAGACCCTCCTGGTTGGCCTTGAGCGCCTTCTTCTCGCCCTCCGTGATCAAGAGGGACACCCTCGGATCGGTCAGCGTTGCTCGGGCGAGCCCGGGAACGTATAGGCGTGGCGGCGTCCCACCGCGCTGGTAGTAGCGGATGGTGTGGCCGTCCCCATCATCGACGGGCGGGAACAGCTTGCACCGGACGAA